>JACLAD010008645.1_pt1 | contig 37823 bp, 32 predicted proteins | sample 8027901 | NCBI WGS metagenome assembly JACLAD01 (sample SAMN15725071, study PRJNA655200) | protist metagenome | isolation source: fluorescence activated cell sorting (FACS) single amplified genomes of... | place: Spain: Blaines Bay Microbial Observatory, Mediterranean Sea | collected 2016-07-05 | reverse complement strand
GAGCGGGCTCATCGACCAGTAGGCCGAGGCCGACAGGCCGATCATGCCCGCGCCGAGAGCGGCCACGGGCGAGACGCGCCAGAGCCGCCGCAAGTCGAGCTTGGCGGATGCCGGCGGCAGCGGCGCCTCCGTCCGCGAAAGGGCGACCGGCACCAGCGAAAGCGACAGGCCGATGGAGATCAGCGCGAAGAGCAGGAACCCCGTCGGGTCGAACAGGCCGAACACCGCCTGAAGCGCGGTGACGGCAGTAAAGTCGACGATGCGGTACACGGACAGGACCTGGCCGCGCGTCGCATTGGTACTCCGCTCGTTGAGCCAGCTTTCCAGGATCATCTGCAGGGCGGCGAAGCTGAAGCCGGTGACGATCCGCAGCAAGATCCAGAACCACGGCACGACCAACAGCGCATGGGCCAGCGCCACGGCCGAGGCGATGGACGCGAAGGCGGTGAAGGCGCGGATATGGCCGACATCGCGCACGAAGGCCGGAACGACGCGGCAACCCGCGATCATTCCAGCATAGTAGCCCGACAGGAACAGGCCGATCACGGTCGGCGAAAAGCCTTCGAGCTCGCCGCGCACGGCCAGAAGCGTCGTCTGCAATCCGTTGCCGCCGAGAAGGATGGCGGCCGCGACCAGCAGGGGCCAGAGCGAGAAGAGAAGCCGCACGACGCTTATCCGGCGGACGAACCGCAAACCAACTGGAAGGAACACGCCGCCTCGCGCGCGGGAAAGCGGCGGGGCGATGCGTCCGCGGGATAGGCCCGGCGACCGGGCGAGGTCAACATTGCTCCTGCGCGGTGGGATGCAGTGCGGACCCGATCCGTCCCGCGCAGGGGGCCGGAATCAGTCTCCCGCGTAGCGGTCCTCCACGGGCGCGTAGCGGTCCCAGACGCGCTGATCGCTCAGCGAGCGGAGAAGCTTGACGTATTCGGCATGGGTCCAGGCCAGCGGCGTCGCCGAGTTGGTTCCCTCGCCCGGCGTGTAGTCATAGGCGGTGGGGTCGCCGACGCCGTCCCAGACCTGCTCGGGCAGCATCAGCCCTTCGTTCGCGAAGAGCTCCATCGCCCGAACATGGGTGGCGGCCACCTCTTCGGGCGGCATGCCCGCGGCGAGTTCGTAATGGCCGCGTTCGCCGGTGAAGAAGGGCCAGACCCGGCCACGCTGGCCGGGCGTCATCTCGCCGTAATTCGCGCCCGTCTCGGCATCGCCGCCATAGCCGTCATTGCCGTAGCGCCGCCAGCCGGGGAAGGTCCCCTCCTCGCCTTCGAACTCGAACGCGTATCTGACCCGGTAGTGGTCTTCGAGCGTCTGGTCGTCGAGCTCCGGCAGGCTCTCGGTGATCGCGGCGGCATCGGCCGGGCGTACGCCGTAGCGGACGAGTTCCAGGAAGCCCGCATCGAGCACGCGGTCCTCGGCCACGCCCTCCTGCCCATTGGCGGGACCCGTCGCGCCCCGGTCATCGGGGTCCTTGTTCCGGGTGATGCGGAGGAAGTAGCGCCCGTCGCCATAGCGCCCGTCGGTCGTGAACATGGTCTCTTCGATCCGCGCCTCGTAGGCGTCGGCCGCTTCGAGGAAGCGTTCGGCATCGTCTTCGCGCCCCAGCGCCTGTGCCATGTCCGCCGCGCTGACGAGGCCCGCGATAACAGCCGCCGTCGTGGAGGGAGAATAGCCTTCCTGCTCCTCCCAGCGCTCCTGCTGGGTGCGCGGCGGGATCACCTCGCCCTGATTGTAGTCGAGATCGGTCTCGCCGCCTTCGGTGAGGAACACGGCAGCCGGGCGCAGCATCTCGTCATAGGATGCCCGCAGCTCCTCCTCGGAGAGGACGCCCGCCTGCCACAGCTTCCAGCCCAGCATGATCGGCATGGCCGTCTGGTCGAGCTGGACCATGACCCATTCGCGCTCGCCGTCGACATGGGTCTTCTGCAGGAACCAGCCCGTCGCGCCTTCGTTTCCGGGCATGTCCTCCGTGACCTGAATGTCCGGCAGATAATCGAAGGCGGCGCGCGCCGTCTCCTCGTCGCCCATGGCGAGGAAGGCCATGGCGACCTGATAGAAGTCGCGCGGCCAGACCGCCTTGTAGCCAGTCGAGCTTTCCGCCGCCGAGACCGTGTCGCCCCAGGGGTTCGATAGCGACGCGATCAGCGCGCCGGGATGGGTCTTGTCCTCCTGGGCCTTGAGGACGAGCGCGCTGGCATAAGCGAGCCTGCCGCCGTCGCGCGCCTCTTCGGCGAGATCGGGAAGCGCATCGAGCGATGAGATATAGTCGGACCAGCCGACCGCCGCGCCGTCTCCGTTATAGTTGGCAAGGACCGGCTCATAGCCCTCGCCGAGCGAGCCTTGCGCCTCTTCGAGCGCCGCGTCGCGGCTGTCGCCGAAGCCGACGGCGAGGTCGAAGGTCACGCTCTCCCCGGGGGAAAGTTTGGCCAGTTTGCCGGTCATGGCGACATTGCCGGGCTCGTCGCCGGTCGCAGCGTAGCGCTCTTCGAGCGTGCCGACCGCGCGAAGCTGGCTCAGCCCGTCGGAGGTGCCGACAAAGCCTGCCGAAGCGGCCTCGAAGGGTTCCGAAGGCACGACGGCGAGCGCGCTTTCGCCGTCCGAGGCGTAGAGCGCTTCCGTCGTCGCCGAGGCGGTGTCGTCGTCGCCCGTATTGGCAACGTGCGGATTGACGAGGAGGTAGGGCGTGACCGCATTTTCGCCGGTGGCCCGGATTGTCGTCCGGACGAAGAGAGTCTGCCGGTCGGGATCGGTGAAGACGTCCTTGACCGCCTCGTATCGTCCTTCCTCGTCCCGAGTCGTGACACGATAGGCGAGCGAGAGCGGACGGCCTTCACCGTCCGTGGCGAGATACTCGATCTCGAAGGTGGTGTCCTCGCCCTCCACGTCGACGAAGCCTTCGCCCGCGAAGGCAAGCTTCATGTCCTTGATCTGCGCCTGGTGGATCAGGCCGGCCATGGTCTCCGTGACGATGCCTTCGGCGAGCGAGAACCACACTTTGGATACCGGCGCGGTCGCCGTCTCGCCGTCCTCCCCGGCATAGGCCTCGTAGGACGTCCCGATGCCGGTCTTGCCCGAATAGGCCCAGACCGAGGGATCGCCCGGGGCGCCGGGCGCGATGGCGGCTGGGGCCTCGTCCTGCGCGCCGGTCGCGCTGCATGCGCCGAGCGCCGCGGCGAGGACAGTGAGGGAAACCGTGCTCCTGATACGCATCATTCGCTTCTCCTGTCTCATCCTTCGGCCGGGACCAGGCGCACAGCCGCCCCGCCGCCGGGCGCGAGCGGCAGGTCGAGCGTGTCGCCTGCCGTCACTTCGCGGCGCTCGATCGCGATCGCGTAGGGATCGCTCTCCCAATCCGCGCCCTCGCCGTCACGATAGATCTCGGCGGTGTAGCTGCGCCCCTCTTCGAGGAAGTCGAGCGGCACATCCAGCGCACGGCCCTCTTCGTCCGTGACCGCGCCGAGATACCAGTCCTCGCCGCCGCGGCGCTGACGGGCGATGACGGCATAGTCGCCGACTTCGCCCTGAAGCGCGATCGACTCTTCCCAATCCGTTGGTACGTCCTTGATGAACTGGAAGGGCTCGGGCTTCTCCTCGTAATGCTCGACCAGATCGGCCGCCATCTGGATGGGGCTGTAGAGCACGACATAGAGCGCGAGCTGCTTTGCCAGCGTCGTGCGCACATCGGGGCGCGGCTCGCCGCCGGGATAGGCGGGCGGGCTGCCTTCGCCCTCTTCGGGCCGCAGCTTGAAGATGCCGGGCGTGTAGTCCATCGGCCCCGACAGCATGCGGGTATAGGGAAGGATCGCGGTGTGCTCGGGCGGATTGGGCGGCTGGCCCCAAGCATCGTATTCGCTGCCGCGCGCGCCCTCCCGGCTGATCCAGTTGGGATAGGTCCGCCGCAGCCCCGTATCCTTGACCGGCTCATGCGTGTTGATCGAGATCTCCCGCTCTGCCGCCTCGCGCAGGGCCGTGAGGTGATGCGCCACCGCGGCCTGCCCGTCATGATATTCGTAATGGGCGACCCCGTCCTCGTCCACGCGCTTGAGCTCGCCGCCATCTGCGACATAGCCCGTCTTCACCTGCGCGACGCCAAGGCGTTCATAGAGGTCGTAGGCCGCCTCCATCTGCTCTTCGTAGTTCGTGATGTTGCCCGAGGTCTCGTGGTGCCCGATCAGGCGCACGCCCTTCTGCCGGGCATAGTCCGCCACCTCCTCGATGTCGAAGTCGGGATAGCTCTCGGTGAAGCTGAAGACGTCGCCGTTCTCGTACCAGTCGCCGTCCCAGCCCTCGTTCCAGCCCTCGACCAGAACGCCTGAAAAGCCGTGCTCGGCGGCGAAGTCGATCACGTCCTTGGTGTTCTCGGTCGTCGCGCCGTGCAGCGGGCCGGAGCCCCAGGTCTGGGTGCCCAGATGCATGCCCCACCAGATGCCGAGATACTTGCCCGGCTCGACCCATGAGACGTTACCAAGGGCGTTCGGTTCGTTGAGATTCAGATAGATGTCCGTTCCGTTGATCAGGCCGGGCGCGTCCTGCGCGACCTGTACCACCCGCCACGGCGTCTCGAAGGGGGCTTCGAGCTTCACCTTCGGTCCGTCCGCACGCGGCGCGAGATCCGCCTCCAGGCGGTTCCCGCGGCCGAGCGTGAGGCTCATCCCGGAATAGTCGACCAGCGCCGCTTCGTGGATCGAGAGGTGCGTGCCGCCGCCGAGTTCGAAGGTCACTGGGGTATGGACGGTGTGAATGTCGCCGAGCGGCGTCTCCTCGTAGATATATTCGTAGCGGTTCCACATGCGCGCCGGAATCCACCATGCGGTCGTATCCGCCTCGGGCAGAACGAATTCGGTCAACTCGTCGGTGATCGCCACCTCGCCGCGCAAGGCCCGCTGCTTCGGCACCTCGTAGCGGAAGCCCAGGCCGTCATCGAAGACCCGGACGCGCAGGTCGAAGCGCCGCCGCTCCTCCTCTTCGTCCATGAAGGTCACGAGAAGCTCGTTGTGGCGGTTCTCGACGATCCGCCGCTCGCCCCAAGGCTGCTCCCAGCTTTCGTCCGCCTCGGCGCGGTCTTTCTCTTCGAGAACCAGTCCTTCCTCGAAGCCCGGATGCTCGGCGAAGCGCATCCCGAGCTGCGAGGGTTCGACCACCGTCTCGCCGTTGAAGCGCACGGCATAGGTCGGACGCCCGGCGCCATCGGTGGACAGCGTGACGACCAGTTCGCCATCGGGCGAGGCGACCTCGAGATCCTGCGCGGATGCGGCACCCATTAGCGCCAGGCTTCCGGCGGCGGACATTAGCAGCGATTTCAGCAATTTCGCCTCCTTGAATTTCGGTTGACGTCGCAGGCGCGGGAACGGGCCGTGCCCCGTTCCCGCGCCTTTCGCGGCCCGGCTCAGGCCGGGCTCGCCCCCGGTCAGAACCGGTAGGACGCCCCGATCAGATAGGTGCGGCCATAGCTTTGATAGTCGATCACCCGGCGCTCGTCCGAGCCGTCGCCGTCGAGCGTGATGAAAGGCTCGTCGGTCAGGTTCAGCGCCTGCAAGGAAACGGAAAGGCCGTCGAGCGGCCCGCCCTCTTCGAAGCGATAGCCGATCTGCGCGTCCACGATGCCCTCGGACTTGGCAGTCCGGAAGAGCCGGTTGGCGGAAATGCCCGAGACCTCGGCCAGGAACTCGTCCCTATACCGATAGCTCACGCGGCTCTCGAACCCGCCCCGCTCGAAATAGGCCGTCGCATTGCCGACCCATTTGGACAGGCCCGGCACCTGGATCGCGTCCGCGCCCTCGGTCAGCGTCACCTCGCTGTCGGTGTAGGAGACCGAGCCGAGAACGCCGAGGCCGCGCAGCGGTTCGGCGAAGTCGCCGAAGGGAACGGCGAAGCTGAACTCCGCGCCGAGGATCTCGCCGTCGCCTTCATTGGTGGGGCCGGAGACGATGCCGTCGGTCGTTCCCAGATCGTCCACGAGATCGTCCGGCACCTCGTTCAGGAACTGGCTGAAATCGGCCACGAAGGAGCTCGACTCGTTCACGTAGTCCTTGAGGTCCTTGTAATAGCCGGCCAGCGCCACATAGCCGCCGGGGCTGAAATAATGCTCGACCGACAGGTCGACGCCGTCGGCGATATAGGGCCGCAGCTGCGGGTTGCCGCCATTAGCGTTGAAGTAGACCTGTCCGGATTCCAGAGGGTTGCCCAGGAATTGCGGCTGGAGGCTGAGGTTCAGGCTGGCGTTCAGATTGTCCATCCGCGCACGGGCGAGCGTGCGGGCCGCCCCGAAGCGGATCTGGGTCTCCTCGGTGACCGAGAGAATCAGGTTCATACTCGGCAGGACGTCCGTGTACTCATCGCCGTCCGTCACCGCGACGACGTTGGCGCCGATCGCCCCTGCATCGCTGAAGTCCTGACCTGGCTGAATTCGCACGCCCGAGGCGGTCTGGTCGGTATGCACGACCTGCACGCCGACATTGCCGGTCAGCGGCATCTGTCCGAGCATGGCATCGAGGTCGGCCCGGACCCAGCCCTGCCAGATCTCCTCGTCGACGTTCCAGTCCTGCGGGAAGTTCAGCGACGAGCCGGAGACGCTGACCGGGGTGTAGAAATTGTCGACCAGATAGCGCGGATCGTAGGTCACTTGGGCAGGAATGCCGAGATAATCCATGCCTGCCTGCTCGTCGAGCAGAGCCTCCTGCGGGATCGGCGCTTCGGTCGCACCGTTCGGCAGGGTCAGGAAGGACTGCTCGAAGACGCGCGATTTTTCACGGTTCGAGAAGTTCACGCCGGCTTCGATTTCTTCGAGAAAGCCGTTCTCGAGGATCTTCTTGATCGAGGCCTCGGCCTGGAAGAGCTCGTCTTCCGTGACCGGATTGTTGATGAATCCGGCCTGCACCAGCGGGTTGCCGGTATTGGGGTCGATATTGCCCGCGCCCCACCCTTGCGGGTCGGTCAGGACGAAGGAGCCTGCATCGCCGTAATCGAGATCGAGCGAGTTGAAATAGAAGAAGCCGTCATCGGTCTGCTGGAAGGCGAGGCGGTTGCCCGGATCGCCCCCGGCGGCGCCCTTGTTGTAGCTCGTGCCCGAATAGCTCTCGATCAGCTCGTCCTCCCGGTCGGCGACCGAATAGGCGATGTCCGCCTCGACGATCCACGTCTCGGTAAGGTCGTAGGTCGTGTTGAGGCCGGCCGAGAACAGCTCGGCCTCTCGCCGGTTGAAGTCGTTCCGGACCACGCCGTAGACTGGCGAATAGACGCCCTCGGTCACGAAGCCGTCTTCGAGCACTGGCGTGCCCGCCTCGACCACGGGGCCGCCGCCCCACAGAAGAGGCAGCTCGATGCCGCGCAGATACTGATCTTCCTGGAAGTCAGTGTAGTAGACGTCCACCGCCGCCGAGAACGCGTCGATCGGCTGCCATTCCACGATGCCGATCAGGCCGATCCGCTCAAGCTCGTTCGACTGGACATAGGGTTTGGCGCCGCCGATCACCGCGCCGTACTCGTCGAAGCTCAGGAATTCGTCGTCGCTGTCGTCGTCCGGCGTGTCGCCGCCCGCGATCTGGCGCTGGCTGTCGATCGTGACGGTGCCCTCGGGCGTGATGAAGGAAGACGGATAGCCCCAGGCGTTGAAACGCTCGTTCTGGGTCGGCGTGCCCTGATAGGCCGCACCGAAGGCCCAGCCGAACGTGCCGTCCGCGTTCTGATCGGCATAGGTGGCTGTCGCGCGCCAGCCGCTGTCATCGGCATCCGGGTTCAGCGCATCCGTGCCGTTGAACTCGTAGCGCAGGCTCGTCGACAGAATGCGCTCGGACTGCTCCAGCGGGCGAAGGGTACGCAGGTCGACCGTACCCGCGAGACCCTGCCCGATCAGGCCGGCATAAGGCGTCTTGTAGACGACTGCCGCCTGCAGAAGCTCCGCCGGGTACTGGTCGAATTCGACGCCGCGATTGTCGCCGGTCGAGACCTGCTGGCGCCCGTTGAGGAGCGCCGTCGAGAAGTCAGGACCGAGGCCGCGGATCGACAGGTTCTGCGCCCTGCCCTCGACCCGCTGTGTCGCAAGACCGGGAAGGCGGCCGAGCGCTTCGGCGATGGAGACGTCGGGCAGCTTGCCGATATCCTCCGCCGACACCGCCTCGACGATCGAATCGGCATTGCGCTTGGTCGCGACCGCGTTCTGGATCGAGCGGGCGAAGCCCTCGACGACGATCACGTCCTGATCATAGTCATCGTCGATCGCGTAATCCGCGATCTCGTCCGCCGTGTCGTCTTCCTGCGCATTCGCGGCGCTCAGGACGAGCGCTGCGCCGGTGGCAGCGCTCATCATCAGGGCCGCACGGCCTAGCCTGGCTGTAAGGGTCATCGCCTTTCCTCCCGTTTCGGCTCCTTGCGCGGAGCCTCGTTCTTCGCCGCCTGGATGCGGCCTCGGCGCGGAAGCTAGGGCTGAACGCCGCGTAATGCAAACGATGTCATTCATTGCTGCGCCCAAAATGCAATCAATTGCAAGATCGCGCCGATTAGGACAGCCTGAAGGGCGGCACCGCGGCGATGTCGACGGGACGCCGCGCGCAGGATCGGGAGAACGGCATGAAACGGATGAAGCGGGCGGCGCTGAGCGTACTGGCGCTCTGCCCGGCGGCGGCAGCGGCAGAACCCCCGTCCCTCGACCGGCCGGTCGAGGACGAGATCATCTACTTCCTTCTACCCGACCGGTTCGAGAACGCCGATCCGTCGAACGATCGGGGCGGCCGGTCCGGCGACCGCCTCGCCACCGGCTACGATCCCACGGACAAGGGATTCTACCACGGCGGCGACCTTCAGGGCGTAGAGGCGCGCCTCGATTATATCGAAGGCTTGGGCGCAACGGCGATCTGGCTCGGCCCGGTCTATGTCAACAAGGCGGTCCAGGGGCCGCCCGGGCAGGAGAGCGCCGCCTATCACGGCTACTGGATCACGGACTTCACCGATGTGGATCCGCATCTCGGCACAAGAAATGACCTCGAATCGCTGGTCGACGCGGCGCATTCGCGCGGCATCAAGGTCTTCCTCGACATCGTGGTCAACCATACCGCCGACGTCATTCAGTACAAAGAATGCGTGACGGAAGGAGACTGCGGCTACAGGTCTCTCGCGGACTACCCCTACACGACGCGCGGCGCCCCGGAAGGCGAACGGATCAATGACGGCTTCCTTGGGGATGCCGCCCGCACAAAAGAGAATTTCGAGCGGCTCGACCGCCCCGACTACGCCTTCACGCCGTTCATTCCCGAGGACAAGCGGAAAGTGAAGGCGCCGGCCTGGCTCAATGACCCGATCTACTACCACAATCGCGGCAACTCGACCTTTCGCGGCGAGAGCTCGCTCTACGGCGATTTCTCCGGCCTCGACGATTTGATGACGGAGCATCCGCGCGTCGCGGAAGGCATGATCGACATCTATGGCGACTGGATCGCGCGCTTCGGCGTGGACGGCTTCCGGGTGGACACGGCGCGGCATGTGGAGCCGGGCTTCTGGCAGGCCTTCCTGCCCGCCATGGAGCGGCGCGCAGAAGAGGCAGGGCGGCCGGGCTTCTTCGTCTTCGGCGAAGTCGCGGTGCGCGATCCGGCTGTCCTTGCGGAGCACACGCGGCGGCACGGCTTCGAGGCGGTGCTGGACTTCGCGCTCCAGGAAGCATTCATTGATGTCGTCGCGCGCGGGGAGCCGACGAGCGCCCTGTCCGAGGTCTTCGCCGCCGATGTCCTCTACGAGGGCGGCGAAGAGGCGGCGCGCAGGCTGCCGACTTTCATCGGCAATCATGATGACGGACGCTTCTCGACCATGGTGGCGCGCGCCCGGCCGGAGGCGGACGACCGGGAGATGCTCGAACGGGTGCGCCTCGCTTACGCGCTCCTGATGACGGCGCGCGGCGTGCCGACCCACTATGCGGGCTCGGAACAGGGCTTCGTCTCCGATGGAAACGACAAGGATGCGCGCGAGGATATGTTCGAAAGCCGGGTCGCGGTCTACAACGACAACGACCTTCTCGGCACCGATGCCACGACGGCCCAAAGCAATTTCGACCCGGGCCACCCGCTCTACCGCTTCGTGTCGGAGATGGCGGCGCTGCGAAAGGACGAGCCGGCCCTGCGGCGCGGCGCGCAGGTCGAGCGGCTCAGCGAAGCCGGCGGCGGTCTCTATGCCTTCTCTCGCCTCAACGAGGAGAGCGGGCGCGAAATCCTGATGGTGATCAATGCCGAAAACCGCCCACGGACGGCCTCGGTGACGGTGGATGCGCGATCGGCCGATTGGTCCGGCCTGCGGGGCGCGTGCGCGGCCTCGCCCGACGCGCCGGGCAGCTATCCGGTGAACGTGCCGGCGCGCGGGTTCGTCCTTTGCCGTTCGGTCTGGTAGGGATGCGCCGGGGCGAGCCTGCGACGCAGCGGAGGGGATGAATGGCGGAGGACGCGAGGCACGACGGCGGCGAGGAGCGGCAGCCGGCGACGATGTCCCACATCGCCCGGCAGCTGGGCGTATCCGAATCCACCGTCTCCCGCGCCCTCGCCGGCTCTTCGCTCGTCAAGGCGGAGACCCGCGCCAAGGTGGAGGCGCTGGCGGCCGAACTCGGTTTCTCGGTCAACCTCAACGCCCAGCGCCTCAAGCGTCGCCGATCGCAGACGGTCGAAGTCGTCATACCCGTCGAGGAATACGGCCGGCAGCACATGTCCGACCCCTTCTTTCTCGACATGATCGGCGCGCTCGCCGACGCGCTCACCGATGCAGGCTACGACATGCTCCTGTCCAAGAGAACGCCCTGGGCGACCGGCGCGGATGGGCGCGTCCGTCCGAACCCGCTTACCTCAGGCCGGGCCGATGGCGTGATCATCATCGGGCAGGGCCGCGACCAGGCCCATTTGCGGGCCTTCACCTCGCAGCACAGGCAGGTCGTCGTATGGGGCGATCCGGAAGTGGCGGGAGACTATCTGCTCGTCGGTGTCGACAACCGCCGCGGCGGCGCGCTGGCGACGGAGCACCTCCTCTCGCGCGGGCGCGAGCGCATCGCCTTTCTCGGCGATCCGGGCGAGCCGGAAATCTCGCAGCGCTGCGAAGGCTACAAGGATGCGCTCGAGGCTGCCGGGCGGCCTGTGGATGCGGCTCTCGTCGTGCCTGCCCGCTTCGATCCCGCCGATGCGATGGATGCCGCCCAACGCTTTCTTGCGGCGGCGCCTTCCATCGACGGCATCGTCGCGGCGACGGACGTGATCGGCATGGCAGCCATCGCAGCGCTGCGCGAAGCCGGGCTTCGCGTGCCGGACGAGGTGGCCGTGACGGGCTATGACGACATTCATTCGGCCCGCTCGGCCTCTCCCGCCCTGACCACGGTAAGCCAGGGCATCGCGGAGGGCGGCCGCCTCCTGGTCGAGACGCTCCTCTCCGCGATCAGGGGCGAGACGGCCCGCAGCCAGCTGATCGAGCCGCGCCTGATCGTGCGCGACAGCAGCGGCTGAGCCTTACCAGAAGGCGATCAGCAGGATCGCGGAAAGCCCCATCAGCCCGAGGAATTGCAGGCGGTAGTTCTGCCACCATGGCAGGGCGCGCAGCATCTCGGTCTCTGCCGCATAGACGCGCGGCGTCCAGACATAGGCGTCCACCTGCGCCCTGTCCGGCGGCGGCGTCGCGAGGGAGACGGCCGCCATGATCAGCGCCGAGATCAGCGCCACCGCCGGTGCGACATAGAGCCAGTGCCAATATCCCCAGCCGATGAGCGGCTGCGCGCCGAGCCCCGGTCCGACCACCTGCCCTGCGAAGAGCAAGAGACCCGTCAGCGTGCCGAGGAGCAGGGCCGCATTCGCCCCCTGCCTGTTCGCGCGCGGCCAGAACGTGCCGACGAGATAGAGCGCTACGACGGGCCCCACCGTATAGCTCAGCACCTGCTGGATGTATTCGAAGATCGATTCGAAGCGGCCGATCTGCGGCGCCCAGATCACGCCGAACAACATGACGAGGAAGGTCACGAGGCGGCCGATCTGCATCAGCGCGCCTGCCGAAAGGCCCGGCCGCGCCGTCCGCACGAAGTCCATCGTCACCATGGTGGAGGCGGAGTTGAGGGTCGAATCGATCAGGCTCATCAACGCCGCGAAGAATCCTGCCAGGACGAGGCCCAGAAGCCCGACCGGGAGAAGGTCGAACATGAGGGTGGGGTAGACCAGATCGGCCCTCGGCAGCTCAGGGTAGAGGAGGATCGCGAGCGTTCCCGGAAGCACCATGATGAACAGAACCGGCAGCTTGAGGAATCCGGCCAGAATCGCGCCCCAGCGGGCGTGATTGGCATCGCGGGCGGCCAGGAACCGCTGCGCCATGAACTGGTTCGTGCCCCAGAAATAGAACCCGAGAAGCGGCACCCCGGTCAGGAGCGCTGGCCAGGGCATGTCCGGATCCGTCACCGGACGGACCAGTGACAGCTTCTCAGGAGAGACGGCGCCGGCGACCGCGCTCCACCCTCCGACCTCCATGAATGCGATCGCTGAAATCACGCAGGCACCGATCAGGAGGAGGACGGCCTGGATGACATCCGTCACCATGACCGCCGACAGCCCGCCGAGGATCGTGTAGCCGCCGGCGATCACCGCCAGCACCGCGACCGTTTCCCAAACCGCAGCTCCGGGGAAGACGAGCTGCACGAGAAGCGCGCCCGCATAGAGGCTCGCCGCCGTATCCACCACGACGTTCAGGAACAGGGTGAGACCGGCGAAATAGAGCCGCGCGGCCCGCCCGAAGCGCCGCTCGAGGAATTCCGGCATGGTGTAGACCTGGCTGCGCAGGACCTGCGGCAGGACGAAGAGCGCGAAGAAGGCCAGAACGACGGCCGCCATCCACTCATAGTTGAAGACCCAGATCCCAGAGCCATAGGCGCTGCCCGCCAGCCCCACGAGAGTCGTCGAGGAAATGTTCGAGGCGAACAGCGAAAAGCCGATCACCGGCCAGCTCATGCGCCGGCCCGCGAGGAAATAGTCCTCTGCATCGTGGCTGCGCCGCGCCGCCCATATGCCGAACGCGACCATCGCTACGGCATAAAGGCCGAGCATTGCGATATCGACCGGGTGCAGAGCAGCCCCTTCGAGCGTTCCCATCGCGGGCTCTCGCCTCCCCTTTCCGGCCGGATCCCTGCCCGGCTGTTCCGGACGGCTCGGCATCTGCGCGAACGGTGCCCAACCCGGCTTTCCTTCGCAAGACGCCCGAGGCGGCCTTCAGGCCCTGACGGCACGCCCGCCGCCCTGCGCCGCGAACCGGCAGGCCGGTTCCGAACTGTGTACTGACGGTATAACCCGAGGCCGCGGCGCATCGGCCCGAAGCGGGAAGGAACGGCGCACGCCGCCCGTCAGGATCATCGATTTGGGGGGGGAATGGCCACCTTCTGCCTAGCAGAAAGTGGCGCGAGTGACGGGGCTCGAACCCGCGACCTCCGGCGTGACAGGCCGGCACTCTAACCAACTGAGCTACACCCGCGTTGCGCTTCGCAGCGCGTTCCGGGCGTGTAGAGGGGTGAGCCGGGACGGTCAAGCGGGTTTTCCGTCCGTCCCGGCAGCTTTTTCCCCAAAAGCGTCAGGCGCCGACCTTCACCACGGCCTTGCCGGTGTTCGCGCCTTCGAAGAGGCCGAGAAACGCTTCTGGCGCTTTCTCGAGGCCGTCATAGATCGTCTCCTCGTGCTTGATCTTGCCCGAGGCGACGAGCGGCCCGACCTCCTTGATGAAGTCGTCCTGCAGGTGCGCGTAGTTCGAGACGATGAAGCCCTGCATCAGCACGCCGCGCGGAATGATGTTGATGATGCTGGACGGGCCCGGCGGCAGCTCCTTCGCGTTGTAGTTCGCGATCATGCCGCAGGCTGCGACGCGCCCACCGAAGGCGATGACGTTGAGAAGGGCCTCGAGCTGCATGCCGCCGACATTCTCGAAATAGCCGTCGACGCCCTTGGGCGCGACCTCGGCGATCGCCTTGGTCAGGGAGCGGGCGTCGTGCTCCTTGTAATTGAAGGCGTGATCGACGCCCGCCTCGCGGGTGAGCCAGTCGAGCTTCTCCTGGCTGCCCGCCGAGCCGAGCACGGTCATGCCGTAATGTTTGCCGAGCTGGCAGACGAGCGAGCCCACGGCACCGGCGGCGCCGGAGACATAGAGCGTCTCGCCCTCTTTGGGCTTGATGATCTGGGTCAGGCCGGCCCAGGCGGTCAGGCCCGGCATGCCGAGAACGCCCAGATAGGCGGGCAGCGGCACGAGATCGGGATCGATCTTCGAGAAGCCTTTCGGCGTGATGATCGCATGGCTGCGCCAGCCCGCGCCGCCCATGCCGACGACGACATCGCCCTCGGACAGCTCCGGCGTCTTCGATTCGAGGACCCGGCACACCGCGCCGCCATCGAGCGGCTCGTTCAGCTGGAAGGGCGGAATATAGCTCTTCACATGGGGGTTCATGCGGCCGCGCATATAGGGGTCGACCGACATGTAGAGGGTCTCGACCAGCGCCTGGCCGTCCTGCGGAGCGGGCAGTTCGACTGTGGCTTCCTGGAACAGGTCCGGAGTCGGCGCGCCGTCGGGATAGCCCTTGAGCTGGATCTGGCGTGACGTTGTCATGGGTGCCTCCATTCTCTTCTTTCGAAAACGGGCATGACGAGGCCGCGAAAGCCGTGCAAGCGCGGACCGCAGTGTCAGATCGCCGCCGAGTTCCCCGCCAGGAAGGCGCGCAGGTCCGCGATGAAGGCTTCGAACCGGTCGTGGTGAAGCCAGTGCCCGGCCCGCTTATATTCGATCAGCCGGGCATTCTGGAACGCCTCGATGCGGCCGTCTTCGCGCGGCGAGGTCGCCCAGCTGTCCCGGCCATACATGAGAAGGACCGGACAGGTGATCTGCGCATAGAGCGGCAGGTATTCGGACGGCGGCACCGGGCGGGGGTCGAGAAAGCCCATGACCGGATCGTGTTTCCAGCGCCAGCCGCCCTCCTCCGCCCGCGTCAGCGCATGCAGGGCCAGGTGCCGCGCCTGATCGGGGTGGAGCTGCTTGTGGAGCCCGGCCATGCGGGCGACCGCCTCTTCGGGATCGGCAAAACGCCGCGGCGGCGCTTTCGAGAGCATGAGCCGGCGCTCCGCCGCCTTCCGCATCCGCTCGTTCAGCGGCGTCGCGGTCACCTTGTCGTAGCTCTTCTGGGAGAAGCCGAGACCCTCCATCGAAACGATGCGCGCCACGCGCTCGGGATAGGCCGCGCCGTAGCGCAGAACGAGATTGCCGCCGGCCGAATGCCCGACCAGCGGCAGCGTGCGCCCGAAGCCGCGGTCCGCCAGCTCGTCCATCAGCATCGCCAGGTCCGCCAGATGGTCGCTCGCGCTATAGCCGCCGCCGGGCACATGGTCCGAATCGCCGTGCCCGCGCAGGTCGGGCGCGATCAGACAGTATTCATCGGCGAGCGCGGCGACCGTCCAGTCCCAGCTGCGCGCATGATCCTTTCCGCCATGCTGCAACAGAACTGTGGGCTTCGAAGGATCGCCCCAGACACGGTAAGCCAGCCGCAGACCCGCAACCGTGAAGCTGCATTCTTCGACCGGAACATTCATCGGCAAGGCATGTGTCATTCGCTCTTGTGTCCTGTTGTTGGGCAGAGGTCACCTTTTGCTCGCACTCTCTTTCGAGCATGGCTTTACAAGACGGCGTGCTGCACCTATCTCGCGCTTGCGAAGGCGCGCTGCCGATTCTTTTTGATCCTGTGCGTAACACGCTGCCTCGCTCCCGCCGCGCCATAAGCACGAGACGGCCATCTCGGCTTTGCACGGCTTCAAGGACAGCGCCTCGCTGCCGAACGGCTCGCGATGCGCAGGACACTCCAGCCATCCGTACCGAATCCCCAAGCGAGTAAGCATTCCATGAAGTTCGACGAACTCGGCCTCGAGCCGAAGACCCTTAAAGGCGTCCTCGACGCCGGTTACGAAACGCCCACTCCGATCCAGGAGCAGGCGATCCCCGAAGCGCTGGCGGGCCGCGACGTGCTCGGCATCGCGCAGACCGGCACCGGCAAGACCGCCGCCTTCACCATTCCGATGATCCACCGCCTGTCCAAGGGGCGGGCGAAGGCGCGCATGCCGCGCAGCCTCGTACTGGCCCCGACCCGCGAACTCGCGGCGCAGGTCGCCGAGAGTTTCGAGAAATACGGCAAGTACCACAAGCTCTCCATGGCGCTGCTGATCGGCGGCGTGTCCTTTAAGGACCAGGAGATGGCGCTGACGCGCGGCGTCGACGTGCTGATCGCGACGCCCGGCCGCCTCCTCGACCATTTCGAGCGGGGCAAGCTGCTGCTGACCGGCATCGAGGTCATGGTGATCGACGAAGCCGACCGCATGCTCGACATGGGCTTCATCCCGGACATCGAGAAAATTCTCGGCCTGACGCCCTTCACGCGTCAGACCCTCTTCTTCTCGGCGACGATGCCGGACGAGATCACGCGCATCACGCAGCAATTCCTCTCCGCCCCCGCGCGGGTCGAGGTCAGCCGTCCGGCGCAGACCGCAGAAACGATCCGCCAGCTCATCGTGAAGATGCCGAAGGGCGATGATGCCCTGAAGCGCGCCACGCTGCGCCGCGTGATCGACGATGCGGGCGAGGAGCTCAAGAACGGCATCGTCTTCTGCAACCGCAAGCGGAACGTCGATATCGTCGCCAAATCGCTGCAGAAGCACGGCTACGACGCGCGGCCCATCCATGGCGACCTCGCCCAGGCTTTCCGCATGGAAACGCTTCAGGCCTTCCGCGACGGAGAGCTGAAGCTCCTGATCGCCTCCGACGTCGCCGCACGCGGCCTCGACATTCCCGAGGTGAGCCACGTCTTCAATTTCGACGTGCCGGTGAATTCGGACGACTATGTTCACCGCATCGGCCGGACGGGGCGCGCCGGGCGCAAGGGCACTGCCGTCATGCTGGTCACGCCCAATGACGACAAGCAGTTCAAGGCCGTCCTCGAGACGACCGGGATGAAGGAGATCGAGGAAGTCGATCTCGGCGACTTCTTCGATACCGTCGACGTCAGCGACAAGCCGCGGCGCGGCCGGGGCAAGTCCGACGAGCGCAGGCGCGGCGGGCGCGGGAGGAAACGGTCGGAAGAGGACGAAGCGGCTGCGACACCGCAGAAAGCCGAAGCCGAAGAGAAATCCGAAGACAAGCCTCAGGCCGACGAGCCCCGTGAAGAAGCCAAGACGCAAGGCTCCCGGCGCTCGCGCGGCGGCAAGGGCCGCGGTCGGCGCGATGACGGTCCCGCCATGAACCATGGTGACGCCGTCGTCGGCTTCGGCGACCACGTTCCGGCCTTCATCCTGCAGAACGAGGTGCGCGCGGCCTGACCGCGCGTCCTCCGGCTAAGGATTCCGCGGTGGCGAAGAACAAGGACGTGCCCGACCCCAAGAAGGTCCTGCAACCGCAGGGCCCGATTGCCTCGCTTCGCAACAATTTCCTGACCGGCGTCGTCATCTCGGCGCCGATCCTGATCACCATCGCACTGATCTACTGGCTGGTCACCGGACCGCTCGCGCGGCTGGACGACTTCGTTCAGGGCGTCATCCCCAGTTCCTGGCTGCCTCTGGCCTGGGCGGACTTCTACATTCCCGGCCTCGGCGTTCTCGTCGCTGTCGTCCTCCTGATCCTCGTCGGGATCATGGCGAAGAACTTCATCGGCCGCTGGTTCATCGATCTCGGCGAGAAGCTTCTCGATGCCATGCCGGTGGTGCGCAGCCTCTACGGGTTCTTCAAGAACGTCTTCGAGATGGCGCTTCAACAGTCGGAGCAGTCCTTCCAGGAGGTCGCGCTGATCGAATATCCCCGCGCCGGCGTCTGGACGCTCTGCTTCGTCGTGACCCGGACCAAGGGCGAGGCGGCGCATGTCCTTTCCGATGTCGCGGACGACATGACCAATGTCTTCGTGCCGACCACGCCGAACCCGACCTCCGGCTTCCTCATCCTCGTGAAGCGGTCGGACCTTCGTATCCTCGAAATGACCGTCGAAGACGGTGCCAAGATGATCTTCTCCGCCGGTCTGGTCGCTCCCGATTACATTCCGGTGGCGGACCGGATTCCCGGCGCTCCGGCGGCAGGCCGCGGACGGCGGGCGACGGCCGCGCCGGTTCCTCCCTCCCGCTGAACCTTCTTGCGCGCAGGCGCGGCCCTTGCGGACTTATCCGCGTAAGAACCATCGCGCGTATGATCGGCGAGGACCTTGGCGACCGCTCTCTTCGCGATGGGCGGCGGCGATATCCGCTCGCGCTGCCCGATCATCCGGAGTGAAGGAGCTTGACCGCGTCATCCCGACTGAAAAGATAGAGCAGCACGCGCAGCGCCTGCCCCCGCTCCCCGGCGAGCTGGGGGTCGGTCTCGACGATATAGCGGGCGTCGTCCCGCGCCGCTTCCAGCAGCGCGGCATGTTCCTGCATGTCAGCGACCCTGAATCGGGGAAACCCCGACTGCGCCGTGCCGAGGGCGTCCCCTGCTCCGCGCAGTGCGAGGTCCTGCTCCGCGATCAGGAAGCCGTCCTCGGTTTCCCGCAACACGTTCAGCCGCGCCTTCGCCGTCTCGCCGAGCTTGCCGTTCTCGCCGGCCTTATAGAGCAGGATGCAGGTCGCGGGCTTGTCGCCCCGGCCGACGCGTCCGCGCAGCTGGTGGAGCTGGGCGAGGCCGAATCGCTCCGCATGCTCGATCACGATGATCGTGGCGTCCGGGGCATTGACCCCCACCTCGATCACCGTCGTCGCTGCGAGGATCTTGATGTCGCCGCGATAGAACGCTTCGACGACCGCATCCTTCTGCGGCCCCTTCATCTTGCCGTGGACGAGACCGACCTGCGCGCCGAAGCGTGCGGCGAGCGCTTCATAGCGTTCCTCGGCGGCGGTCTGGTCGAGCAGGTCGTTCGCCTCGACCAGCGGGCAGACCCAATAGGCCTGCTCGCCGCGCGCGACCGCCCTCCCGACGGCTTCGACCACCCGGTCGAGCTTTTGCAGCGGCACCGCGCGGGTATCGACCGGTTTCCTGCCCGGTGGTTTCTCGGTGATCTGACTGACTTCCATATCGCCATAGGAGGTCAGCGCCAGCGTCCGCGGGATGGGAGTGGCGGTCATGACGAGAAGGTCCGCCTGCGCGCCTTTCTCCTGCAGGGCGAGGCGCTGATGCACGCCGAAGCGGTGCTGCTCATCCACCACGACAAACCCCAGATCGTCGAAGGCGACGTCGTCCGAGAAAAGCGCATGCGTGCCGACCACCACCTTCACATAGCCCTTCGCGACGCCTGCGCGCTTGGCGATGCGTTCCTGTCCCTTGTCGCGGCCGGTCAGAAGCTCGCAGGAGACGTTCGCGGCATCGCAGAGAGGCCGTATGGTCTCGTAATGCTGACGCGCGAGGATTTCCGTCGGCGCCATCAGAGCCGTTTGAGCTCCGCTCTCGACGGCTGTCAGCATAGCCAGAAGCCCAACCAGGGTCTTGCCGGACCCGACATCACCCTGAACGAGGCGCACCATCCGCGAAGGCGCATCCATGTCCGACAGGATCTCCGCCAGAGCCTCCTCCTGCGCCCCGGTCAGGGAGAAAGGCAGGCTTTCGCGGACTTGGGAGGTCAGGGTGCCGTCGCCGGAAAAGCGCCGCCCCGGCCGCGCTGCCCGTCTTTGCCGAATCAGCGCGAGGGCGAGCTGGTTCGCCAGAAGCTCATCGGCGGCCATGCGCTGGCGGGCGACCGATTGCGGCGAGAGGTCCTCGCGCCCCTCCGGCGCATGCACTCTGCCAAGCGCCTCGCGCCATCCGGGCCAGCCATGCTGCGCAAGAAGGTCCGGCCTCTGCCATTCGGGCAGGTCCGGCGCTTTGTCGAGCGATGCGGAGACTGCGCGTCGCATGACCTTGCCGGTCAGCCCGGCCGTCATTGGATAGACCGGTTCGGCGGGCGGCAAGGCGTCATCGGCCCCGGCTTCCGCGATCAGGTCGGGATGCGCCATCTGCAGCGCCGATCCATAGCGCTCGATGCGGCCGCTGACGATCCTGACCTCGCCCTCGGGCAGCTGCTGGCGCAGCCAATCCGCCCGCGGGCGGAAGAAGACCAGGGTGAGGAATCCTGTTTCGTCCGAACAGAGCACGCGCCAAGGCACGTTCGGCTTACCCGGCGGCGGCGGCTCATGGCGATCCACACGCAGGGTTATCGTCGCCAGCCTGTCTTCGAGCGCCTCGGCGATCCTGGGCCGGTAGGACCGGTCAACGATGCCGGTCGGGAGGGTAAAGGCGAGGTCCACCACGCGCGGACCCGCGACCTTGCCGATCAACGCGGCGAGTTTCGGCCCTATGCCGGGGAGTGTGGTGACGTCGGCGAAGAGCGGATTGAGGAGGCTGGGACGCATCCCGCGCTTCCTAGCGCAAGCGCGGCCGGGCGGGAATGTGGTCCCTTATCGAAGGACGCTGAGGCGCCGCTGGCGTGCAGCGTACCACGCGAAGAAGATGGCGATGCCGAGAACGACCAGCGACGCGGCAATTCCGCCGATGCCGTAGATCGCGAGCCCGCCTCCAAGGCCATCGGCGATCAGCCCGATCACCATGGCGATGGGCGCGATGGTGAGGAGCGGCACGGCGGCGGCTCGGCGCAGGAGGAACAGAACCGAGCCCAGCAGCCCCAGGCCCGCCCCTCCGGCCCAGAGAACGAATCGCCAGGTCGGCAGATCGAGCCAGTATGCCACCTGCTCCTCGGTGAAATCGGCGAGATAGGCTTGGTCCGCCCTCATCGTCATCAGCAGGTCGTAGAGCCCGAAGCCGTTCCACAGAACAGCGAGCGCGCCGACGATCCAGAACCAGATATTCGGCCGAGGCATGGCCGCCTCTCCCTGTCTCCCAGCAGACAGGATACAGCTCAGGCCGGTGCCCGTCGAATCATGCAAGATTAGAGTTCCACTCCCCCGAAGGAATTCCATGCCACTTGCCGTCCTGCTCGTCCTCGTTCTCCTTTTCGGCACGATCAGTGTGCACTATCTCGCAATGCGGCGGGTCACGCTGCGCCATGCAGGGAAAGGCACCTTCGGGGGCTTCTTCGTGGCGCTCCTGGCCATGGTCGGCCTGCATCTGACCTATGTGACCGCCTATGCCCTCGCCTACGCACTGGGGCTCGAGGCAGGCATAGGAGAATTCGAGCCTTTGGCGCCGGTGAGCGCGACGGATCTCTTCATCCACTCCGTCGTCAATTTCACCACGCTCGGCCTCGGCACCATCGTGCCGTCGGGTGATCTCCGGCTCATCTCGGCGGTGGAGGCGTCCAACGGCTTCATCGTGACCTCGATGTCGGCCTCCGTCTTCTTCAACGCCGCGCAAAAAGGGATGCGGTGAGGCGGGATCAGGACGGCTCGGGCGGGTAGAGAACGGCCATAAGGTAAGCGCGTTGCTCCCTGATCACAGGATCGGTCGTGGCGGGCAGGAAGAGCGCCGCCAGGGGGCCGTATTCCGCGTAGTGCTCAGCGCCAGCCGGATCAGGCCGGAACAGCTCGATCAAGGCGGGAAGCCCCTCCCCCTGCCGCGGGCGGAGGGAGGGTTCGGCGACCTGGGGGCTCTTGTCGAGCGGTTCTGTCTGCAGCGTCGCCTCCTCCCCCCGGCCGGATGGCGCAGGTAGTGTTTGTGCGACTGCTGTCTGCGGGCCAATAGCCGGAAGCGATCCGATCGGCATGTCTTCTCTCCTCGAAGGGGCCTGGCCCTTCCCACCCGATAATTTTCCAGAACATGTGGAAAACTCGTGAAGAACAGGAGAGGCGGGATGAATCCGAGGTGAAGGTTGCTTAAGCGGCACGCGAGATAACCCCCGAAACCCGGCCGCATTCTCGCCAGTTCTAGTGCCCAGCGCCCTCAGAACGTCCCGATCAGCGCCTCGACCAGAACCAGCACCGCGATCGCGATCCAGAACCCGCCCCAGAACGTGACCTTCAGCCCCCTATGCGGGCGTAGCCTCGGATTGTCGGCGAAGAGTTCGGCCAGTCTAGTACGTGCCTCTTCGGCGGGGAGAGCGAAAAACTCCCGCCCCTCCCGCACCCGGTGGCGGGAGAGGTGCCTGTGGGCCGTCGCCTCGTCGCCGCGGACATCGGGGGTGAGCCATTGCTCCACCACGCGGAAGGGCGTGGCGACGCCGGTGGTGTCGAGCTCCGCCAGACGCTCCTCGACCGAGCGGGTGGTGAGGCCGATCTTGACGAGGCCCGGCATGGAGTCGTTCGCGATCAGGTAGATCCAGCCCGGCCGCGGCGCGCGTGTCTTCGGCTTGGGCTCCTCCGCATCGCGGCGGAGGAGGGTTTCGAGCTCACGTGGAATGGCCATGCCCGCGTTCAGCCCTGCTGCGTGACCGCGCCGGTCATGCCGGTGGGCGAGAGGATCTCGATCCAGTAGCCGTCGGGGTCCTCGATGAAGGCGATGGACTTCATCTTGCCGTCCTGCGGGCGCTTGCGGAAGGTGACGCCGAGCTCTTCGAAGCGGGCGCAGGCCGCTTCGACATCCGGCACGGAAATCCCGATATGGCCGAAGCCGCGGGGGTCTTCGTTTCCGCTGTGATAGCCGGAAAACGCCGGATCTTTTTCGGTGCCCCAATTGGGTGTGAGCTCCAGCGTGGTCTCCCGGCTGAAGAGGTCGCGGGCGCGTTCGGCCGGGTCCTCGGGAACGGTCTCGCCCTCTTTGAGATAGGCAAGGAAATAGAGCGAGAACTGCATCTCCTCGAAGTCGAGCCTTTGGAACAGCGTCATGCCGAGGACGTCGCGGTAGAAGGCGATCGAGGCCTCCGGGTCGCGCACGCGGAGCATGGTCTGGTTGAGCGTGAAGCCTTCGGTCCCTTCGGCGCGCATGAGATGTCCCTTCCGTTGCCGGAAGAGACGTAAGGGCATGGCGCCGCTGTGGCGAGGGGATCAGGCGGCCGCCCTTCGTGCCGCGCGCCTGCGCCCGAAGGCCGCCGCGCCGAGGCCGGTCAGCATGAAGGCCGCAGCGCCCGGCAGCGGAATCGGATCCACCACCGCCTGGGTGAGCGCGCCGTAGCGCACATTGGCCTGGCTGTAATTGTAGAAGCCGAAGCTGCCGTTCATGAAGCTGCCTTCGAGGCTGATCTCCAGGATGTCGTTCACGAAGACCTGGATCAGGCTGTCGGTGAAGACGAGGTCAAAGTTATAGACCGTGTTGTCCTCCCACCCGACGCTGCCGAGATTGGTCGCCCGGGCGAGCTCCTCGACCCCGTCCGAGGGATCGTGCCACCAGGCGCCGGTGTCGTCGTCGAGCGCGGCGGTGACGCGGCTGATGGCGAGCCCTTCCTGGGCGAGGCCGCCGTAGAAGGTCTGATCCCCCTGTTTCCAGTCGATCAGGATGTAATCGACATCGTCGCTCGCGATGTCGCCCGAATTATAGCCGAGGACGAAGCCGATATAATCGTCATCGCCTGTCTGCTGCACTTCGATCGTGCCGGACAGCGACTGGCCCTGGCTGTCTTCCCCGTTGAAGAAGATGCCGGGAATGCCGTTTACCGTCTGCACGACGCTGTTGTTGTCGGCGGCAAGGTTCCATGTCCCCTGCCCGTCGGCGGCCCAGGTGGACAGGTCCACCGCGACCGGCGCGGCCGAAGCGGCACCACAAAGCATGCATGCGGCGCCGAGCGCCGCGAGGCTGGTTTTCATCATGGTTCTCTCCCTTGGCTGCTCTCCCGCAACCGGGGGTAGGGGTAGAACCCGAATTAACCAGTATCAAGTCCGCCATGCGGCACGCCCAGGTTGCGGCGCCCTCAAACTGTCCCGTCAGAGGCAAATCGCGCGGGCGCGTCCGGGTCGAAGCCCGGCCGCCTTATCGGCTGGTCGCTGATCCCCCGCTCGCGCAGGCGGCGCTTGAGCTCTTCGAGCCCCAGGCGCTTGGCGTGCAGGACGAGGCGCTCGTAGAGCTGGGCGCGCAGGGCCTCGGTCGCGGCCTCCTCCGCCGCTTGCCGGGCGAGGCGCTCTTCGCGGGTCTCTTTGGGTTTGCGTGATCTTGGCATGAGGCCTTCCGGTGTTTCGCGCACGCCGAAAGGCCGTCCCGCCCGAGCGGTCCGGTTAAGGTCCGGGGATCCCGCGCGCGGGCCCGGCCCGGCGGAGGGTTCGTAATACGTTTGCCAGGCCGTGAGAGCATCCCACACCCAGCCCGCGCGCGGCGCCGGTTCTCGAGGGGCAAGGCCCCTCACCGCCCGGCCCCTCCGGAGCTCGCAGGCGGCGTGCCGTCCACGGGAGCCGCCTAAACGGACCCCGCGCACAGAACCGACGGCGGCAGGCGGAGATGGTGACGGTACCACACCGCCCCGGCCCTGCCGCGAGGCGAGACTATGGGCGAGGCGCGAGGGGGCGGGGATAAGTCCCCCGCACCCCGAGGCTTGGCGCCTTCAGCCGCGAGCCGTCCGCCGACGGCGGAATGCCGCCGCTGCGGCGAGGCCCGTGACCATCATCGCGGCAGCGCCCGGAACGGGGATGGGATCGACGGGCACGGAGACATCGGCGGTGAAGCCGATATTCTGGAAATCGACCTGTCCGTTCGTGCCGGTCAGGAGCGCGACGACGAACTGCACGTTCAGCGGCGCGTCGAGAACCAGATCCTGCGCGGTAATGCCCGGCGAGGTGCCGAGCGCCGGATTGACCGTCAGCGCCCCGACCTGAACCGAATCCTGATTGAAGAAGGTGAACGAAATCTCGTCCACATCGAATGACTCGCCGGTGTAATTCCAGAAATGCAGCGTCGAGATGTCATATTCCGTTCCGAAATCGAAGAGCAGTTCAAGCCCGTCGTCCGGATCGGAAAAGGTGTACCAGATATGGGTGGTCTGGTTGTGGAACTCCTCCGCATCCGCCGAAGGCGCATCGATGACCTTTTCGATACCGGAGCCCTGGGTGAAGGTGTTGTTCGACGACCCCTCCCCCGTATTCGGGCCGACCTCGACGCTGATATTGTCGATATTCAGATAGACGGGCGCGGCGGTCGCGCCGACCGGTAGGGCAGCCGCCATCGCGGCCGCCATTGCAAGGCGAACAGACTTCATGAAACTCTCCCCAATGACATGACGTCACCGGCGGCAGGGTTAACAAAAGACGAATCCGGCGCAAGGGGGCGACTGCTCAGCGAACTGCATAATCTGTATTGCGCAGGCGGATCAGTGCAGGCCCGTAGGGCGGCGAGACGCGGCTGCGCTTTCGATTTCAAACCGCCCGTAGGCCTCGGCGGCGCAGCCGCCCTACGGCGCCGCGCACCCTTCCCCGCCCATGGGGGGCGATGCTTTCGGTGAGGCGGCGGACGGGGAAGCCGGCGAGGGTGACCGTGCCGGTATTGGTGACGGTGCCGTCCGGCTGCACGGTGAGGTGCTGGGTCATGCGGCCGAGGGGCAGCTCTGCCAGCGGATAGGTCAGGCGGAGGGTCGGGCCGGAGACGGCGGCGCGGACGGGGTCCGAGGCCTCCGTCAGCGTGCCGGTATAGCGCTGATCGCCCTCCCCCTCCGGCCGCAGGGTCCAGACGCGCTCGCGCGTCTCGCCGTCCTCGAAGCGGATGGTCTGGACGAGGCGGAAGGCCTCCCCCGCCCGCTCGCCCTCGCTCACCACCGCGAAGCGGCGCGGCTCCGCCCCGTCCGCCTTTGCCAGCACGCCCCGTCCGCAATGGCGGCCGTCGAACATGGCCTCGGGCCGCGCCCCCGGCAGCGGCGGGGCGAGCGGCGCGGAGGCGCAGGCGGCGAGGAGGAGGATGGCGGGGCGCATGGGTGGGATGTAGGGCGGATTGCCGAAGGCCATCCGCCGCGGCGGCCGGAGGACGCCCCTTTGTCGGTATGAAGGGTGATCGCTCCACGATCATCTGCGGATGGCTGCGCAATCCGCCCTACGACGCGAAGCGCCATAACTACTGTGCTTTAGCCAGGGCTACTCACCCAGATCATGCCGCATCGCCGCGAGCAAACCGGCATATGCCTTTTCCCGCTCCGCTCGCGCGCCATCGTTGGTATCAACCATAGCTTGAGCGTACCGAACAACACTCTCAGATCCGTATAGCGAGCACTTGGTTTGCCAGAGGGCGAACTTCTTTGAGTTAGCTTCAGAGGGCGATACGGCCGCGTCGTGTATAGACTGCAGAAGACCTAGGTACGCTTCCTTCCGCTCCTCGTACGAACGGTCAAATCGCTTAGCTCGGCGTGTATTGTAATGATCAATGACGCTCTTAAGGAGAGAGCCAAGTCCCAGCCCGCCGATGAGCGGTAGCAGCCATTCCACCTACCGCACCCGTTCCTCTTCAACACCTTCCTCATCCCCCTCGCCCGGCTCGCGCTTCGGGCCCTCGGGGATGTACTCGAAGGCCAGCTTGTCGTCCTTCACCTCGACCCGGACGATGCCGCCATCCTTGAGCTTGCCGAAGAGGATCTCGTCGGCGATCGGCTTCTTGATGTGCTCCTGGATCGTGCGGGCGAGCGGGCGGGCGCCCATTTCCTCGTCGAAGCCGCGTTCGGAGAGCCAGCGGGTCGCCGCCTCCGTCAGTTCGAAGGTGACGTCGCGGTCCTGCAGCTGCGCTTCGAGCTGGAGGACGAACTTGGCCACGATGCGGTCGATGATCGGCTTGGACAGTCCCGCGAAATGGATGATCGCGTCGAGGCGGTTGCGGAACTCCGGCGTGAAGAGGCGCGTGATGGCCTGATCCTGCTCGTCCGAGGCCTTGCCCCGGCCGAAGCCGATGACGTTCTTGGTCGCGTCCGCCGCGCCCGCATTGGTCGTCATGATGACGATCACGTTGCGGAAGTCGATCTTCTTGCCGTGGCTGTCGGTCAGGGCGCCATTGTCCATGATCTGCAGCAGGATGTTGAAGATCTCGGGGTGCGCCTTCTCGATCTCGTCGAGGAGGACGACTGCATGCGGGTTCTGGTCGACGGAATCGGTCAGGAGGCCGCCGCCCTGGTCGAAGCCGACATAGCCCGGAGGCGCGCCGATCAGGCGGCTGACGGTATGCCGCTCCATATACTCCGACATGTCGAAGCGCAGAAGCTCGACCCCCATCATCTTGGCGAGCTGCTTGGCGACCTCCGTCTTGCCCACGCCCGTGGGGCCGGCGAAGAGGTAGGAGCCGATGGGCTTGTCGGGCTCGCGCAGCCCTGCGCGCGCGAGCTTGATCGCGGCGGTCAGCTGATCGATGGCCGGGTCCTGTCCGTAGACGACGCGCTTGAGGTCGCCGCCCATGCCCTTGAGCCGCTCAGTGTCGGACTTGGACACGGTCTTGGGCGGGATGCGGGCCATCTGGGCGATGATCTCCTCGACCTGATGGGTGTCGATGGTCTCGACCCGGTCCTCGGGCTTGTAGATCTTCTGGCGGGCGCCGGCCTCGTCGATGACGTCGATCGCCTTGTCGGGCAGCTTGCGGTCGGTCATGTATTTCGCCGACAGCTCGGCCGCGACCTTGATCGCATCGTCCGTGTACTTGATCCCGTGGTGATCCTCGAAGGCGGGCTTCAGGCCCTGCAGGATCTGGATCGTGTCGTGCACGGTGGGCTCGGTCACGTCGATCTTCTGGAACCTGCGCGACAGGGCGCGGTCCTTCTCGAAGTGCTGCTTGTACTCCTTGAAGGTGGTCGAGCCCATGCATTTCAGCGTGCCCTGCTGGAGGGCGGGCTTGAGGAGGTTCGAGGCATCCATCGCGCCGCCGGAGGTCGCGCCCGCGCCGATGATGGTGTGGATCTCGTCGATGAAGAGGATCGCGTGCTCGTGCTGCTCGCACTCCTTGAGGACGGCCTTCAGCCGTTCCTCGAAGTCGCCCCGGTAGCGGGTACCGGCGAGGAGCGCGCCCATGTCGAGCGAGTAGATCGTGGCGCCGGCCAGGACCTCGGGCACCTCGTCCTCGACGATCTTCTTGGCGAGGCCCTCGGCGATGGCGGTCTTGCCGACGCCGGGGTCGCCGACGAAGAGCGGGTTGTTCTTGCGGCGGCGGCACAGGACCTGGACCGCGCGCTCGACCTCGGGCTCGCGGCCGATCAGCGGGTCGATCTTGCCGGTGCGGGCCTTCTCGTTGAGGTTGACGGTGTAGGCTTCGAGCGCCTCCGGACCGGCCTTGGCCTCGTGCTCTTCCTCCTCGGTCGCGCCGCGCGGGGGCTTGGGCGCGGCGGTGCCGGTCTTGGAGAGGCCGTGGCTGATATAGTTGACCGCGTCGTAGCGGGTCATGCCCTGCGCCTGCAGGAAATAGGCGGCATGGCTCTCGCGTTCTGCGAAGAGCGCGACGATGATATTGGCGCCGGTGACCTCGGACCGGCCGGAGGTCTCGACGTGGATGAGCGCGCGCTGGACCACGCGGTGGAAGCCGGCGGTGGGCTTCGCCTCGTCAACGTCCTCGACCACGAGGCGGGCGAGGTCGTCCTCGATATATTCCTCGAGCGTCTCGCGCAGCTCGCCGACATCGACCGAGCAGGCGGACAGGACCGCGCGCGCGTCGCCGTCCTCGGTCAGGGCGTAGAGGAGGTGTTCGAGCGTCGCGAGTTCGTGACGGTGCTCGGTGGCGAGGCCGATGGCCCGATGGATGGAGCGCTCCAGCGCCTTAGAGAAAGTGGCCATCGAATTACTCCTTTTCCATCGTGCACTGGAGCGGATGCTCGTTGCGGCGAGCCAGCTCCATCACCTGGGCAACCTTGGTCTCGGCGACCTCGTAGGTATAGACGCCGCACACCCCGATCCCGGTCTGGTGAACGTGCAGCATGATGCGGGTCGCTTCCTCGCGCCCCTTCTGGAACACCGCCTCCAGCAGCCAGACGACGAATTCCTGCGGCGTGTAGTCGTCGTTCAGCAACAGGACCTTGTAGAGCGAAGGCCGCGCGACCTTCGGCTTGGTCTCGGTGATGGTGCCTGTGCCGTGGCGGGGGTCGGACTCGCGTTCGGTGCTCATAATCTTCGGCGACTTTCGGACAATCGGTTCGGACAGGACAGGCGACGGGTCGACGCGGGAGGCCGGGCCTCCGCGCGCGAGTATCATGTGAGATAGGTGAATCCCGCAAGCCGTGGCGGCAGGGTCGGTTGGAAGCATCCGCTAGGATGTGGGACCGCCCCTGCCAGCTTCAACCCTGGGAAAGCGCGCGGGCCAGCGCCTCGCTCCAGTCTCGCAAACGCCGCGCGTTCACGCCGAAATCGTAGCGCCCCTTTCTGGCCGCAGAGCACAGGAGGAGCCGCGTTCCCCCGTCCGTCGGCAAGGCGCGGGCCGAAACGTCGTCGGGGAAGCGGAAGATGCGCGACCGCTGAACGCAGGCATGGCGCCCCTCCTCCGGCTCGCACAGGATGACTTCGACGCGCGGGTGCTGCCTTGCCACCCGATCCCAGGCGCGGATGACCTCTTCCGGCGACTGATCGAGATGGAGCGCTGCCGCATCGGCATCGGGAAATCCATCTCCGGCATCGGCATAGACCGCGCTGCGGGACGGCGATGGCCGCCCTTTGGAGTCGAAATCAAACATCCGTGAGTCCCTAGACCTGTCGCCTTCGCGCCTTGTTTACCAACCATACAGCTTTTCACCCGCGGGGCCGAACGGTTTCGCATCTGCGTTGTTATCGAGACAGGAGGATCAGATATGAAAACCAAGCTTCTACTTGCCGCCGCCAGTACTTTCGCCATTACGGCCTGCGGAGCGCAGGAAGTCGAGACCGAGACTGCCGAGCTCGAGCCGCAGGACACGCAGGCTGTCGAGCAGGCCGATCCGGATGAGAGCGACGGCCTGTCGCTCTCCAGCGTCGGCGACCTCGAGGACCCCTCTGCGTATTCGGAAGACGAACTCTCCGGTGATGATGAAGAGGGCTATGCCTCGGCCGACGAAATGGCGATGGAGGACGATTACGACCTCGCCGAATCGACGCCCGAAGCGGGCTATGGCACGGGCGGCGTCCAATATGATGACGACGATGTCGACATCGAGGACATCGACGTCCAGACGGCCGATGCCGAGCTGACGACGCCTTATGAAGACGACGAGACCGAGATGGCCGCTGGCGACAGCCAGTCCATGGGCGCCGATGAGCCGATGCAGACGGCACAGTCCGATGCGAGCGGCCAGTCGAGCGCCGAAGAGCCCGTGAGCGACGGCGTGTCCGCCACGCAGTACACCGCCAATCAGACCGACGCCTATGTCGGCGCCGACGAGAATCTCGTTACCGGTTCCGAAGCTGCGCTTCTCTCGGGCACCTATGACGCCACCATCATGATGGCGGACGGCACCGAGACGACCAAGACGCTCTATATTCAGGGCGAAGGCGACACGGCCGTCGGCACGTTCGGCGGCGAACCGATCGAAGTCGCCGTGACCGGTCGGAACTTCCAGTTCGACGCGCCCGTCATGATGAACGGCGAAGGTGAGCTGATGACCTTCACCGGGACGTTCGGAGACGGTGTGATCGACAATGGCGTGGTCGCGGCGCAAGGCGGCGACGGCAGCACGATGGGCTGGACCGCCGAGCGCACCAGCGAGGCCGTGAAGGTCGGCGAAGAAGGCATGACCGACGAAGACATGTAATTCGTCACTCGTTCCGGGCGGCTACCGGCCGCCCGTGAGCCAAGACAGGAAAGCCCGCCGGTCCTGCCGGCGGGCTTTTTGGTGCGCCCGCATGGTGCGGAGACTTGTTCCGCCGTCTTCGCCGAGATAATCCCGGTCGATACCTGGCGCCACGGACATGCAGGGGAAGAATGTCTGAACTGCGGCTCGAGCATCTGGACCTGAACCTCGTCCTCACCCTGCACTGGCTTCTCACCGAACAGAGCGTGTCGCGTGCGGCGGACCGGCTGGGCGTTTCCCAGCCTGCCGTCAGCCATGGCCTCAAGCGATTGCGCGAGACACTCCACGATCCGCTGCTGGTCAAGTCGGGCCGGATCATGCGGACCACGCCAAAGGCGGAACGGATACAGCCCGCTGTCGCCAGGATCGTCCAGGACATGCGGGAGGTCTTCCAGACCGCCGCCAGCTTCGAGCCCGCGACGGCGGAAGGCAAGCTGCGCATCGCCGCGCCGGATAGCTGGGCGGTTCTCGCAGGGCGAGCCTGGGAAGCGGCGATCCGACCGCTCGCGCCGGCCCTCAGGCTCGACATCGTCACCCTCGACTTTCCCGTCGCGCAGGATCTCGTCTCCGGTGCGGTCGACCTCGTCCTCCTGCCGGAGACGAAGCTTCTCGACCTGCCCCCGGGCCTAGACGTCGAACAATTCGTGCAGCGCCATGTGGCGAACGAGGACTATCTGTGCGCGGTCGGTCCCGACCACCCGCTGGCCCGGGGGCCGAGGAACCTCGACGACTATCTCGCGGCCGACCACATCGTCACAAATCCCGCAGGCGCGGCACTGGGCGGCATCGACCAGATGCTGGCCGAGCGGGATCTGGAGCGCCGCGTCACCTTCCGTACCGAAAGTTTTCTCGCCGGCGTGGCGCTCGCCCGTCAGGGTATGGGCGTCCTGACGGCGCCCGCCTCCGCAATCGCGGCCATGCCGGACGGCCTGATCATCTTCGCCCCGCCTCTCAACGTGCCGGGCTTCGTCATGCTGATGGGTTGGCACCCCAATTGGACGGTCGATCCACGCCACCGGTGGTTGCGCGAACACCTCGTCGCCGCGCTGCAGGCCCTGCCGCCTGCCCGCCTGTCAGCCGATCCGCCCGGCGCCGCCCCCTGAAACGAAATCGCCCCGCCGGGGATGCCGGCGGGGCGATCGTCTCGCAAAAGATGCTGTGCGCTCAGCGCTGCTGCATCGCCTCGATCATCGCGCTGTAGCGCTTGGAGAGAGGCTGCGCTGCGTCGCGCGCGGTCGAGATCATCATGTCGGAGACCTTGTTGGTCTGATCGATCTGACGCTCCATCGAGCTGCGGAGAAGCTCGGACTGCGCTTCGAAGAATTCCTGCGGGGTGCGCGCCTTGGACAGGCTCTGCATGCGGTCGCTACTGCTCTCGACCTGCGACTTGAAGAACTCGACGTTCTCCTGCGCGATGCGCTCCATGCCTTTGGCGAAGGTGGATGCGGAGGCCATGAACGCCTCGACGTTCTCCTGTCCCATCGATCCCATTTTCGACATGCCCAGCGTCATGCGTTCGACGCCGTCATTGACGGAGGCAGTCGCCTCTTCGGTGGCGTCTTTCGCCGCATCCGCGGCTTTGTTGGCGGTCTTACGCGTGGTGCTCATTCGGACTCTCCCGTTGCTCAGCATCGTCAGGGTATCGGCCGCGATCGAGATAATCGCAGCAGGAGGGCCTGATGCTGCGGTGCACAAATGGCAAAAGCGGAGCGGCTCGTCAAGGTTGTTTGTGCAGTGCAGCATGATCGCTGTCCCGGCGAGTGGCACGAGGCCTGCTCCGACAGGTTCAGCGCGTCCGTTAAGGGGTCTTAACCCTTTCTTGACCCTCGACCGGTAGCGCGGATGAAAGGATTTACAGGTGTGCACACGCTCCTGTTACCGTAGGACGGGAATTGGGGCGTAATTCGGGCAGCAGGGTGTTTCATGATCGGTCAGGGCATTTTTCGAAATCTTCTTCTCTCCGCGATGGCGGCGTTGGCAGTTCTTGCTCCGACAGCCGCTTCTGCGAATCCGAAATACGCGGCGCTGGTCATTCACGCCGACACAGGCGACGTCCTGTTCGACCGCTATTCGGGCGAGCAGCGCTATCCCGCCTCTCTGACCAAGATGATGACCGTTTACCTGTTGTTCGAAGCGATCGAACGCGGCGAAATCGCTCTGGATGACGACTTCAAGGTGTCCAAGCGCGCATCGCTCCAGCCTGCTTCCAAGCTCGGCCTCGCCCGCGGGTCGAAGATCGAAGTGGAGACGGCGATCGAGGCGCTGGTCATCAAGTCCGCCAATGACGTCGCAACGGTCGTGGCCGAAGGGCTCGGCGGAACCGAAAGCGAATTCGCGGTGCTCATGACCCGCAAGGCGCGCGAACTGGGCATGCGCAACACCACCTTCCGCAACGCCTCCGGCCTGCCGAACTCGGCCCAGAAGACGACGGCGCGGGACATGGCGATCCTGTCGCGCCGCCTGATCCAGGACTTCCCCCAGCACTTTCACTATTTCCAGCAGGTCTCCTTCGACTGGAACGGCCGCACCTACCGCTCGCACAACCGCGTCATGCTCAGCATGGAAGACGCGGACGGCATGAAGACCGGCTATACGCGGGCTTCCGGCTACAACCTTTCGACGACGGCGGAGCGCAACGGCCACCGCCTCATCGGCATCGTTCTCGGCGGCCGCAGCTCGGCCACGCGCGACCGGCACATGAAGGACATCCTCAATACCGCCTTCGTGGAGATCCGGCGCAAGCCCGACCTGATCAATCCGATCCTGCTCGCCGCGCCGCAGCCGCGCCTCAAGCCCGGCACCGTCGCCCAGCCCGTCATGATCGCCGCGAACACCGTGCCGACCGAGCCCATGCCGCAGCCGGTGGTGGCGCCTTCGGTCGCGGCGGACCTCAACCTCGAAAGCCTGAAGGTCGCCATCTCTTCGGTCGCCAATGACAACCGCGCCGTGGACGAGGCGGTCTATGGCGAGGGCGACGCCGAGTCGGGCGACGTGCGCGACTGGGCGGTGCAGGTCGGCGCCTATTACCGGAAGATGCAGGCCGTCGGCCGCATCGAGACGCTGCAGGACGGCATTCTCGCCAATGTCCCGGTAGCGGAGCGCGAGGTGAACGTCTCGCGCCGCGGCCGTCGTGAAGTCTGGCGCGCGCGCTTCACCAATCTCAACGCCTATGAGGCGCAGACGACCTGCGAGCGCCTGGCGCGGAACGGCGATGACTGCCTGCCGCTGCGCAACGCCAACTGACCCCTCTGCACTCCCGCAAGAAAAAGGCCCCGGCGGAACACCGCCGGGGCCTTTTCGTGTGCCGTCCGAGGAAGCGGCTCAGCCTTCGCCGAGCGCGCTCAGATAGAGCTCGAGCAGCGCTTCCTGCTCCTGCCGGTCGGCGTGGTTCATCTTTCTGAGCCGCACGATCTGGCGCATCACCTTGGTGTCGAAGCCGGTGCCTTTCGCTTCGGCATAGACTTCCTTGATGTCCTCCATGATCGCCTTCTTGTCCTCTTCGAGCCGTTCGATCCGCTCGATGAACTGGCGCAGCTCTCCGGCTGCCACCCCTCCCGCCTGGTTCGCGAGATCCTCGAAGCTCTGTGCGCCGTCCGCCATGGTCCGCCTTTTCCGAAAGTTGCAAGGTTCCGGCAGATTCGACTGGTCCGAGGCGTCCGGAGCAAGCTTTGCTTTTCCCCAACTGGTTAACCGGGGAACGCGCGCGCTCTGCGGCCTGTTCGTGCGGGCGTCCACAAAGGAGGATCCGATGACCAAGAACCACGGTCCGCAGATCAAGGACGACGAGACCTATGAGGCGCTGCGCGATCAGGGCGCCTCGAAGCAGAAGGCGGCGCGGGTCGCCAACGCCAAGGCGAACCCCGAGCAGCACCCGTCCGAAAAGGGCGGTCATGCGCAGCAATACGAGGACCGCACCAAGGAGGAACTCTACGAGCGCGCCAAGGATGTCGGCATAGAGGGCCGCAGCGATATGTCGAAGGACGAGCTGATCGAGGCCTTGCGGAACTCGTGAAGACGGGGCCGCACAAGGAACCCGGGCCGGAGCATCCGATCTCGACCGAACGGGTGGAGGGGCTCGCAAGCGCGACTGCGCCCTCGGGCCGCCTGCTGGCGGCCAGCATGGCGGCCATACGGCAGCGCGAGGCGGATCTTCCGCCCGTGACATACTTTCCGCGAGACAACGTCGACCCCTCTGTGCTCGTCCCGACCGCCCATGAGACATGGTGCCCGTTCAAGGGACGTGCGGCCCATGACGCCGTGCTGGACGAGGCGGACCGCGCCTGGACCTATTACGATCCCTTCCCCGCCGTAAGCGCCATTGCGGGGCATGTCGCCTTCTATCCGGACGCCGCGGAGACGGGCGATGAGGGCCTGCCCGCGACAGAGCCTGATGCGGAGAGTGTTCTGCGTTTCTGGTTCGACGAAGTGCCGGCGAAGAAGCACTTCGCGAAGGACGAGGACCTCGACCGGGCGATCGCCGAGCGCTTCGGCGGGCTGAGGGAGGCCGCAGCCCAAGGCCGCCACGATGAGTGGATGCGCAGTCCCGGCGGCTCGCTCGCCCTTCTGATCCTGCTCGACCAGTTCTCGCGCAACCTGCACCGGGGCAGCGCCCGGGCCTTCGAGAACGACGAGAAGGCGCGGCACATCGCCGACCATGCCATCGGGCGGGGCTTCGACCTGGCGCAACCGCCGGAGCGTCGGGCCTTCGTCTATCTGCCCTTCATGCATTCGGAGGATCTGCAGGATCAGAACCGCTCCGTGCGGCTTTATACCGAGCGCCTGCCCGGCGCGCCGAACGTCTCGTTCGCGCTCGGCCATCGGGAGGAAATCCACCGGTACGGGCGATTCCGGGGACGAGACGCAGCGCTCGGTCGGTGACCGTCGCTTCGCTGTGCTAGGCTGGGGACATGGACAAGCACGAAATGCTCGCGCGGACGTTCGGCGGACGGCGTCCGGCCGCCCGGCCCGCGCCCACGGCGCCGCATGTGACGCCCCCGCCGCCCGCGGCGGAAAGGCCTGAGAGGCCGGAGGTTCTCGAGATCGAACTGGAGCCGGGCGAAGCGGCCTATCTGCGCCGCTCTTCGCTGCTCCTGGCTGAGGGCCCCTTCGTGCTGAAGACGCAGCGCATCGCGTCCAGGCGCCTGCCGATCCTCGGCCTCTTCTCGGGTCAGAACCTTTGGGCGAACCGGTTCGAAGCGGAGGCGGGCCCGCTGCGGCTCGTGGCAAGCCGCGACTATCACGGCGAGGTGCGGGCCCTCAGCGTCGCGCCGGACCGCCCGGTCGCGATCCAGCCCGCGCTCTATCTCGGCCATCGTGGCGATCTTTCCTTCACCGTGCAGCGCATGGCGAAGCGGGAATTCTGGACGCTGACGCGGGTGACGGGCACCGGCACGGTGCATCTCAAAGTGCCGGGCCGGACGCTGGTCCGGCCCCTGGCCGAGGCGGCGGTCGTCGTCGACACGAATGCAGTCGCAGCCGTCACCGGCCCTTTCACCGCCCATGGCCGCGTCCTGACGACGAACCAATATCTGCGCGCCGGCGAAGCCGAGAACGTGCGCCTGAGCGGCTCGGGAGAGGTCTGGCTGCAAAGCGAGCGTCCGCCACAGGCCTCCGGCGGCGGCGGTATCTTCGGGAACCTGCTGGAGATCTTCACCTGAGACCGGGCCGCGCCCGTCGCACAGCCGCAGCGGTGGAGGCGAGCCCCCGGTGGTGAGCTTGGCGGCGCCGAGGGAGATCGGGGCTTGCTTTCAGAGGCCGAGCAGCCCAGATCGCGGTCAGCAGCAGCGTGCTGTCGGATTGTCGACGCCTGCTCACCCCTTCGAGGCTGCCCCTGCACGCGTGGCGGCCTCTCCACCGGCGCTCATTCGACGCGCCGGACATCGAAAGTTTTCATGACTCAATTTTCCGACCTCGCGCTCGCCGCGCCTCTTTCGCGCGCGCTCGACGCCGAAGGCCACACCCAGCCCACCCCGATTCAGGCGCAGGCGATTCCGCCCGCCATGAAGGGCTCCGACGTCCTCGGCATCGCGCAGACCGGCACGGGCAAGACGGCCGCCTTCGTCCTGCCGATCCTGCACCGCCTGCACGAACAGCCCGTCCGCTGGACGGCGAAGCAGCCGCGCGCGCTGATCCTGGCGCCGACGCGGGAGCTCGCCGTGCAGATCCTCGAGCGGGTGCAGGCCTATGGCGGCAAGATGCGCGTGCGTACCGCGCTGATCATCGGCGGCGTGCCGGTGAACCGTCAGCGCCGCTCGATGGCGGGCGGCGTCGACGTTCTGGTCGCGACCCCCGGCCGCCTCAACGACATGATGGATCAGGGCCTCGTGGATCTTTCGGACACGGGGATGCTCGTCCTCGACGAGGCGGACCAGATGCTCGACATGGGCTTCATCAAGCCGATCCAGCGCATCCGCCGCGCCATGCCCGAGCGCGTGCAGACATTCCTCTTTTCGGCGACGATGCCGAAGGAGATCGTCCGCTTCGCAAATGAGCTCCTGACCGATCCCGCGCGGGTCGAGGTGACGCCGGTCGCGAAGACCGCCGACCGGGTCGAGCAGTCGGTCCTGTTCGTGCCGAAAGCCGGCAAGGTCGATGCGCTCGCGAAGCTCCTGACCGATCCGGAGGTCACCAAGGCGATCGTCTTCAGCCGGACCAAGCATGGCGCCGACAAGATCGTCAAAGCGCTCGGGGCGCGCGGCATCGAGAGCGGCGCGATCCACGGCAACAAGGCCCAGAACGCGCGGCAGCGCACGCTGAAGGCCTTTTCCGGCGGTGAGCTGCCCGTCCTCGTCGCAACCGACATCGCCGCGCGCGGCATCGACGTCACGGGCGTCAGCCACGTGATCCAGCACGACCTGCCCGAAGTGGCCGAAGCCTATGTCCACCGCATCGGCCGGACGGCCCGTGCCGGGCGCTCTGGCGAGGCGATCGCCTTCTGCTCGGCCGACGAGGTGCCGCTTCTGCGCGCAGTCGAGAAGCTGACGAGGCAGAACGTTCCCGTGGCCGAAGGCTCGGTCACGCTCGAGGAGCTCGGCCCGCCCCAGCCCAAGGAAAAGCCGCAGCGCCGCAAGGGGCAGAACCGTGCCCGGCCGCAAGGTCAGCGCAGCCGCAGCAAGTCCTCCCCGGGCGCGGGAAAGCCCGCGAAACCCGAGGGCGCCCGCCCCGGCAAGCCCCGTTCGCGCCGCAGAAGCGGCGGCGGATCGCGGTCCGTGACGAACTAGGTGGAAAACTGGCCAAAAATCGTTCCGGCCGGGTCTTGCGCGGCCGGAACGAAGGCGTCATAAGCCGCCTCCACGCACCGGTAGCTCAG
>JACLAD010012931.1_pt1 | contig 37869 bp, 38 predicted proteins | sample 8027901 | NCBI WGS metagenome assembly JACLAD01 (sample SAMN15725071, study PRJNA655200) | protist metagenome | isolation source: fluorescence activated cell sorting (FACS) single amplified genomes of... | place: Spain: Blaines Bay Microbial Observatory, Mediterranean Sea | collected 2016-07-05 | reverse complement strand
GGGGTGACGAAACGGCTCTCTACGATGACTGGATCCGCCACAGGGCACGAGCTCCCGTGGGACAACCGGTGGAGAACTTCAACCATCAGCGAACTCAACCCAGGAAACAAACCCTCATCGCGGCGATGAGTGCTGAAAAGGTCTTTGCTCCCTGGTGTTTTGAAGGCTCGCTGGAGAGCGACAGGATGCTGCAGTGGTTGCAACAATTGCGGCCGCAGTTGCACGAACATCACGTGCTGATCCTCGACAATGCTCGGCCACATCATGCCCGCAAAGTGCGAGAGTACTTGGCCGAGCATCCGATCCGGATTTTGTTTTTGCCACCGTATTCACCGCAGATGAATCCGATCGAAAAGCTGTGGGCGGCGATCAAGCAACAGTGGCGACAGAGACGGGTTCGTGGTTTTCCTCAACTGCGAGCCACGCTACAAGCCGACCTACAGCAGGTCGTGGAGAAGAGTGGAAAAGCGATTGTGGCCAGTTGTGGCTATAGCTCAGTTTTAAGTTGATAGACTATAATCCATTTTTTTCAACATCCAGGTCTCTGGCTAACAAACTATAATTGAAGTAAAGACGGATGTTTTTGCTCATTACCATTTAGTTTGGATGCATTCACCAGAAAAGGCCCCCTCACCAGATTATAAAGAAACTGGCACCCTATCTTTCATTTACACAAGGCCTCACACGGGACTCCATCCTTATCTCTGTCCAGGCTCTGAATCTTGCACTGGATGAGGTAGACCTGTGCTTCTGCACAGGTCTTCATCTGGGTGCAGTAGCGTTTTGCCTGGCAGTCCACCTGGGCAGGCATACTACTCACTGATTTTGGATTAACCATTGTCCCTGCACATTCCTCTGCCAGTATCGGCATCTCTGCCTCAGTTCCAAGGATTGCCTGTAGTGCAGCAATCTCCTTGGCATCTGCAGTCAGTCCCCACTTCAGTTTCACAGTAACCCAGGCCACGGCATATTCAGTCTGATAGGCTTGATGGGGTGGCAACCACTCTGCAGGATCACCAGCACCCTTCTGTCTGTTGAGACCACGATCCACGGCAATCAAGGTGTTGGGATCACTCAGATCATTGGCATAGTCTCTACGTCTATCAGCATCCCAGGCAAACCCTCCAGATTCATGCGCTTCCTTCAGTGGGACCAGGTGATCGATGTCGAGTAAACTGGCATCAGTGAAGACCTCCCCCGAATATGCTCCTAACCAGCTGCCTGAGACCACTCTGCATCCCTTGTCTGTCTTGAACGTCACGGGAGTCAGGGATTCCTCGATCAGCACCTCATGACGTGCGTTCTGACAATCCTTGTCTTCATCTACCCAGTGCTTCCAGAGTTTACGATCATAGGCAGGACAGGCTGGACTAGCACTCAGGAGGGTCGAGGTGAGGAGCAGCAGGAGGATAGTCAGCAGGATTCGCATGATTTGGATGCCTAAGTTTGGGTCTAGAAGACTAGGCCTAAAATAAACTAAGCATTAGAGAATTGGTCAGATTTTGTATGCTTAAACTCCACAGATATTTATACTTAGTTTGTCATACATCTGGGTATCTAAACTAGAATTTACACAGCAGATCAATGATATATTTATTAGTTCTATTTTAATTGAATTGATAGCCAATCATGCCAATACCCAAAAAGGTTCTTGCAGACATTTCACCAGCATTTCTATCTAGTTGATGAACTCTTGAACCAGTTGAACTTCCATTAACCTGATAAAATGATAGTCCGAACAACCAATTATTTTCAGTTCTGTAATCAAAACCTAAAATTAGTGCAAAACCCTGAAAAGCAACCGCCACCGATTCTTCAGAATTTTCTATGGTATATTTAGCTGTGGAAGAACCCGCACCAAGTCCAGCAAAAGCCGTCCACCAATTTCCCAATATGCTGTTTTCAGCACTCCCCCAATTATAACTAACCCCTAATAGGGTTGTATTATGTGTTCCTTCGACTTTTTCATTGTAGCCTTCAGAACCATCAGAAATTTTTAATCCCCTAACACTTCCTCCTGCTGTCGCAAATTCAAGCCCGATATTTTCATTAATAAAATATCTTCCTGAGAAGACTAAACTAGGCACATCTAATTCTTCTTTATATGCGGATGAGTCTTTTTCTAAACTTAAGCTTCCGGAAGCGTACCCACCCATAATTTTAAGCTTTGAAGAATCACTTTTTGGAGGATCAGGAGGTGGAAAAATTGGGGGGGGGATAAATTCCTCCACCGGCGCCTCCGTCTGGTTCTACGAAGAAAAATTCTCCAGTTACTGAAGAAGAATCCCAGGGTACCTGCTTGTCGTTGCTCTCCAGTTGAACATCCGCCCTTACCCGCTTGAAGACCTCCTCCAGTTTCAGACCCCGAGTCTTCATATGTTCCAGCAGCTTGGCCGTGAACAGCCCGTTGTCCCCTGCCCCATCAGCCGCCTCCTTTCCAGGGGCTGTTGCATACGAAATGAACGTCCCGGCTGGTGCAGTCATCTGCGCCAATCCCCGGCGGCTACTGCGGAAACTCCGAGCAAAAGGATTGTTGCGGCAAGCATCGAGGATCACGATGTTCATCCCATTGTCCGCTGCCTCCATTTGCCCAAGGAGTTGACCTACAGGGACTCCACGATAGCGTACATCGGCTTCAGTGCTCGGGTTGATTTCGACTGGCAGCAGGTAGTTCTCGCCATCAATCTGCATCCCGTGGCCTGCATAGTAAAACAAACCCACACCATTATTACCCTGTAGTTGCCTACCGAATTTACGGATGGCTTGATCCATTTCGGGCTGAGTAGCATTCATCAGGGTTTCTACCTGGAAGCCGAGTTGTTGTAGAGTAGAGCCAATGGCCCTGGCATCGTTGACGGGATTGCGAAGGATCCCCGCATGGGCATAGTTTGAATTTCCGATGACCAGCGCCTGTCGGATGTTTGTTTCTACGGGGCGAATTGTCCGCTCCTTGGCCCAGGTAGTTGATACAATCAACAGCAGCAGCAAAACAAAGAAGGTGGAATGTTTCCCGATCATCGTGGTCTCCTTTTTGGGATCTAAGATTTTTTCCGTCTTTGTACAGTGCTTGGTGCAAAATTCAAAGAATGAAAATGTGTGCAGGGCTAGTTTTGTATCTGAAAGTGCGCCTATTTATTGGGAGACTATTGAAGAACGATCGGTGAGTTATCAGAGTAGGGACAAACAAAACCTTAAATTAAAGAGTAACCTTGCCATCAGGAAGCTGCTTGCAGGTACTTATACAGGCGGGGTTCAACAGGCTTATCCAGCATGAACTCCATCCGCACTACATTGACAGATTCTCCTGAATCGTTGTTCATTTGGGTATTGATGAATCGATCCGGGAGAGAACTCAGATTGCCCAGATAGTAAAAGCCGATGCCTTCATCATTACTCTTCTTGAGGAAAAACGGCATCTGCAGTCCTGAAGACTGTTGATTCATCATCGCAGATACATCCGGACTATTCAGGGTCCGCTTGTTTTTGGACATGTAGATCAGATGGTTTGGATTGACGAATCGATCCTCGTATTTAGTACTTTCGGAAATGCCTTCCTGCTTATGATAGGTCATAAAGATCGGACACTGGGTACCCTCTGGACTGACGATATAACCTCCCACATTCTGAGCATTGGGAACCTTGTCCCAATTCAGAACCCGAAAGACATCCTTCCTCGTGTATTTGGAATAACGCTTAAACCCATTGATGAAATCATTTGCCGAATAGTTATCCAGAAACTTCTGTATGGAACACTGGGCCAGGTCAATGAAGTAGGCTAGCGCCAAAGGCTCCTGGATGACCTTTAGAAGCGATTTTCCCCTGATGAAGTGCTCCCCTGTCGTGCCTACCAATTCAAAGTTGTGGATATCACCGACTCTCAGATTTTCCTTCTGGAAACGTTCCGTAATAAATTTGAGGTTCAGGTTGTGGTAGGCTGACATCACCACAGTTCGATCAGGATGATACCCAGCAAGTTCATGAATTCGATCCGTGAAAGAATTGATCGAGACCTTCTCCTGCTCTAGCAGCAACGCAATTAGGACAGCCTCCTCCAGGCGAATCCCGTCACAGACATGCTTTCCTAAGTATTCCAGAAGTTTTAGTGATTGATCTGCAATCGCCGGTAGGTCATCAATAGTTTTACTGAAGGCCAGCAAGGAGCCTGAATATTCAACATAGTGATACGGATCCCGTGTTTCGTTCAGGATAAAGTCCAGCATCTTTGGGCTTGAACCCAAGCGAAACCTTAGGAGTTCGTAGGCTTCAGTCAAAGATTTCTTAGTGTTGGTTTTTGCAGAATCGATCGATTTGAAGATGCGGTCTTTGGCGATCCTCTCAAAGCTGATTGAACTGGCTCCAGGAATTAGGCTACTGCCGGCACTAATTAATCTTCTTAGCTTATCTTTGTTGTAGGAGGAGTCTCCAAAAAGCGCTAACGGGATTAGATAGTTGTTTTCGTAGTTACCGATGAAATCAATGATCGTCAGATATTCTTTGTTCGTGAATTTCCGTAGGCCTCTGCCTATCTGCTGAATGAAGATGATCGAAGAAGCAGTGGGCCTCAACAAGACCACCTGGTTAATAGCCGGGATGTCCACCCCTTCGTTGAATACATCGACCGTAAACAAGTAATCCAACTTGTCATCAGATTCAGATTGAATCAATTGGATCGACTCTTCTCGATACTCCTCTGGGTCTGCACCACTGATTGATCTGGTCTTGAATCCTCGATCATTGAATTCCTTACTCAGGGTTCGGGCTTCGTCAACCCTCGAACAAAAGATCAGTCCTCGTGGTTCCCCAGAATCGGTTCCGTATTCAAGTAGTTTGCTGATGATATGATCAATTCTCTGACTACGGACCAGACTATTGAAATCTGACTTATCACTGAGTGTTCGGCCATCGACACTCAACTCTGAGATGCCAAAGTAGTGAAAAGGAACGAGAAGATCAGCCTCCAAAGCTTTCTGCAGTCTGATTTCGTAAGCAATCGAATGGTTGAACAGGGAAAAGATATCAAAGCCGTCTGTTCGTTCTGGAGTGGCTGTCATACCCAGTAGGAATCTTGGCTTGAAGTAGTCGATGATTTTTCGGTAGGTAGCAGCCCCAGCCCGGTGAGTCTCATCAATAATCACGTAATCAAAGTGATCAGGCCTGAACTTCTCTAGGTGTGCATTCTTGTTGATGGTCTGGATGGTTGAAAATATGAAATCTGCACTTGTATCCAGAGTGTCCCCAGAACTGTAGACACCCATTTTTACAGACTCTCCAAAAACCTTTCTGAACTCTACTAGAGCCTTTCTCGCTATATTCAGTCGGTGAACAACAAACAGCAGCCTTTTTGAGTGGTTCTGTTTGACATCCAGTGCAGCCAGAACCGTCTTCCCTGTTCCAGTAGCAGAGATCAGGAGGGATCGACTCTGTCCCCGGCTCCTTAATAGCCCCAACCTCTTCAGTGCAGCCTCTTGCATGCTGTTGGGGATTATTGGCTGATCTTGGGCACCCCCTTGCTGTTCCACACGATCGAAATGGGTTCCCCGGCTCTCAGCATACATCCGGAGATTATCGTCATTGACGAGTTCACTCTTGCTGACCCAGTAGCCAAAATTGAGATCAATTTCTTGGTACAGGCTGGAAGTCTTATTCAGGGCAACTGTTAGATTGATCTCCGTATTCTTTCCCAGGCCTTCCTGCGTGAGATTTGAGCTTCCGATCAATACTTTGGCGTATTGATCGTATTCGAAAAGATAGGTCTTGCCGTGAAAGTTAATATCGTTGATGAAGCGGACCCTTATGTTTTGAAAGCTTGCTAAAGTTCGGATCGCCTCAGGATCAGAAAAGTTGAGATACTTTGATACGAGGACTTCCCCACTGCCACCCCGCTCGACGTAGTCTTTCAGTGTCTGATGAATACAGGCAACACCACTTCTGGTAATAAAAGCTACGGCACAACGAAAGAAGCTGCATTCTTCGAGATTCTCTAAAACGAACTCCAGAATCTTCCGACCCCGATTACTATCATTCAGCACCAGTTGTGGTAGAAAGTAGGTGGATGCATCCGGGTTATGCTCTATCAGCCCAGAATACACACCTTCGATGACTTCATCAGGAGAATACATGTCGGTAGTTCGTCTCGAGGATGTCCAAAATCGGTTTGTCTGCCTCTATCCAGTCCAATTGCCTAGCATCATCAAGGGATCCATGAAAATAACTGATATGCTCCTTCAGTAGTCCTGTGAAGCTTTCCAGATGGACTAGATAGCAGTGCATTCTGATGGAAAAGTCTTCGTATTCATGTTCTACAGTGGTTATCCAGTCGCCTATCTTGACATCCAGATCCAACTCTTCCTTCAGTTCTCGGATCAGACTGTCCGCCTGCGGTTCATTCTCCTTGATCTTCCCACCTGGGAATTCGAATTTGTTTGCGACATAACTAAACTTCGAGTCCCCCCTTTGAAAGGCAAGTAGGCGATTCTCAAAGACTATGACGGCGGCTACTACTTCAATCATTGACGCAACCTTTCACTCTGACTAACTATCAATGAGGGTGCCTTCAAAGATAAATAGTTCTTGAATTTGTTTAGCACTAAGAATACATATTCCGTCGAATGTAATAAATTGTTTTTGAAACATATAAAAGAGATTTCAGATGAAGAACCTTCTCGTGATTTTTTCTTTATCGAGTCTAGTGATTGCTTGTGCTAGAGCAACTCCTGTAATAACACCAAATGGTAACCAAGGATATTCGATCAGTTGTGGTGCTGCTGTGCTTGATAAATGCTATGAAAAGGCTGGAGAAGTCTGTCCTCGTGGTTATGAGGTTCTAGATCGACAGGGTTCGCAGTATTTGGGCCAGGTCAGCACCGGAAATGCCTACGCCAACAGTGGTGGAAATGCTTTTGCCAACAGAATGAATGCCCAAGCAAATTACAATTCGAATGCCCGAGCAAACTACAGTTCGGTTCCTATGGTGACTCCCAACAAGTTCTTGATCGAGTGTAAGTAGGTTTCACCGCCGCGTCTAAAATGTTGTAAGAGTAAAAATACAAACTCTCCCAATTAACAGACTAGGGCCTGTCATCAATTTAGCCAAATGACCGCAGCTACCCAGTGGATAGCTCCTAGAAAAGCACAGGCTCGCTTATCGTAGCGGGTGGCAATCCCCCGGTACTGCTTCAATTTGGCAAAGAAGTTCTCAATCAGATGTCGCCAGCGGTACTTTTCTTGGTCGAACTCCCAGGGGTCCTTTTGATTAGACTTCGGTGGAATCACTGCTTCCACTTGGTGCTCCTCCAAGCGATCCAGCAGCCTTGCTCTTGCTGCGTAGGCTTTGTCCGCTAACAAGGCCTTGATCTGATCCAAAAGAGCTTCTAGCAACACGTCCGCACCCTGCAGATCATGGGCTTGACCAGGACTCAGATGAAACCCGGTTGGATTACCGAGGGCATCACAGGTTGCATGGATCTTGGTCGTCAGACCTCCACTGGAGCGACCGATACATTCTTAGGTGCGACTACTTTTTTTGCGCCAGCACTGTGTTGATGGGCCCGCACAATCGTGCTGTCGATCTGGGCATACTCGTTGGCTGCCTCGGCAGCCAGCACTTCAAAGACCCGTTGCCAGACACCACGCTTGTTCCAGCGAATGTGGCGAGTATGAATCACCCGAAAGTCGCCAAAGCGTTTGGGCAGATCGCGCCAGGGAATGCCTGCGCGATAACGATAGAGCACTGCCTTGACAAAGAGGCGATTATCCTTGGCAGTCACTCCGACGGTGCCGACTCTGCCAGGGAGCAAGTGCTCAATCCGTTGCCACTGATCATCACGGAGAGCGTAGCGTCTGGTGGTCATCGAACTTCTCTTCAGTTGGGAAAGGAAAAAGGGTTTTTCCTCCAAGAAGGACAATATGCCTCAAACGATCAAGTATTTATTTGATGACAGGCCTAGTACCAAATTAGATAGTAGAAGTTTTTCCTTAAAGTTAATGATAAGTCGTAGGCTATTGCTTGGCTTGTGTCTGCTGCTCTTGTTGAATTGTGGAGAGCCAGTACCCGTTGATTGTACTCCTGACGAGGAGCAGTGCACGACTGAGACAGAGGGCGGCTTTGAGACAGGAACTGTTGCCAGTATTGCAGCTGGAGGAGCGGCAGTCGTGGCATTGGCTGCAGGAGGAATAAGTAGTGATGACGGTGGCTCTGGTTCTTCTGGCGCTAGTTCCAGCAGCACCAACAATGATGGTAGCGCAAGCAATAGTGGTCCTATTCTGACAGGTACTCTAATCGACAGTGCGGTTTCTGGTGTCAGCTACCAAAGTACTTCCAATCTTTCCGGCCTTACCTCAGTAAACGGTAGCTTCGAATATCGCAGTGGAGATCAGGTCACCTTCCAAATTGGTGGCACCGTTCTGGGAACAGTCACGGGTGGAGCCGTCATCACACCCATCGAACTGGCCGGAGTGAGTAACACTGCAGACCGTCGTGTGATCAACATCGCACGCCTGCTTCAATCCCTTACTGACCCTGATTTTTTTATATTTCTTCAGCCATAGGCTGATTTGTTCCGGACTCCAGTCCCGGCGAATCAAAGATTCGATCAACCGCCAATCCTCCAAAGAAATTCGACGACGATCGCGACTCATGTGTCGTTCAACAGCAAATTGATGTGCTTGGATAGCACGGTAGCCTCGTTTCCCAAGATTGCGCTTCAATTCCCGATAGATGGTACTTTTATGACGTCCCAGGACCCGACTGATTTCCGTAGGATTTTTATTGGCTTTCCTCAATGCGTAAATCTGATAACGTTCGGTTTGGGTGAGCTGCTTGTAGTTTCTCATCAGTGCCTCTCTTTCTTACAGGGTTGAAAGGTGCTGATTCTACATAGGCTCACCTTTCTTGCCTAGATGTGAAGTTGCACTTAAGAGTTGAATTCAGGAATTACGATACGATGGATATTTATTTGGTTTGACAAACAGTCTTTTACCGCTCAAATTCCCTGCTACTTCGCTGTATCCAGCAGAGGAGGGCTAATTTTGGTTTCCAGATTTCTTTAGAGGAAAACATGAGCACAGACTTACAAAAAAACATCGATCAAATTTTGGATAAAATCACTGGATTGGACAATCGAGTTCCAGGTGTTGTTGCGATGGTCACGGATCGGCAAAACAACATCTATGAGGGTGCTCGCGGTGTTCGAAACACGGGAGCTAGTGACCCGATGACTACAGACACAGTGTGTGCAATTTTCTCTACCACCAAGGCAATTGGCGGTACGGCGGTCATGCAATGTGTTGAAGAAGGCTTATTGGATCTGGATGCTCCTGCCAAGGAGTATGCTCCTGCCATCGGTGAGTTGAAGGTAATTGATGGATTTGATGCCGACGGCAACCCAATTCTCCGTACTCCGAAGCGTGATGTGACAACCCGCATGCTAATGCTGCATACTGCTGGCTTTGGCTACGATTTCTTCAATGGAACATACAACCGGCTTGCACAGGAGAAAGGCCAACCCAGCGTGGTCACTGCATCCAAAGCATCGATCATGACCCCACTGCTCTTTGATCCAGGTGATAAGTGGGAGTATGGAAGTAATATTGATTGGGCTGGACAGGTTGTGGAAGGTGTCCGAGGTAAAAGCCTGGGAGAGGTACTCAAAGAGCGGGTCTTTGAACCATTGGGAATGAAAGATATCGCTTTCACTAGAACCGAATCAATGAAATCTAGAACTGCAACGATTCATGCTCGCTCTGCGGATGGATCATTGACGCCAATGAATGACTTTGCCCTCCCCGATAACCCAGAAGTCGAGATGGCAGGTCACGGGTTATACGCTACCGTACCAGAGTACATGAAGTTCATCCGCATGTGGCTGAATGATGGCGATGGGCCAAATGGTCGAGTACTTCAAAAAGAGACTGTAGAGCAAGCCGTTCGGAATGGTTTACAATCACATCATAAAGTTACCGTCCTACCAGGTGTGATTCCAAGTCTTTCAAATGATGTAGAGTTCTTCCCCGGCCTGGCAAAAAGTTGGTCTTATACCTTCATGGTTAATGATGAAGAAGCTCCTACTGGCAGACCCGCTGGAGCTATCGGCTGGGCAGGCCTGGCTAATTTGTTTTATTGGATTGACCGCAAGAATGGTTTTGGTGGGTACTGGGCCACTCAGATTTTGCCTTTTGGTGATGCCGTCTCCTTTGGAGGCTACATGGATTTTGAAACAGCTACCTATGAGACGTTACTAGCCAAGCGATCTGCTGCCTAGTCTATGACTTACGGCGAACGGGGTCGTTCGCATTTTTTCCACGCACCTTCTTACCTCTCCTTTGATTCCTACTTGATCCCTCAAGGATCTTGTACGAGAATTTTTTGTTGAGAAAAATATCTCCTCACGCTGTAGTTTGAATTTCTTAGTTCTTAAGAATCGGCTCTCCGTATGTTTTTAATTTAGGACTTACGCAGAAGTAATTGCGAAAGCTGGATTCCTGAGCTGTTTGCAGAGGTAGTCATCCAGCAATCCCTGTTTGAGGGCGTAGACGGTTGTTTTGGCCAGCATTGCTGCCTGATGAAGATGGGCCCAAGCCAGCAGCGAGGCCGTGATGTGATTGCGTTGGGCTCTTTGTTTTCGGCATTGGCAACGTTGAACTCCGGTGGTTTGTTTCCATTGGCGGTGAAACTGCTCGATCTTCCAGCGTACCGCTGTCTGCTTGCGGACTGCGGAGGCAGAAGCTTCAGAAAGATCGTTGGTGACGATCCATTCCTTGTCTCCGGTAGAGGAAACCAACCGGAACAGTCTGACCTGATGGCCCTTGGGAAATTTCTTGAGGTGAACGAGTTTGCCACTTTGCTCTTCGCTCTCATCGAAGGGTAGAGTATCCAGTCGTTGGTAGGGCATCTCCGGGCCCTGCGTTGCTTGTCGGTTCCGCTTGAGAGGGCAATAGTAGACCTTGTGGGCCTTCTCGATCGCTTTGATCACCTTCATGCTGGCGTACCACGAATCCATCAAGACGACCCGGATCGAAGAGGCACAGCTTTGGAGGACACGGTCGAACATCTCCAGGAGGTGATCGATCTTGCTGCGGCCATCACGCTCTGGATCGAAGAGACGAAAATCGAGAACCCAGAAGCGCTGCAACTCCGGGTTGACGTAGACACAGGTGACCACCCCGATGCCGGGAATCACTGCGTGGGCGTTGCCGCTCCACTGTCGTCGTACCATTTCAATGAAATGCGAATGTCGCTTGTCGAGCACCGTGTCGTCAAAGAGTAGATAGCCCTGATGGCTGAATTGAATCTGATTGCGCAAGTACTGCCGCAGCGACCTGGGTGTCCACTTCTGGCTGCGTAGCTGACGATTGATCTGATCATGGCTCCAAAGCTCGGAGTGATCGGCAAAGTAGGTCTGGGTGAAGTTGCCAAAGCTGCTGGCTAGAAATTCACTGTACGATTGCAGCATCGGTGAAGAACGGGTCGGCATGGTGGCCTCTCATATTTTGGTCCTGCGTAAGTCCTGTTACTCTAAAGAATAGTCCATAGCGCACAAATGCATCAGATTGCTCATGAATTCAATTTCTCCGAGACAACTTTTGTCTTTCCTCCTGAACAGGGCCAGAATAAACGGGTGAGGATCTTCACGCCTACCTCGGAAGTACCGTTTGCAGGTCACCCCAACCTGGGCACGGCCTTCACGCTCTACCACAACGGATATCTTGGTTCTGTTCAGCCTCCGCTGCAGGTCGTCTTTGAGGAAGAGGCTGGTTTGGTTCCAGTCACCATCACGAACCCAGATGACGGTCATCCCTTCTTTGAACTACAGGCTCCCACACCCCTCTCGCTTGGAGCGGAGATTAATGTCGAAGCTGTTGGCCAGGCTCTCAGTCTTTCAGTCTCCGCGATTCGCTCGGATAGACACAGGCCGCAGCTTGCCTCTGTGGGTCTGCCTTTCTTGCTGGTCGAATTGAAGGATCGAGAGGCACTAGAGAAAGCAAGGCCAAATCTAGACGCCTTTCCAGTACTCCAGGCGCAGGGTGTAGCGATGGTGCATCTCTATGTGCGCTCTGAGGATGAATTTGATCTGCGGACTCGGATGTTCGCTCCTTTGGACGGCGTGACTGAATAATCCGTAAACAGGAGTGCCAACTGCTAGTTGGTTTACTCGCTAACCTCGATAACGGGGTAGACGGAGATTACGATTGGAGAATCGTTCAGGGAGTTGAAATGAGCCGACCGGGTGAACTGAGAGCCCGGTCAAGAAAGCAAAAAGGTGTGGTAACCACCACCTGGATTGGCGGAAATTGTATCCAGGTGGCAAAGGGCAATCTACATGTCTGAGAGCAAATTCTCATTTCTCTTCAGGTTGTGAATTTTGGAATGGTGGACACGTATATGGACACGTGTAGTAAAAATTCTCAGTTAATTAGAGTTATCGTTGCGAGTTCGACTCTCGCCACCTCCACCATTTTTTCGAATTTAATCACAACTTCTTCCTCTTCTTCCCTGAAACAACCAACGATTCCTCAGTTTTTCCTCCAGTCAAATTCACTTTAGTCCGTCCATACAAACTGGCTGAGTGGCACCTATCGTGACACCCACAACATCCGTCTTCTAAATGAATCCGTCTCTGGATCGTCAGATTGGATATTCAGCAAATCCCGCTCATCAACCAGTTGACATCTGCGCTGCATCGAATCAGTCTTCTGTCCTACCTGCTTCATCACGATTTGCCACCTGGACGAGCTGACCTTTTCTTCAGGATAACAGATGATTCCAGAACAGTTGTTTACCAAGGAAGACTCCAATGATGACCGTCTTTTTTATGCGAGCCCACGGCTAGTTAAACACATTGACGAAAATGCCTGTCAAGTTCTGAGAAACTACTATGATCAGTTACTGAAAGATGGCGATGCCGTGCTCGATTTGATGTCGAGCTGGGTTTCGCACCTGCCTGATCACAAGCACTACTCTAGGGTTTCGGGTCATGGAATGAATCAAATTGAACTGCAAAACAATACGCAGCTCACTGATTTCCATATTCAGAACCTAAACACGGAGCAGCAGTTGCCATATGGTGATGAAGAATTTGACCTTTGTACGATTGCCGTATCAGTTCAATACTTAACCTCTCCGGTACCGGTCTTTAGAGAGATTTACAGAGTCTTGAAGCCGAATGGGACCTGTTGTGTGAGTTTTTCAAACAGGATGTTCCCAACCAAAGCAATCCTGGCTTGGAGAATGTTTAGCGGCGAGGATCACTGTCGACTCGTTTCCTGGTACTTTGAGAAGGCGGGAGGGTTTCGTGAAATTCAGTCTGAGCAGCTTGTCCGTGAAAACAGCAACTTTGATACTTTGTATGTCGTAACAGCCAAGAAAATCTTGGTTTGAACCATCATCAATCAACAACAATTTCCGGTTGGTAGCCATGAATCAATCAAAAGAAAATTCCCCCAGTGGTTCGGATCTCCGAAGATCAGAAATCAATTTTTCTTTCAGAGACAACAACTACAAAGGATATCTTGTGGCGCCGAGTGCGGAACAAGGTCCACGCCCACTCGTGTTGATTTTTCACAACTTTCAAGGACTCAAGTTCTTCGAACTGGATGTTGCGGAGTACCTGGCAAAATTGGGGTATGTTGGACTAGCGGCAGATCTTTATGGGGATCTCGTGCCACCTGATCAAAGATTATGTCCAGAAGATGAGCAGCTTATGCCCGCTTTCAGGAAGCGGTGTTTTGAGGGTCTCGTTTCCCTGGATCACGATCATGAAAAATTCAGAGCTTTGCTGAAGATTTGGTTGGAAAAAGGCTTGGAGAGTCCTTTTGTTGACAAAGCGTTTGCCCCAGCTGCGATCGGCTACTGTTTTGGGGGAATGGCGGTGCTGGAGTGTATCCGAGGTGGCTTGGATGTTGGGGGAGTGGTTTCTTTCCATGGTCTGTTACAAACCGGAGAGGATCCGAATGCAGCAAAATATGGTGCCGCAATACCACCGCTGAAATTATGTGAAAACCATTACAACACAAAAGCCGTCGTTTTGATTGAGAACGGTGCAGCTGATTATCTAGTGACAAATGAAAGCAAGGAAAGATTCTATGCTGAAATGAATGAGGCTGGAGTTGATTGGAATTTTCATGATCACTCAGGGACCCCTCACGGATTTGCGCTGCCCCCCACGCTAGGGTCTCCTGGGCATTTGCATTTAAGCTCGGATCGACGTTCTACGATGAACATGTTGAGCCTATTTAAAGAAATATTTCCGGGAGTTCCACAAAATTATGTTGCCAGAAATGCCGCTGGCACCGCCATTCCTGTGTAAGGAGAGAAGCAGAGACAAATGGGAGATGGTGTAATTGCGCCGTTTGGTCCAACTGAGTCGTCTCTGCTACTTGAGATCTATCGATGTAAAGCTCTCATTGCGCTCACTCAAAATACGTTGAATCCTGCTGGCAGCTGACGGGTGCCAAAGCTTCCTGTTACTGAAAGACCTGTTCCTTTGATGACCTATCAATTCTTTATCTGTGACGTCTTCACCAAACAAGCTTTTCAAGGGAATCAGCTCGCAGTCGTTCCGGAAGCCAGTGGTCTGAACGATGAACAAATGCAGCAGATCGCCCGTGAATTCAATTTCTCCGAAACGACTTTTGTCCTTCCTCCTGAACAAGGCCAGACCAAACAAGTGAGGATCTTCACGCCTACCTCGGAAGTACCGTTTGCAGGTCACCCCAATCTGGGCACTGCCTTCACGCTCTATCACAACGGATATCTTGGGGATGCCCAGCCTCCGCTGCAGGTTGTCTTTGAGGAAAAGGCTGGTTTGGTCCCAGTCACCATAACGAATCCGAATGACGGTCATCCCTTCTTTGAACTACAGGCTCCCACGCCCCTCTCGCTTGGAGCGGAGATCAGCTTGGAATCGGTCAGCCAAGCGCTGAATCTTCCAAGCTCAGCGATTCGTGCGGATAGACACAGACCACAGCTTGCCTCTGTGGGTCTGCCTTTCTTGATGGTCGAATTGAAGGATCGAGAGGCACTAGAAAAAGCGAGGCCAAATCTAGACGCTTTTCCAGTACTCCAGGCGCAGGGTGTAGCGATGACGCATCTCTATGTGCGCTCTGAGGATGAATTTGATCTGCGAACTCGGATGTTCGCTCCGTTGGATGGGGTGACCGAAGATCCTGCAACCGGAAGTGCCAATTGCGCCTTAGCTGGATTACTCGCTCACCTGGATGACGGGGTGGACAGAGATTATGGTTGGAGGATTGCCCAGGGAGTTGAAATGGGTAGACCAAGTGAACTGAGAGCCCGGGCAAGCAAGCAAAATGGTGTGGTAACCACCACTTGGATTGGTGGGAATTGCATCCAAGTAGCAGAAGGCACGCTAGATATCTGAGAGCAAATTCTCCTTTATCCCTAGACTGTGAAGTCGAGAATGATTTTCAACAGCGACACGAGTCTTCAAAAAACCTTGTAATTCCGAGCATACTACAAAGTTCAAGTGTTACCACCTCCACCAATTAAAAAAAGTTCAGGATATCCACAATTCCGAAGTATCCTCCACCGCCAATCAATAGATCTGCAACAATTACTAGGTATTACGTTCAAACATTCCCGTTAACAATTATTGTAGCTGAATCATCCTCGATCAAATTTGATCCACCAACAAACCGATATATTAGGGCTGTTATTTGGCCGGATAGGCTTCAAATAACACCAACAGTTGTCATTAGCTTGGGAAAAGTTCTAACTGAAACTGTTTATTTTCCTACAGATGGAATCAGACTGTACAGAGTCTGATTCTGTTCCGAGCCCGCTATTCTGTACTGCCGGAAGAAAGAGAGTTTGGCGAACATATTTGCATAAGCACCTCTTACGTCTCTCTGGAAAAGTTGCTGATGATTTTTTAATCCAGCATTATCTCGGTAACGCTCCACAATAACGTAGAAAACGTGATTTTCAGATGCATAACTCTTCGTAATGGTCAGGCTTTCTAAACCATTTTCTTCTTTACCCATAGGATGAGTATCCCTTATCCAATTTGACCACTCGATCAAGCCTTGCTCCACTCGTTCAACTTCTGCTACTGGAACTTTTAGAACTGCCCCCCAACCTGTGTCAGGTATCGGTTCAGAAGCAAAAGCAAAAGCAGATATCACAAGTGAAAATACTAGTGTAGTTACAAGTTTGTAAGCTTTCATGAGGTCTCCAATGTAGGGGTGTGAAAACATACTCAAGGTAAATTTAGTGCCCTGACATGGCACGCTTGGGAAGACACTTCTTAAGCTGAGGCTGGGGTTACCTGTGTGCTTCAAACCCATTTCAGCCTCAATTTTTTGAAATTCTGGATCGGACATCATTGCTTCCATTTTTTCTGGAGCAAACACATCCGCACTGACAATTGCAGTATGTTCATCCACTTTGCCGACAATGATATCCTTCATGAATTGAGCATCGGTTTCGGAGTCAGCATCAAAAGCCTTTTTCCAATCATCAAAAGTGCAATTACCCATTTTTATGATCACCATTGTATTGAGCATTTGTGAGTCCTTGAATTTAAAACTTTTAGGGCGAGTGTCATTTGACCAATTTGAGCTGTCGGTCTATGGCTAACAAAAAGCAGATAGGATTCTGAATAAAATTATCTCGGTGAAGGTGCAATCGATGTGGTTGCAGACATTTTCAGATCAGCACCACCAATCTGAGCAATCTTGCCAAACATAGACTCAAATGCTTCACACTGAATTCCTTGATCACGTAGAAATGCTTCCTTAGTGGCCCATCGTACAACGTGGGTAACGGATCCATCAGCATCGACTACGATATCAACTGAGTGCTGCTGAGACATGAAGCAGTCTGATGCATACCATTCGTCAACAGCTTTCTTGAATTCAGAGTGTTGCTGTGGGGTGATCTTTTGCCCGGTGACCATAAAAATAACAGGCATTCCGTCCACAAGATGATCAATTGGGATATTGACATGCGCTCCTGCAAATAACACAGGAGTATTGATGATTGCAGCGGCAAGAACCGCTAGACACTTTTTCATTGTGATGCCTTAGAAAATTAAATTTGAAAAATTAGCTTAGACACAAACAGTCGTAACTGAAAGCTTGAGTTTGACTCACAAAAAATCGATTGGAAGGCAGCCAAAAAGCAAGAAAAATTATCAATAATGTGTGGAGTTAGTGATCTGGTAGAAGGCCTCCATGATTGAGATTGAAAGCTTAGATTGAAGGATTGCACAACTAATTTACCAGCTAAGACATTGAGTCACCGGTTAGTTAGTTAAATTTAGATTGAATTTAAACTCAACCACAGCGATCGCAATTCTATATCAGACATCACTGCATAATGAGGCCAAGGCATTTTTTCTGGATTTAATGTCTTACCTTCTGGTGTTTGACCAGTTTGCATAGCTTTCTTGAATTCCTCGAAATTCCAATTGCCAGGATTGCCTTTTCTAGTGATGTTCGGACCAGGTGAACCTTCGGAGTCTGGGTCTTTTCCTGCCAAGTTCCCTCCATGACATTCGTAACACCCTGTAATTCTTGTCAAATATTGACCATATTCAAGGGACTCATCAATCATCGGTACTATTTTTCCACCAACTTCATCATGAGGAATTTGATTTGCGGGCCATGAATCATAAGCAAGAATTCCAAAAATAATTGATCCAGGAAATTGAATTTCTCGTGAGCCAAATTTATTTTCAGCGGGTGGTAATGTTTTCATGTAAGAAATGAGTGCAGCGAGATCATCATCACCATAGGCCGAATAATGGTTTGAGGGCATAATCACCATTACCCTACCATCTTTCGCTATGCCATGCCGAATAGCCTTCACCCAATCTTCATCTGTATAATTTGCGACAGGTCCAGCAGGGGTGAGATTAGGAGCCGGGACATATCCAATAGGTGCCCCGTTTATAAAATCTTTCCCTTGAAAATTTGCCCCATGACAACCGTTGCACCCACTAATGGTTGCTAAATGCTTCCCTCTCTCAAGGGCAACCGAATATTCACTAGCTTTTACTGTCGTAAATCGATCGAGTTGATATGCACTCAAATTCTGTAATCCATAAAAATGTGCACCTCCAACAGCAACGAATAAAATTACGACTATGCTAACTAGAGCAATGAAAAACTTTTTCATGCTATTTTCCTCAGTGATTAAATGAGAAAATTTCTGTTTTTAGTAGTGACTCTTTAGTCTGCAAGAGGAGTTACTTTGATACTCTCTACATTCACTCCTGAATCAGCGATTGCCTTTGCATTATCAGGGCGCTGCATAAACTCCTGCATTGCTTCCATAGAAGGAATTTCAACAATCAACACTACATTGTTTGGATTTTCTGCTTCATGACCTACAAAGATGTCCTGTTGAAATCCAACTCTTACAGGAGCGTGAGCATCGTAGGCTTTTTTCCAGTGATCCCAGTCTCTACATTCCACTTGCATCATTACTTTCATTGTTCATCCCAAACTAGAATTAGTATTTCATTTCGTCACGTTGGCAGATCATTCTTTTTTCAAAGCAATTTAGCTGAAATTCTTTTTTAATTTAAGGCCAAAAAATTGAAAATATAAGAATATGTCAATTAGAAAAATTAGTTGATCTAAACCAACCATCATTTTAACACAGAGGATCAGCGGGACCCAATTTGATTGGGTCCCAAGGTGGTTAACTAGTACACGCTATTCACTAGAAGGAGACCAAATAACATCTTGTGATGGAAGCATGAACCACTGATCGTCAGCGCTTTCAACAATATTCATCATAGCCTTGAAATGAGGTTGAAACCCCTCAAGCTTTACCAGTCTACTTCTACCTATAATTCTGTCATCAATACTGTCAGAAATGTAAAAGAAGCTAAATTTGTTTGACGGCCCCGCTACTGGAACAAGCATGGTAAGAATACCATTCCCTTGGAGGAGTTTGTTATTGACAAAATCCATTACACCTCTTGCAACCTTTTCAGCCTCTACTGAACTCACCCCAGGTTTCAATTCATAAGTACGGATCCACATGAACTGCGGTTTTTTCTCATTTGAATGACTACCCCCAAAGATAGGTGTAGCAGATAACAACGCCATGATAAGACAGGCAAAAATCAATTTTCTCAGCATTTGGTCCTCTAGATAATCAGATTTAGCGTTGCGTTGCACAGTGTGAGATCACAACTCACGTGAGTCGGACACTGCGGCATCAGGCCCAAGTAATTTGGGCAGAGAGCCCAAATATCAACCAGAAGGTAATTAAAACACAAGCAATCTGTTAGCAAAAAATTGAATTGGCCAGTTTAAACATATAACTTCAGGAAACTAGCCAAAAATTTTGGCAAAATTGCTATACAAGATGCGCAGAATCACCAAATTGAAAAAAAATGAATAAGATAAAAATATATCATTCAGTAGATAGTGAAAAGACAAACTATACGTTCGCAAGAAAGTAATCAGACTACTTTGGAGGATCGTCTTGATAAATTTAACGACCTACCAACGAACTCAGGATGAGTGGCGTCTCTTACAATTTATGAAACCTATTCACCCAGAACCAATCCTTCTCTACGTGGATCTGCCCCACCAACCAGTCCACCTGATGAGACAACAATCCCCTGAATTCCGCTCGTGAGTGAACGCACACTAACTTTGTGTCCCCGTTGTTCCAACTCTGCTTTCAGTTGCTCTGCAGGGGTTTCTGCTTCCAAGTCTAGGGTACCAAAATTTTTGGCTAGGTTCGGCAGATTAATCGCGTCCTGTATATCCATGTTCCATTCAAGTACCCCCAACAGAGTTTTTGCAACGTATGGAATGATCCGACTACCGCCAGGTGAGCCAACAGCCATGTGTAACTCACCTTTTGCGTTGAACACAAGTGTAGGAGACATCGAAGAGCGAGGACGCTTCCCGGGTTCAAGTCGATTGGCAATCAAGCGACCATTCTGTTCCGGTCGGAAAGAGAAATCGGTTAATTCGTTGTTGAGCAAAAATCCCCTGGTCATCAGGCGAGAGCCAAAGCCGTTTTCAATAGTGGTCGTCATACTGACAGCGTTGCCTTGAGCATCTACAATTGCAAAGTGACTCGTAGAGGGGAATTCTAGCGACATGTCAGGACTAAGTTGATAACTCAAAGCTTTCGGCGGTGAGCCAGCAGACAGATTACCGGAGGCTTTACTCGGATCGATCAACTTGGACCGCATCTCTAAATATTCCGGATCAAGCAAACCTTCAGTTGGCATGTCTACATAGTCACTATCCGCCATGTAAAGACCTCGATCTTTAAATGCCAGTTGGTTGGCCTCTGCAAAAAGATGGGTGAAGTTCAATCCGTTTGGAGACAGGTCTCGCAAATTGAAGTGACTTAGCATCCCCAACATTTGTCCAATGGTAAGTGCTCCTGAAGAGGGTGGTCCCATTCCACAAATTTGATACTGCTTGTAGTCATGGCAAATTGGTTGTCTCTCAATAACCCAATAATTTCTTAAATCAGCGAGTGATAGTTTGCCTGGGTTACCCTTTGCTTCTTGAACAGTACGAACAATGTCCCTCGCAATTTCACCATAGTAAAATGGGTCGCTACCCTCTGCGGCAATCAGGCGCAATGTTTTGGCGAAATCTGGATTACGCAACAAAGTTCCCTCGGGAACTGGCGTATCACTGTCTAGGAAGAAATATGATTTTGTTGCTGGGAAAGTTTTCAAACGTTTTGCATCCCTCTCCACCGATGCCGCTAGCCTTTTGGAAACCCTGAAGCCCTCTTCAGCAAGTTTAATTGTCGGTTGCATCAACTCTCGCCAAGGGAGAGAACCAAAGTTTTTATGGGTGACTTCTAGGAGTTTCAATGTTCCTGGTGTTCCAACAGAGCGACCCCCTACAACACCTTCAAAAAATTTCAGAGGGCCGCCATCCTCTTTGAGAAACGAGTCTCCCTTTGCCTTGAGTGGTGCTGTTTCCCTACCGTCAAAACTGGTAACTTCCTTCCGTTTGGCATCATAAAACAACAAGAAAGCACCACCACCAATCCCAGAACTCTGTGGTTCCACAAGATTCAGCATGAGTTGAACACCAACCATGGCGTCAATCGCATTGCCTCCCCTGCTTAGAATATCGTAGCCAACTTGGGAAGCCACTGGATTTGCAGTAGCTACCATGTACTTGAGCGCTTTCTTGGAGCTTTGGGCAAATGCCGGATTCCACAAGAAAGCAACAAAGACCAAGCTAGAGAACAGTCTATTAAAAATCATAATCCCTTCTTTCTTTACTTGGGTTCATCAAGGATAAATTCATTATTTGAAACAACTTTTGTACTGAGTACTCCGGGTCATTCTTCAATTATAATTTTTCATCTATCTTCCGCAGGTAATGAGAGATTGCTTTCAAGAATGATAGCCAATAATTTTTGTAGCTGAAGTATTCTTCGGCAAATTTGATCCACCAACGAACTGGTATGATAGAACTGATATTTAGCTGACTAGATCCCGAGTGCATTAGCAGTTACTAAGCAAGAGATAGTTGGCAGTTCCATGAGCAATAGGAATTCTTGCATGGGGGTGAGACTCTAGACTTCCATGATTTCTGGGAAAATCTCTCGAGGAACACCATCAATACAATCTGCAAAAATTTTCTCAAACTCTGCACCAGGCAAGCGCTCTGGGTCTTGGCCATAATTTTCAAAGTCTTCCAGCTTTTCCCATTTCTCCCACAGGTGGAAAGTGGTTTGACCCACACCATCTTTCGATAGTCCAACTTCTGCCGAAATGAAACCCGGCTTTGATTTGGTGATTGCAAAGCCTTTAGGGCCGTTTACGAATTGAAGAAATCGTTCTTCCTTACCTATTTTCAATTTGGCTTCAAAATAAAACAGTGTTGGCATTACTAACCTTAATCATAGAAATTTTTAAAAATTACCGGCCTCAGCAGAATAAAATACCAAGCCCAAAAAATTAGAAAAAGCGTCGAAAGTATCATTCAGTAGATAATGAAGTAGCAAGCAAAGTCTGGAGGCTGGACCAATGGATTCTGTTCCGGTAAGTATTCTCTTCATTAGCTGAACAGACAATACTCCTAAAATTAAACCTAATTGCCTGATTTGAACTAAGCAGATCCAAATCTGTTGACTCAAATCGAAGCATGGCCCAAACAGATTCATAAACTGAGTAGCGCAATGAAGCCAACACACACGTTTTATGGTTGTATTCCTGCCCTAATGACTCCCTGCGACGAATCTGGCATCCCCAATTTTGATGCGCTAGTCCGCAAAGGCCAAGAGCTGATGGAAGAAGGAATGAGTTCAGTAGTGTACTGTGGATCAATGGGCGACTGGCCGTTACTTTCTGAGGAGCATCGTCGCCACGGAGTGAATGCCCTGATCGATGCTGGTCTTCCAGTTATTGTGGGAACCGGTGCTCAAAATACTCAGAACGCAGTTGCTCATGCTGTCCATGCAAAGGCAAGTGGAGCAAGAGGGTTGATGATCATTCCCAGAGTACTCTCCAGGGGCACCTCACCCACAGCGCAAAGAGCACATCTGGCTGCGGTTTTGGAAGCTGGGGTGGACCTTCCCTCTGTGATTTACAACAGCCTATACTATGGATTTGAAACGAAAGCAGAGTTGTTTTTTGATTTACGGAAAGATTACCCGCATCTTGTTGGATTCAAGGAGTTTGGAGGTGCTAAGGCGCTGAGTTACGCTGCAGAACACATCACCAGTGGGGAGGAAGCGTTAGAGCTACTGGTTGGGGTCGATACCCAAGTTTGCCACGGAGTACTTCGATGTGGTGCCATTGGGTTGATTACTGGGGTTGGCAACGTTCTGCCACAACCTGTGCTGAAGTTGTTTGCACTCTGCCAAATGGCTCTCAGCGGAGATTGCCAAGCAAAAAACTATGCGTATGAGCTCGAAGACGCCCTAAAAACGCTATCCACCTTTGATGAAGGCCCGGACCTTGTGCTCTATTACAAATACCTGTTGTTTCTCAAGGGCGATGCTGACTATCAACACCATCTCAATGCCTTTGATGAACTGAGCCCAAGCCAGAAAGATTTTGCAGCAAGCCAGCTGGCTTTGTTTGAACGATGGTGGGATAGATGGCCAGGAAAACAACATCCTGTGGGATAGTTTCCAAATTCTGACCGATGTTCTCAACCAACGAGTTGAGCTCGTTCATTCCTCCAGGTTGTCAATCACAATCGGGTCAATCGGATCTGCCGGGTGGAAGCCAAAAATACGGGAATAGAAATACAACTCAAGCTCCAGGCAGCGCTTGATGTTCTCTGCGATGCGGAAGCCATGCTGCTCTTTTTCAAAGGGCACATACGCCACGGGAACCCCTTTCGTCCGCAGTGCTTCGACCATCATCTCTGCCTGGTTGGGGGGCACCACTTGATCCTCCAACCCATGAAAGAAGATGCAGGGGCTTGAAAGTTGATCTAGATGATTGATCGGTGAACGAGCCTGGTAGACCTCTTTCTCTTCGGGGTAGTCGCCGATTAGCCGGTCCAGGTAGCGCGATTCGAATTTGTGAGTTTCCTGGGCTAGAATTTCCAAGTCACTAATGCCATAGAGGCTCGCTCCTGCTTTGAAAGTATCCGCGAAGGTCAAGGCGGCCAGCGTGGTGTAACCTCCGGCACTACCTCCCCGGATGGCCAAGCGCAGTGGATCTGCTTTTTGCTGACGCACCAAGTACTCCGCCCCAGCGACAGCGTCCTCTACGTCGATGATTCCCCACTGACGGATCAACTCATCCTGGTAGGCTCTTCCGTATCCTGTAGATCCCCGATAATTCAGGTCGAGCACTCCAAATCCACGTGTTGTCCAGTACTGCGTCTTGAAGCTCAGCACCGCGTGGGTAGCGCTGGTGGGACCACCATGCAGCGTCACGATCAGCGGAGGAGTTTCTCCATCCAGACCCTGAAAATCTTGGTTTGTCGGAGGGTAGTAAAACCCGTGGGCAACTGCATTTCCCGCAGTGGGGAACTCAATCGTTTCTGGGACAGAGAGGTAAGCCTGATCCAGTTCCAAATCCGTCGAGGTTTTGATGGTTTGTATCGTTTTCGTGGAGAGATCGATTTCGATGATTTCTTGAAAAAGCGTTGGTGAAGATGCCACTGTCAGGAGTCTGTTGCCCGAAAGAGAAAGATTCCCGATGGAGGTATACAGAAGATCTAGGTCTTCCAACTCGCCTGTCTCTGGATTCAGCAAGGCCAGTTGATCAAGGTTCTTCTCACTGTAGCAACAAATGATTTTGCCTGAATCGAGAAACTCGTAATGGTGCATTCCAAACACCCAGTGAGGACCACCAAATTCAGCTTCTCTTGGACATACGCTCTGTCCGGACTGCTCCCGATACAGGTTCCAGTAACCACTCTCATCAGAGATGTAAAAGAGCTCTCCAGTTGCTGAAAACTGCGGTTGCTGGACAGAGATTTTCTGCTCTCCTTGCTTTCCACCCGCTACCGGAATCATTTCTCTGGGCATGCCTGCTTCGTCTAGTTCAGTAACCCAGATTGTCGATTCGTCCCAGGGCATGTTGGGATGATCCCAAGTCATGAACGCCATCCTTGATCCATCTGGACTGATCACTGGGGAGCTATAAAAATCGTGACCCTTGGCAAGAATCGTCAGCTCGCCTGTTTCTAGATCAACTGCGCCAATCAGGTTTTTGGGTTCCCCAGAGACGTTGTGGTCTTCAACCACATAGATCATGCGGTTCTGTAGGGTATCGACAGAGCCATTCGCAAAACGATAGCCCTCAGAATGTGTGAGTTGAGTCGGAACCGGATCTTCCCATCCCTGGCGATACAGTTGCTGATCTGAAAAATTGGAGAAATAGATGCTATCTCCATGAATCAGCGAGGCCCCCCCTCCATACTCATGCACTCGGGTTCTGATGTTGAAAGGAGCTGGTGTTACGTCATGGACCTTGCCGTCTGGATCCTGTTTGACTAGTACCGACCGACCTCCTTCCTGGGGCCGAGACTCAATCCAGCAGCGACCATTTTGCAATGCTTGAGGGGAGGACAAGCCAATGGAACCAGCAACGATCAGATCCGTGCTGATTGGTGACTTCCAGGAACCGTAAGGAGCTTTAGCCATATTTCGTAATCGATGAGGAAAATAAAAGGAATGTGGGTTTGTTTTCAAGCGTTTCGGTCAGCAAAGAATGATTAACCGATTTGTTGAAAAGGTTTGGGTATAGCACAAGAATTTTGAAAAGACCTTGGTGTTGCCAAATGAAAGGTGGTTGCTTGAAGCCTCTCAGTGACCAAAATTTTCGTCGATATGCGCTAACAAGGGCTCTTCAAAAACTCCAGAATGGCCCTGTCATTCCTAATTCAGCAAACATTGCCTGTGTTGAGTCACCCGAGCGTCTTTCCCAATGTTTTTCTGCTCGCCCAGAGTACCACTGAATCGCCAATTGATGGCAGGTTTGAAGAGAAATCATTGCTCCATGATTCTGATCTGTTCTCTTCAACCAATTCTGCAAATGTGCTTTCGAACTGAAAGCGAGGATGGTAGCTCAGGTGAAACCAATTTTTTCCCAGAACTGTCTTGCAGGAACAACAAAATGCACAACCCATTCGGAGGTAATTGGCTGGTTTTTACCAATCAAAAAATCCAAATGATCATTACACTCTCCACACCCGCACGGAGTGTGACCTTCGGTATTTTTGCCCAGGATGGCAGCAATACCGAAGACATCCCAAATTCAATTGCCGTAATATTTTTTCCCGTCTATTTTGGCCGTGTAGTTGGTAGGCAAAGCAGAAAATGGATGAGCCATCCAGATCGAGTGGCTACCAGGAGCCAGTGCAATATCATGTGTAGCCGCAAGCCGCTCGAAAGCGCTTTCTATTTTATTAATCGGCAGTTGAAATCGTTTTGCAGTTTCTTCTGTCGTCGGTGGTCTCAATGCACTTATGAAGGTTTGATATATGAAGTGCCTCACCTCAGTATCAAGCGTAGATTCTTCAGCCATGGTTCTACTCCAAAATTCTCAGGTTACATGTTTCCTGATTTGAAAAGGACATTCTAACGTGAATTCTCAGTATAGAGACGCGATGAAGGTGGTTTTTATTTGGTGAATGCATGAACTTGACTGAGCACACATATTTTCCATGAAATCTTGTGATCAGTGTCTCAAAGAAATGAACACCCTGTTTCGAGTGCGTGTTTCCACAAGCAAGGAGTGGGTCTTTGTCTGTAGAGGATGCCTGGAAGTTGTACGGCCAAATAATCCAAACTATCAATATGGAGGAACGTGGAAGAACCGAAAAAATAAAAAATGAAGACTCACTGAACCCAAGATTACTGAATGTAGGGCTGCTTCAACACTGATCATCTCTCATTTCGCTTCTTCTCATTGGCATCGTATCGATCAGGGAGAAAATATCTTCTAAAGAGGCAGTACTCGATCTTAACTTTACCCCACCATCTTTGCCCAATAGCAGTAACTGAAATCCTGAGCTTGATACCGCAAATTGTTGGCTCATCTCGTCAAAGTCCTCTGACCCTTGAAGCAGATCTATGTGCACAAGATTTCTGTCTATAAATGCACAGGCTTTCTCTTCCATTTGCTGTTGAAGTGCAAGACGCTCCGGTTCCTTCACCGATGCAGAGAATGTAATGATCACACGGTTTTTCCAAAGATGGTCTTTCAGTGGAGTGGCTTGAAGCGACATGGTAATCACAAGATTGGTGAGCGTGAGGAGCAAAGCAATCGCTAGACGATGAGACATCACCAGTCCAATCTCAATCAGGCATCATCTGTAGAAATCTTGTTCTCAACACAGAATCTCCGAGCCAGAGCCGTTGAGAATTTCATCAGCCTGCAAATCCCACAGTTCGTACTCGTCCAACTCCTCCAGTTCATCTAGTTCCAACGCTTTCTGACGCTGCAGATCTTTCTCAAGAATCTCATCAATGCAGATCACACTCATATTTCCTCACTGTAAATGACTTCCACCCAAGTAATCACTTAAGAATCTTTCCGGATCAATTACCGGCGATGCTGCTCTCGGTCAAGTAGAAGCATCTGTCTCTCTAATATTCTAACAAGATCACTCTGGCAAGCTGGAATCTATCTCACTGTGGATTTTCGAAAAAGATCAACAGAAACCCAAGGAACGCAATTGCTGCGGCCAGAGAACTATAAACAACGATTGCACTGACTATTTTGCGAATTTTCGGATTGATAAAGACTGTCTCAGAAAACATGAATTTTCCTTGGATATAGAATTGGTCAATTAATGGGTAAAAACTTGATTTACAATTATGAGTGACAGCTGAGCTGAAAAACAAACAATTCTTTTCCAAATATTTTCTTCCGTTCGTCCACAAGCTCGATAACATTCGACCAAGGAAATCATTTCTCCAGGTTCGCAAAGCCAAATTATTCAATATCTGCAAAGCAACAGAAGGCAAAAACAACTGCTGTAGCCACACATCGAAAGAGCTACCGATGGAATGCTAGCTGGTTGGCAAACCTACTGATCCATCGTTTCCTGAGAAAATCATTATCAACGCCTGCATTTCTCACTAATTTTCTCACACAATCTCTTTTCTTTTGTTCTTAAAATTAAATAATAAATAATTTCAGTATTTTAATTTTATATACTACGTGGCAAAGAGCTTGAAAAAAGTTGTTCCTGCCAACTATTGTCCTCAATCAGCAGATTATCAATACAGCAATCAACTGGAGAATTTCATGAAAAATCCCCACAAGGGTGTGCACAAATCATATGGCGTTCATTGGACAGACATTTTGGAATTGAATGACGCTGAGGAAATGGCAAAACGATCTGCCATCTTGGTCGGCTTGATCTGTTTTGGATTCATGGGCGCTGCTAGCTGGATGTTATTCTAACTCGAAATGTCCTAGTTGCTGAGCAAGTTGTGGGCTGTGAGAGCGAACTTCTAGTTGCTTTTACTCCACAACAAAAAATGCACTAAGATTGTAACTGGCTTTCATTTAACCCCTATGAAAATTTTTCAACAATAATTGCCACTTCAAATTCAATAGTAAAAAAGAAAGAAAATGTCATATTTTAACGGAAATAATAAAACTCTATTTCTCAACTTTAGTCTTCGTCATTCTACTGATGACATGTGCCTCACCGCTGATGCTACAAGCTGCGGGTGGTTCAGATGATGACTTTACATCACAAAAATCAAGAGATTATCAGCGAGCTGTCAGCTATATAAAGAAATTTGACTACAGTGCAGCTATTCCACTATTGAGGAAAGAATTAGAAAAAAATCCAGGAAACGCGGATGCTCATAATTATATGGGTTACGTGTTGCGCAAAATGAATGACCTGAAAAATTCTGCAATTCACTATGAAAAAGCACTTGATATCAATCCCAAACACTTGGAGGCTCTGGAATATCAAGGAGAACTCTTCCTGACGGTAGGCAATCTAGACCTCGCGAAGGCTAATTTAGAGAAATTAGATAAATTATGTTGGCTGGGCTGTGATGAATATGACGATCTAAAAGCCTCTATTGAGGCTTATCAGCAAGGAAGAAAAGTCAGTAGATATTGATGGAAGGATAGATTTACATCGAACATTTTTACTAAAATTTTTAGATCATAAATATAAACCTGAAATGAAGATCAAAACATTCATAGTATTCACAATATTCTCATTTTTACTAGTTGGATGTCCTGGTAAAAATGTTCCACCAAAAAATAATCAATCTGAGTACTCTAAAAAATCTATGTACTGAAATTTCTTTACAGTTGAGCTATGAACTGCATTACTGGTGAGGTTACGATTGTAACCAATCCACACTCAATCATCTATGGAGTAGATTATGTCATCAAACACCCCCGATAACTCTCGAAGACGCTTGCTAAAAATGGCAGCCACAGGAGCTCTGCTAGCACCCTTCGCAAAATTTACCAGCCAGGCAGCATACGCCGGTGGTCACGAGAAGAAGTTGGAGTTAGACAATCCACAAGCCAAGGCCCTTCAATACGTTCACGTTGCCACTGAATCAACAAGTCCTCTCTACAAGGATGGATCCATCTGCGGCAATTGTATTCAGTGGAAGGGAGGAGATGCTGAGTGGGGCCAATGCGTTCTTTTCGCTGGCGTTGTTGTAGCGAATGCCGGGTGGTGCTCAGCATGGGCAAAAGGATGATCTCATTCGGCTAGTGCTGCTTCGTCGAAAGATTCCTAAAATTTTTCAAATCGCAGGGCAGACAACCATGCCCTGCAGCCTCGCTGGGACAACCGCCTCACAAGCTTCCAAATTCCCACCAATTATTCCCAGATAGCCCAGAACCAGTAACAAATTCCAGATCACTAACAGTAGCAAGACTCGGCGGAGACGTCCACCAATCGACAAGGCTTTCCGCTGCCGATTGAAGAGCAGTCGCCCACTGAGCAGAATCGGAAAGAGCTGCGCAGCAGCCCACGCAAGCCAAGGATTCCAGACCAGCACAGGTTCCTCAGTTCCCAGAACACACCAGTCCTTGGACTTGGTTCCGCCAGCATAAGCCACGGCATGCCCCTCTTCCAGCAGCAGCTGTGAAAGATCACGACCATCAACCTTGACCTTGGCAACTACCCGAAAATACTTGTCTCGTTTCACATCCACGAGATCAATCTGTTGGGCCTGTTCGAGCAGTTCCCGTACACGATCCCGGGCTTGCAACGCCATTCGCTCTTCCTGAGCGCACTTGCCCCGAATCTCCGGAGCATCAATGCCTGCCACCCGAATGCCAAGCTCCTCACCAAAAACAGATGGTAGGTTCTTCAAATTCACGGTGAGTGTATCGGCATCGTAGGCACGGACATACTGCACACCTACAAAGTCCTCCGCCTGTACTTGAATGGTTAATAGTAACAGGCAGAGTGACAGCAGCTGGAAATGATGGGAGAAGGGGGTCTAGCGTAACGAGCGGAGTGGATCAACCGAAAGCCTTGGAAACTCTGTGCGCTCAAACTCACGGCGGTCGGCTTTTCGACGATCATTGGCTACAGGAATGCTTTGAACCCGGCGATCCGTAGGCTGGCGGCGGTCGGCAATCGTTCCACGTCGATCACCCCTACGGCGATCCTCCTTGATGCCTACCTCAGAGAGGTCCACATGAATCTTGCGACGCTCCACACGGGTTCGACGTTCCGGTAAATCAGCTTCAATGATTCCACCAAGGGTTAGATGAATCGAATCACCTGTCTTTGTCTTTTTCATAGATTTCTCGGCTCGCTCATCGACTCTGAAAGGACTGTTTTCGTGAAACCGTTGGTCACATCAGGGAGGCCCATCAATGATCCTCAGTCTTTCAAGTCGGTATGTTGATTCTGCTCTCAAGGTTTAGGATCAACTCCTAAGATCAGAAGTTTTCCACTTTAATAGCGAGATATACTCCAAAGGAAATCCATTGCCAATTCTTTCTTACCAAAGCAACTTTTTTGTAATAGTTCTAAACTAACAAATATAGAACAAGACAAGCCCAGCAGCAGAATGCTCAATCCTGAACAAAGGCAGTACGAAGACAAGTCATCCACCCCTCGAAAACTCGTATTCTTTATCTAAGCAGCACTCCATCTTCTTACCCTCTCAATGATTGCGTGACGAGTCTTCAGAAAACCGATAATCTTGGCACAGTTCAATCAGATAATTTGCTGATCTCAGGCAACACCCACCACTAGTTTCCTGCCAATTATCCTGATCTCAGAGTTGGAACCCTGTTCCGTTATTTTCCATTCACTCCAAGCTCCTTTTCTTCAGAAGGAGTCGACTCACGCAGGCCCCTATGAACACCGTTGCTATTCCTTCACAAACGTATCGCTGGGTCATGCTCTTTGGAGTTTGGTTGATTTATTTCTGTTTTGGGCTGACGGTTTCGGCGCTTGCTCCATTGGTGCGCCCTATCACAGAAGACCTCTCGATGAGTTATGCGGCAATGGGGAGTGTACTCGGAGCTTGGCAACTCATTTACATTGGCACTGCTCTACCGTGTGGTGCGCTGATTGATCGCTTTGGTCTGCGGCGCTCACTACTGATGGCTTCACTACTAATGGGGGCCTCTGCGCTGTTACGTTCACAGGCTGAAGACTATACGATGCTGCTGGTCGCAGTAGCCCTGTTTGGCTTAGGGGGTCCACTGATCTCAATTGGTGCTCCAAAGCTGATCAGCCTCTGGTTTGAGGGCCCACAAAAAGGACTGGCGATGGGTCTGTATGTAACAGGACCGGCATTGGGTTCCATTGCTGCCCTCTCGCTAACGAACTCCGTTGCCATGCCCTTCTTCGAGAACCAATGGCGCAGCGTACTTTTCAGTTACGGAGTGCTCGTGCTGCTGTCTGGAGTTGTCTGGTGGGTGATTAATCTGGAACCGGGAAGTCGGCAACTGGAGCAGGACAGTCTAAGAGAAGCTCGACCAGCCCAGTGGGGTCTATTTCTGAAGTTAAGTCAAATTCGTGCTGTGCAGTATGTTTTACTGATCAGCATCGGCATTTTTCTTTATAACCACGGTCTGAGTAACTGGTTGCATGAGATCCTGATGACCCACGGTCTGAGTTCAGAGAAAGCCGGAATCTGGGCTTCCCTGCCCACAATGATTGGTGTACTGGGGGCGCTGCTGATTCCTCGCAAGGCAACACCGCCCTATCGGGTTCGCATTCTGGCCACTTTGTTTCTAATGGCGGGTTCCGCCTCGCTTTGCCTTCAGTCTTCGACAGAGTGGATCCTGCTGCTGGGGCTTATCCTCAAGGGCATCACACAGGGATCAATGATGACGATCCTGTTGCTGGTACTGATGAAAATCCCAGAGGTGGGTGCGAAGAACTCTGGCTCAGCAGGAGGGATGTTCTTTGCCGCAGCAGAAATCGGTGGGGTCCTCGGTCCACTAGGGCTCGGAGTCTTGTCGGAGTGGACCGGGAACTTTCAGGGAGCGCTTGGAGGATTGACCTTCGTCTGTCTCGTAATGATTCTCCTGCTTAGCCTGCTTCGGCGTTCCGATGAACGCGCTACTTGACTCTATGAGGAATCAACGCATCTCCACGATTTTCAGTCCAATCTCTGCCAGTTGCTGAATGGGATCGTCGCTATAGGTCATTGCTTGTTCGAGAGCAAATACGGCAATATAAGCATCATCTTTCTCAGGCACATCCAGCAGGGGTGAAGCACGACCTGAATTGATCTGTTCTCGTAGTTGATAAAGCGTCCGGAAGTAATTCAACTGTAGAAACTCTTCGATGAAACGCCGAGTGACTTCCTGATTCTCTAGGTACACCACGAGGGTTGCTGTACCACTGTCAAAACTTTGCCGAGTCCGTCCCTCTATCAGGGCAACGAGCTCCTGGCGTGAAAAATTTGGAACCGAGTTGGAAGCCATCCAGACTTCTTGTGCCTCTACCGAACCCAGCAAGAGAAGCCAGGCTCCCAGCAGGGCCATCAGCTTTTGCATAGATTCTCAGAATTCATAGGTCACCGAAATTGCCTGGGCTTGCCAGTTCTCCCCCATCTCTTTACGCCACTCTGAGGATTCGGAAGTTTTTTTGTTTTGTGAGTAGCGCAGGCCGAAGTAGCCAGTCTTGTCATGGAATTCATACTTCAGGGTCCAATCGTGGTGGGGCTTGTATTTCAGACCAGCGAAGCGATGAGTACCCCCAAATCTTTGCTCATTGTTTTCCTCAACAGACCAATCCCCGTAGCCAACATGACTAGTGAGTTGCTCCATGTGCAGTGTCAACACAGCAGAACGGTGAGTGTCCAGCCGCTTGCGAAGACGTGAATCAGCTGCAGCAGTGACACACTGCATGAAGGAATAGTAGTCTTGCTGTGTACCCTCTGTCTTGTAGTACAACCGTGACTGCTCCAAGGTCAGCTGCCATCCTTCCAACCACAACTCCAAGCCATCGTAGTCAATCACATAGGGCCGAGTGAATTCCCCAGTTGGTAAAGTTCCACAAGCAATTTCTGCTGCCTCAATCTCTGAATTTATGAACGCTAGCTCTCCAACACCTAGAGCATCCAAAGTTGTACCAGTTGGTAAGAGTCCCCTACCAACCGCATCCTGAACCGTAAGCTTTTGGTAATAAGAGTAGGGAATCTGAATGAAATGAGTGGGTTCGTGGTGATCCTTGCGAATCCGGAGCATCTCCCAGAGTTCCAACTCCACCGAGGCGAATTGGTTTTCCTGGCGATCCAGTCTCATATCCAATTCGGTCAGGGTGGTCAGATAATCTTCCTGAGGCTCTGGGTCATGGCGAACAATACGACCTAGTTCAAATTGGGCCTGAAAGCTTGAACTTCTGGGTGTGTAAAAGTAGGTCATCCAGCCATCACCTCGATCGAAGATGGCTGCATTCTGTCCCCAATAGATTTGCATCGGCTGGGCGTGATGAATACCAAGCCGATCCGCAGGATTCAGGCGCTGCATGTTGTAAAAACCATAGGGCAGCTGTAGCCGCCCAAAGCGAGTACCGACGATGCTTTCACCAAGGTAAGTGTTTGCATCCAGCAGCAAGAACTCAAATTCGCTGTCCGGGCCGTCATTGAGGTAAGGCTGGTAGGCATAAAGGGCTCGGAAGGCAAGCCACGGCTGTATGACCCAATCCAGGCGCAGCGCAGCTTCCCAGCCGTTATCCTCCTGCTGTGGGAGACGCAAGGGCTCAGGATCCGTCTGCATCCAAGCCTTGGAGATCCAGCCACTCCATTGTAGTTTGGCGAATGGTGATGCCGCTTCATCAGCCCAGAGCACACAAGGCCAAAGCAGCAAACACCAAAAGATTTTTCTCATGATTTTCTCAGGATTGTTGTCGAACACCGCAAACTATACTAAAGTATTTAAGTGTCAATTTATTGTAATTATTCTGAGTTCCTAATTCTGACTGACGAATTCAATGTCCAGGTTTCTTGAACAACTCCGACGCCAACCGCTGAATCGACAGCTCAGCTTGTCGATCTGGATACTCTTCATTGGCACTGGATTGTTGTTTGGATTCGGCCTCTACCACTACATGGAGGACATCACTGAGAAGAATTTTCAGCAGAACTTTCAGCAGGATCAACTACTTGCCCAGATTTTCCTACAGAACCAACTCAACGAATTTACTGATGAAACACAGGGCATCGTCAACACCTACAATTTCCTGCTGGAAGTCACAGCCGAAGATCCAGACCGTAACCGCTCTGTCTTGAAGGCGATGTTTGCAAAGCTGAAGGAATCTCCTGGATTTCTCTGGTTCTTCGATAATACTTGTCAGCTCCGGACTTCCTACAGCAGTATCGGAGAGTTCCCAGCACTACCCAATCTTTGTGAAGAAGCTGGAACACTGCTAAAGTCCAGCGAAGATTCTCAGCAAGCTTTCCTGCTTGCCCACCACATCCTGCAGGACCGAAAGGGCCTGCCTTATGGCCAATTACTGATCGCCAAAAAGCTCGATCTGCAGGAGTGGGAGCAGCCATCACAGGTGCTTCATATCTCTGCTGATCTCGTACGCCTCACCATGGAGCCGTTGACAGCAAATGCTTTGGGCGGTTTCCGAGTTCACAGCCTACCTGTACCCACCACCCGCGATTTCTATCTGAACCTCTTTTATGACAACAAGCGACTTGAAGCAACCGCCATCAACACCACTGCAGTTGCCATGCTTGTCTTTCTGATGATGGGGCTGATTCTTTATCTTGGCGTGCGGCTGGTTCTTGAGAAGACCATCACGGGGCCAACCAGCCAATTATTGGGAGATGTGTGGGCATTTGTGGAAAACGATCATCAGGTTCCTCTTCGTAAGCAACAATCCCAGGAATTGGATCAACTCTACCAGGCGATTCATGAGATGACAGTAGCCATCCAGGAATCTCGTAAGCGGCAACTTGATCAGTTGGAGGAACGCCTGCAAATGCGTTCTAAGCTGGAGATTGCGGACGCATTGGGTCATATCAGCCATGAAATCAATCGCTACCTTGGTGTGATCCGCATCTCTGCAGAGTTTTTGCGGCTCCTTCCTGACCAGGACCCTAAACCTCAACTACTGCAGATTGAAGCTTCCGTCGACAAGTGTGCAGCAACACTGAGAGAAGTGATGCAAGCCTGCCGCTCCGGTCAATTGGGATCCTTCAACCTCAAGAAATTATTGAAAGAGCAACTTCCTCTTTACCAGTCCCAGGAGCAGACCCCATTAAGGCTGGACTACTTCACCAACGTGGAAGAAGTCTATTTTTCCCGTAGCCTGATCAGTAGTTTTCTGGAAAACTGCATCCAAAATGCAGCAGATTCCATTCGTCAGGCTCAGCCCGCTTCCCCATCCATCCACATCGAAGTTGGAGAATACTTCCAACAGGATCGTCCTTTCCTGCGTATCAGTGTCTATGACAATGGAACTGGTATTCCCGTAGACATAATGGACCAGCTCGGCAAGCAGTCCGTCACCTCGCTCAAGGCAAGCGGAAACGGCTTTGGTCTCTATTCCCTAAACAACCTGCTGGAACGGCATGGAGCAGTGCTGCACTTCACTAATCTGCAAGAGGGAGGTGCGATGATTCGCCTCATCTTCCCGCTGGATTTAACCCCAATTGATCCAAATCTGCGCAACTAAAGATCACGCCAGTATTTCTCAAGAAGAGTCGTGTGAATTTACTAGAAAATGGGAAGGGGGAACTTCTCAAAGAAGCAGAGAAGTTCCATGCGAGGAGTGGGGGACTTCTCAACCAGAAATGGCAAGTCCATCCAGTAGCATTGGCGGTACGAAGACCTTGCTGAGGTAAGGCTGGTAGCAGTTGCCCAAGCCTTGAATTTGGCCGAGTAGATCAAAGAAATTTCCGGCAATCGTGATACTATCCACGGGTTGCACTCTCTCTCCCTTTTCCAGCAAGAAGCCCTGCACACCAATAGAAATATCACCACTGATAGAGTTGCAGCCAGCTGCTCCTTCCAAGCTCGTCACCAATAAAGCTCGCTCAGGCTGTTGGCAGAGTTCTTCCAGAGAGTAGCTTCCTTTCTCCATCACCAAATTGTGTGAACCCGTTCCAATACCGCTATTGTAGCTACGCCGTGCATGACCAGTGGACGTGCGCTGTTCCTTACTTGCAGATTCAACGTGGTAGAGAAAGTTTTCAAAAACTCCCTGGTTCACGAGTGAGAGCTTCTGAGTCAACACCCCCTCTGAATCGAGGTGAGAGGAACCACGCGCTCCAGGAATATGTGGATCATCATACAAGGTGACGTTCTCTCCAGCGATTTTCTCTCCAAGGCGTCCTGCCAGTCGAGAGGTTCCCTTCTGTGCAGCATCTGCATGGAAGGCTCGGAAGAACATCCCCAGCAATTGAGGAGCACAGTATTCATCCAGAATCACTGGCATCTTACAGTTCTGAATGCTCTTGGCTCCTAACAGAGAAGTTCCCTCCTTCACCGCTTTTGGGCCAATGGCCGCTGCCTCTGCACGGTTCCAGTCTCGCATCTGCCAAAACCAGAAACCTGTTTTGCGAGACTCGCCTTTCTGCAACAAGGCCCCGCAGTAAGTTGTTGCGCTGTTGGCTCGCTGTCGATAGTGCGTCCCCTTGGAGGTTCCAAGAATCCATTCACCTGATTCCCGAGACACTCCCAGATAGGGAAGCGTAACCACCCGTTGGTCCGTTTGCTTGGCGGTAGCTTCGATCTCCAAACCTACCTCAGCCAGCTCTTCGAAGCTCAGTTGCTCCAACTCCGGGTTGTAAAGCTGAAGAATCTCCGCAGCAGGAACATCCCTGGCAGGATCCGGCAAGTTCACCTCTAACTGATCCTGTAATTCTGCATTTTCCAGTGCTTCATCCAGCACAAGGCGCAGCGCTGATGCTTCTAAACGTTCGGTGTAGGCTAGCCCTGTCCGCCCATCAAGCAAGACTCGCACACCTAGGCCCAAGCTCGTCGATTGATCGACTTTCTCGACCTTTGCATCACGGATTTTCAAGCCCAGTGATTCTCCACGCTCCACGAGAACATCTACTTCTGCCAAACCACTTTGCCGAGCAAGGCCCAGAACATGTTCAATGGCCGCTTCCGGTTGCATCAGCGCCCTCCTACAAGGATCGAGTCAATCTTGAGGGTAGGCTGACCAACTGTGGTCGGAACCATTCCACTAGAAGCACCACAGATACCTGCAGCTAACTCCAGATCATCAGCAATCATCGAAATCTTGGGGAGCACTTCGTAACCCTTACCAATCAAGGTTGCTCCACGCACTGGCTCTGCGACCTTTCCCTTGCGGATGATGTAGCCTTCCTGCACTGCAAAGTTGAATTCACCTGTTCCCGGATCGACAGAACCACCACCCAGTTTCTTGGCATAGAGTCCGTGATCGACGGAACGGATGATGTCCTCAATCTTGTCCGGTCCCTTGTCAATGTAAGTATTCCGCATTCGAGAAACCGGCGCATACTTGTAAGATTCTCGCCTCGAAGAACCCGTTTGGGGAACACCTACCTGGGCTGCCCCCACTCGGTCGCTGAGGTACTGCTGAAGCACCCCATCCTTGATCAACACCGTTCGCTGCGCTTCGTTGCCTTCATCGTCAATGTTCAGTGAGCCCCAAGCGTTGACAATCGTGCCATCATCCACAGCTGTCAACACTGGACTGGCGATTGACTGGCCTAGCTTACCCGTGAACGGTGAGGCATTCTTGCGAATGGCTTCTGTTTCCAGCGGATGTCCGCAAGCTTCATGGAAGATCACACCACCAAACCCATTGCCCATTACAACAGGCATGACACCCCCATCGATGTAACCCGCGCCTGCCATGCGCAGCGCTGTTTCGGCTGCTTCTCGGGCCAGCTTCTCCAGATCTACCTCTTCCAGAAATTCATAGCCTCCCAGCACTCCTGGTGACTCAGCACCACCCTGAGGTCCATCTCCAGTATCGGCAATCGCAGACAAGCGAACTCGCATATATTGT
>JACLAD010008327.1_pt1 | contig 37985 bp, 35 predicted proteins | sample 8027901 | NCBI WGS metagenome assembly JACLAD01 (sample SAMN15725071, study PRJNA655200) | protist metagenome | isolation source: fluorescence activated cell sorting (FACS) single amplified genomes of... | place: Spain: Blaines Bay Microbial Observatory, Mediterranean Sea | collected 2016-07-05 | reverse complement strand
GGCGATTTCGAGCTGGCTTACAGCTTCCGGTAAAACCGACGGTCGGGAAGGGCGACGGGACTGCAAACGTCAGCCCCATCGCACACTGAATTATTGCTGGCGCCGGGCCATGAAGGCGAGGCGTTCGAACATCATAACGTCCTGTTCGTTCTTGAGCAGGGCGCCGTGCAGCGGCGGGATTGCAGCGTTGGGATTGGCATCCTGCAGTACGTCCAGCGGCATATCTTCGTTGAGAAGCAGCTTGAGCCAGTCGATCAGTTCGCTGGTCGAGGGCTTCTTCTTCAGTCCGGGCACGTCACGGATTTCGTAGAAGATTTCCATCGCCTTGGTGACGAGAGATTTCTGAATGCCCGGGAAGTGGACTTCGATGATGTCACGCATCGTGTCGTGATCGGGGAACTTGATGTAATGGAAGAAGCAGCGGCGCAGGAATGCGTCGGGCAGTTCCTTTTCATTGTTCGAGGTAATCACCACGATCGGGCGTTCTTTCGCTTCGATCCGCTCGTGCGTTTCGTACACGTCGAAGCTCATGCGATCGAGTTCCTGCAAGAGATCGTTCGGAAATTCGATATCGGCCTTGTCGATCTCGTCGATCAGCAGGACGGGCAGCTGCGGTGAGGTGAAGGCTTCCCACAGCTTTCCCTTCTTGATGTAGTTGGCAATGTCGTGAACGCGCTCGTCACCGAGCTGGCCATCGCGCAGACGGGCAACGGCGTCATATTCATACAGGCCCTGCTGCGCCTTGGTGGTCGATTTCACGTTCCATTCGATCAGGGGCGCATCGATGGCCTTGGCGATTTCATGCGCGAGGACCGTCTTGCCGGTACCCGGTTCGCCCTTGACCAGAAGCGGACGGCGCAGCGTTACCGCGGCGTTGACCGCCACCTTGAGATCTTCGGTGGCGATATAGGACTTCGTACCTTCGAAACGGCTCGGTTCGGTCATCGGGTTTCCCTTGCAACTTTACGTAAGCGTTAGGGGCCGCAGAAGTGAAGGGCAAGGGGCATCTCGAACCCAAGCGTGACAGCGACCGGGGGTGGATTAAAAACTCCATATCCTTCTATTACGACGCAAATACAGATAGATATGGGGCAATTGATCAAACTCATTGTCACCTTAGTTTTCGCCGGCAGCAACCATTTCGACTGCCGGTCGATGCGCCGACATGCACGAATTCCCCTTTGTAGGAAAATGTCCTGTCGCGTGACGACGGCGAAAGAGGGTGCCACCCCAGCGGTATCTTTGCAGAGCCTTCGTCCCTACTATCGAAGATCAGATTATCCGTCACGCCGCGAGGAGACCCCATGCCGACCGAAACCATCACCATTGCGACCAACGCGGGCCATAATCTGGAGGGTTCGCTCGAATTACCGACGGGTCTGGTGCGTGGTGCCGCGCTGTTCGCGCATTGCTTTACCTGCACCCGGCAGAGCAGGGCGGCGGTACATGTTTCTCGTGCCCTGGCGAAGCAGGGCATCGCCTGCCTGCGGTTCGACTTTACCGGGCTTGGAGGCAGCGAGGGCGATTTCGGGCATGCCGGTTTCGCCACGGATATCGCGGACCTGGTTGCTGCGGCAGAGCATTTGCTCGAGCGCTTCGCACAGCCGATCCTGCTTGTGGGGCACAGCCTGGGCGGCGCGGCGGTTCTGGCGGCGGCGGATGATATCGGTTTCGACAGGATCGCTGCCATCGCCACCATCAGCGCGCCCAGTGACGTGCCGCATGTCCTTAAGCGCATCGACGGCGATATCGACGCCATACGAAAGGAGGGGGAGGGCCCTGTCACAATCGGCGGGCATTCCTTCACACTCAGCCGCGAATTCATCGAGCGGGTAGAGGATGTCGATCTGCTTTCCCAAGTCAGCAGGTTGAAGCGGCCCCTGCTGTTCCTCCATTCGCCCACCGACGAGCTGGTGGGGATAGAGAACGCCACCGCGCTGTTTAGTGCGGCGAGGCATCCGAAGAGCTTCGTCAGCCTGGATCACGCCGATCACCTCCTGCTGGACGACAAGGACGCCGCGTTCGCAGCCGATGTCATCGCCGCATGGGCGAGCCGTTATATCCCTGTAAGGGACGATTGGCCGATGCCGGAGAAAGGCGTGGTCGTTAAGACGGGCCATGGCAAATTCGGAACGGAAGTACACACGGCCACCCACCGCTTCGTGGCCGACGAGCCGGCCGACTATGGCGGTGACGATAGCGGTCCCACGCCCTACGATCTTTTGACCGCGGCGCTGGGGACCTGCACGGCCATGACGATGAAAATGTATGCGGACCGGAAAGGCTGGCCGCTAGACGGCGTGACTGTGCAGGTGACGCATGAGAACAATCACGAATGCGTGCATGCCAAGGCGATGGAAGACGGAACCAAGATCCAGGCGCTCAATCGCCGGATCTCGATCCACGGCGATGAACTGGACGACGACCAGAAAGCGCGAATACTGGAAATGGCCGACAAGTGCCCGGTTCACCGCACACTTGAAGGCGAACTGCACATCCACACCGATCCGCTTTAGAATTGCGGGAAAATGATACCCGGCGACAGGCTTCACGCTTGCGCAAAATCGTCGCCGGGCATCTGTCGTAGCCTGTCAACTGAGCAGGCGCGCGACCTGCTGGACGGCAAGCACCACGAACAGGATTGCAGAGCCCGCGAGCGTCAAGTTCGCGACCACACCGTTCCGGGCATGGGCTGGCACCCGCTCGGAATTGTTGAGCATCAGCAGCGTAACGGCCAGGAACGGCATGAACAGCGCGCCGAACGCCCCGTAGATGATGACCAGCAGGAACGGCCGGTCTGCAAACAGCAGGATCATGGGCGGGAATGTCAGCCAGGCGAGATAGAACTTGTAGGCGCCGCTGCCTTCATGGCCGCCTTCGCTGGCGCCGCGCAACTGGTACCACCAGTCGGAGAAGAACAGGCTCATGCCCTGCCAGACACCCAAGAGCGATGAGAGGGAAGTCGCCGCAAAGCCGACCAGGAACAAGGTCGCGATGGTCGCGCCGAAGCGTTCTTCAAGCACCCCGGACAGGCCCAGCAGCCCCTTGTCGCTGTCTTCAAGCGCAATTCCTGCAGAATAAAGCAGTTCCGCGCCGACAATCAGCATGGCGATGACGAAAATGCCGGTAACGATATAGGCCAGCGCATTATCCACCCGCATCATCGGGAACCACGGCATGCCGCGCCAACCCTTGGCCTGCGTCCAGTAACCATAGGCCGCGGTGGTGATGGTCCCACCCACGCCGCCGATCAGGCCCAGCGTATAAAACAGCGATCCTTCGGGAAGTTCGAACGTCATTCCGCGTGCCATGTCGGGAAGGCTGGGCGCCACCAGGAAAGCGAGGCCGACCATGATGATGAACATGAGGCCAACCAATATCTTCATGACGATTTCGAAGGTTTCGTACCTGTTGAACCATACGAAGACGAAGCCGAAGATACCGGCGATGATCGCCCAGGCCCGCAGGGGCAGTTCCGGGAGCAGGGCTGTCAAAGGAAGGGCGGTCGCGCTCATGGCGGTGGCCCCGTAGATGAAGCCCCAGATGATGACGTAAACACCGAAATACCAGCTCGTCCATTTGCCCAGGGAGCGCCAGCCCGCCAGGATCGTGGACCCAGTGGCAAGGTGATAGCGCGCCGACCCTTCGGAAAGGGCGATCTTGACGATGCAGCCGACGACCGCCGCCCACAGCAGGGCATAGCCAAAGCGGGAACCGGCGATCAGCGTGGCGACCAGGTCGCCTGCACCGACACCGGTCGCGGCGACCACGATGCCAGGCCCAAGATGGCGCCACATCTGCCCGCGGGTGGGCGGAGCGGAATGCGCATCGGGTCCCTCGGAGCTGGTGGCCGATGGGCCAGTCTGCGCAGTTACGCCGGTTTCAGTATTCATGTCTCTCCCCTGTGACCTTGGCGGCCCTTATGGTGGAACAAAATCAGAAGCGGTAGCTCAGCCACGCTGTCGCAAAAAAGCTGTCGGCATAGCCCGCGCGGGTCAGGACGTTTCGCGCGATGGTGTATTCGGTGCGTGTACCCAGGAACAGGCGCGGCGTGATATTCCACCGCGTCTGCATGCGGATCATGTCGGCCACCTTATGCCCGGACACCTGATCGGTGCCTACGTAAGGACGGTTGATGGGGCGATAGACCGCGTCGGTTTCTACCGGACGATAGCTGAGCTGGTATTCGAGATTGACTGAAAAGTTCTTGAAAGCCTGGAAATTGAAACCGGGCGTGACCGCCAGCAAATTCGTCGGCGTCATGGTGATCTGATAGCCGAACGGCGCATTGATGCCATAGGGCGTGGTGGCGGTGCGCAATGTGCCCGTACCGCTGGTGCCGTTGCCCCCGCTGCCATAATCGAAGCGCAGACCGACCGAAGGCGCGGTGCGATCTTCGCCCAGACGATAGGTCTGCGACAGGAATACCTGCCAGGCGGAAATGTCGCGATCGCCAAATGATCCGGACTGGTAGTTCGCGTTCCAATCCACCGTGATCGGACCAGCGCTGCCCCAAAGACGTGCGCCCGTATACAAGCGCCGATCATCGGCAATTTGTGGCCCCCACGTGAGATCGTTCTGCCTCAACCGCCAGATGAAGGGATCGAAGTACAATTTCGATCCCCCGAACATATCGGTCGGCAAGACAAAACCGAGATTTACACCGCTGAAGCGGGTATCATCGTCGCTGCGATCGTCACTGGTGCCACCCGCGCCGAGCTCGGTGAACTCGAAATCGAACAGCCCTGCGCGAACGCGGGAGCCGCGAACCCATGTCCGCAGGCCGTTGACGACGAAGCGGATAGTGTTGAAATCGCGTGATCCGATCAACAACGCGGACCCATCGAGGAATTCCTGGCGGCCGTAGCGCGCACCAGCCTCGAGCCCTGCAATACCACCGCTGACTTCCGCAAAGGCTTGCTGGACGACGAGATCGTTCTTGAAGTTGGTCTGCTGGGTCGTGAAATTGCGACCGTCGAGCCCCCCATGGGCGATCTCGGCGAAGAGCCGGACATTCGGCCCTAAATGCAAGTCCGCGCCGCCGATCACCCGGAGCCGGTCACGCCGTTCGGTAGGGCGTTCGACCAAGCCGGTGTTGGTGAGGAAATCGCTGCGGACGCGAATTTCGCCCGAGAGGGTCAGATAGACTTCGCCGTCGTCCGAAAGAGGCAGGAATTTAAGCCGATCCAGGAAATCGTCGCGCTTTGCCTGGTCGGCCATGGCGCGCCAATCCTCGGTCCAGCGGGTCGACGCGAGGCGCCCCACGACCTGACCTTCGCCGATTGCTTCGCGTGGATAGGGATCGGTTGCGGGTGCCTCGTCCTGCCTTGTCCCACATCGCCCGTGGCCTGCGAGGCGACGGGCGCCTGGGCGCTTTCATCGTCACTGCTAGCCGTGGGCAGGTTGGGCTGGGCAGCTCCTGCAAAGGCCAGAGCGAGCATGATCGATTGCATGATCCGCGCTTCTTATCGAGCTGCGAAAAACTGGCCGGCGGGCGTTGACCCACACGTCGCTTGCGCAAGCGGCGATGCGATGGATCGATCGATGATCGGCAAGTCGTGTGCCATGATAATGTCCTCTCTCTCTCGCAGGTCCCGCTTTCTGCGGGATCCCCCATCGGCGGAGCATTCGTGCGCCCTGCCGACCTTGAAGGATGAGAATGACCGATTTCGTGGCGTGGCGAAGAGGAATTCCATCGTGGGTAAAGTTACGGATTATCAGGACGTTGCTTTACGCCTCTAGTTTTTATGTGCCGAACTATAGACAGGCATCCCTCGGTATGTGCAGAAATATGCACATAGTGTTCGAACGTGATTCGCCCCTTAGATATGCCTGGCGCTGGATAGTTGCGGTCGTTGTAAGCGTTACTGCGGCGGGATGGCTTGCCGGACTGGCCGCCGCGCAATTCACGCAGGATGCGGCCGCATCACGCATGGCGACCGAAGCACAACTGCGCGCCTCGCTGCTGGAAAGCGAAGTTGCGCGATACCGGCTTCTGCCGACGCTGCTGGCGAACGATGTCGACGTGTTGCGATCCGTGGATGATGCGCCGGGCGCACGCGAGACGCTCGATGCACAGTTTGCCCAACTTGCCAATGCAACCGGGGCAGCGGCCATTTTCCTGCTGGCACCCAATGGGGATACGATCAGCGCCAGCAACGCCAACACACCGATGAGCTTTCTTGGCCAGAATTTCGCCTTTCGCGAATATTATCGCGAGGCGCGCCGCGGCGGCACCGGTATCGATTATGCCCGGGGAACAGTAAGCGGCAGGCCCGGACTGTTCCTCTCCCGGGGAACTGCCAACGGCGGCGTGGTCGTCGTCAAACTCGAATTCGATGAGCTGGAAGCCCAATGGGCTCGTGGGGGAGGGGCCACCATGGTCGAAGGGCAGAACGGGACTGTCCTGATCACCAGCGATCCTGCCCTGCGTTTCCGCTCCAGCGACGCGGGCAGTGAAGAGGGCGATCTCTCGGCGCTACTGGGCGGCGCGCAAATCGCCGCTGCCGTCCCGATCGCCGTTGAAGGCTGGAAGCTCGTTCATGCAGAACCGCGTGCAGTGGCGCTTGGGGGAGTGGTGCCGATTGCCCGCCTCGCCGGCGCGCTGGCGGCGCTGGCCGTGCTTGCGCTGACGTGGATCGTTCTCGCGCGTCGCCGCCGACGCGTCGATATGGAGCGCGCGCGGCTAGCACGCACGGCGGAACTCGAATCCGAAGTGGAGGCCCGCACTCGCGCTCTCCGGCTGGAAATGGACGAACGGGCAGCAAGCGAGGAACGTGCCGCCGCCCTGCGGGAGGGGCTGCGTCAGGCAAACCGCCTCGCCACGCTGGGACAGGTTACGGCCGGGGTCGCCCATGAAACCGCGCAGCCGGTCGCCGCGATCCGGACCTATGCCGCCAATGGCGTTACGCTGTCCGAAAGGGGAGACAGCGCGGGTGTGTCCGAGAACTTCGTCGCCATTTCACGTCTGGCAGACAGGATCGGAAAGATCACAGCGGAGCTTCGCAATTTCTCCCGAAAACGGACCGACAAGCTTGAAGATGTCCGACTGAGTGACGCCATGGCAGGGGCGCAACTCATTCTCAAAGAGCGGCTGCGGCCGATCGAGCTCCATCTCGCACCCGAAATGGAGACACTGACAGTCCGCGCCGGCCGGGTTCAACTGGAGCAAATCCTGGTCAATCTGCTGCAGAATTCGGCCGAGGCGCTGGTTGATGTGCCGGATGCAAAGGTCACGACAAGTGTACGAAAAGAAAACGGAATGATTGTCTTGAACGTTGCCGACAATGGTCCCGGTCTATCGAAAGCGATGATTGCGCGACTGTTCACTCCGTTTTCCACCGAGCGTGAGGGCGGGCTGGGGCTTGGCCTGGTGATCGCCCGTGACATCGCGCGAGATATGGGCGGAGATCTTCGTCACGTCGCCAAGGGCGGGAAGGGCGCGTCGTTCGAGCTTACCTTGCGCCCGGCAGGAGAAGTGCCGTGACGTCTCGCGGACCGGTGATGGTCGTTGACGATGATGCGGATCTGCGCGCATCATTAAGCCAGATGCTGACACTCGCCGGATATGAGGTCAGCGAAGCGCGCGACGGCGCAGAAGCGTTGCGGGCGCTAAGTCGCGAATTCGCCGGACCAATCGTCAGTGACATCCGTATGCCGGGAGTGGACGGGATCGAGCTGCTAGAGGCAGTGTGCGACACGGATCCCGAACTCCCGGTGATCCTGCTGACCGGTCATGGCGATGTTGCGATGGCGGTAGACGCCCTGAAATCAGGGGCATGGGATTTCCTGACGAAACCCTTCGACCCGCACGAGCTTGAAGGGGCCGTATCGCGCGCGGCGGACAAGCGGCGACTGGTCATGGAAAACCGCCAGCTTAAGGCCATGGCGGGGAAGGGGGCGCAGACATCCCCGATCATCGGGCATTCCGCCGCTATCGAACAAGTGCGCCAGACGCTGGCGGCGCTGGCCCCGACGCCGATCGATCTGCTGATCGAAGGGGAAAGCGGAACGGGAAAGGAACTTGCGGCACGTGTGTTGCACCATGATTCCCGAAATTCGCGGCGGTTCGTTGTGCTGCCCTGTGCAGGTATAACGGAAGCGATGGCGCAGGATCGGTTGTTTGCGCCCGATGGCCCCATCGCCGATGCGCAAGGCGGCACGCTCTTCATCGATGACCTGCATCGTGCCGGGCCGCTGCTGCAGTCTCGCCTCGCGGAATTTGCTGAGACGCGCCAACTGGGCACTCTCGATCGGGATCAGGCGCTGAGCGTGGCCTGCCGGGTAATCACAACAGTGGCTCACCGTGACGATCTCGCCAAGATCGATCCCGCCTTGCTCTATCGCGTATCCAGCATGCGCGTAACTCTGCCGCCGTTGCGCGAGCGTCGGGAAGACATTCCCTTGCTGCTTACCCATTTTCTGGGAGAGGCGGCCCAAAAACATGGGCGTGAACCGATCCAGCCCGATCGGTCTACCTTGGATTGGGCGACGGGCCATCGATGGCCCGGCAACGTCCGCGAACTCGAAAATCTGGCCGAACGCATGATCCTTGGGCTGGAAACAAATTTTGGCGTTGGAGAGCAGACGCAAACGTTACCGGAGCGGCTCGAGGCTTTCGAGCGCAGCCAGATCATCGTCACGCTGGCCGCGTCAGGTGGCAGCGTCGCCAAGACGATCGAGCGCCTCGGCATTCCGCGCAAGACGTTTTATTACAAGGCGAACAAGCTCGGCATCGATCCAGCGCAGTTTCGTGGAGACTGAATCAGACGATCGCTTGCTAGGATTTCATTTGGGGGTTTTTGCGCGGGGGTGTCCGATCCTGGACGAACCGCCAGAAATCCAAAATTGATAATATATATTATGTTAAATTGAGTGCGGGTCGGGTTAGCGCACGATATCGACGAATAAAATGACGATGGCGAATATACCTGCCCATGCGCCGGCCATATAAAGACCTTTCTTCCAGTTCACGTCGTGCGAACGAAAAGCCGATGCGACCAGTATCAGAAAGCCGGTCAGCGAAATCAGCGACACGATCTGATACTCGTTCATACTTCGAGGCCCAGTCCATCGAAGCCGACCACGACGTCTTTGGGGACTTCATCGCACAGCGTTCGATAGTCCATGCTCTTGTCCATATGAGTGAGGACGGTCTTCCGAGCCTTGATCTTGCGCGCGAGATCGATTGCCATATCGAGATGCGCATGTGTTGGATGAGGACGGCGGCGCAGACAGTCTACGACGAGAAGATCCGGACCCTTGAAGCATTTGAGCATTTGCGGGGTGATTTCGCTGAAATCCGTCGCGTAGACGAGAGATTTGCCATCGGCTTCAAAGCGAAATCCGGTGCTTGTTACCGGCCCGTGTGGCATCTCGACGAACTGAAAGGAAAATCCCGCGACCAATTGAGTATCTTTGACATTCTTCAGACCAATCAGCGTGGGATAGCCGAACTGGCCCTCGAATATATAGTCGAACCGCCGACGCAGCCGCTCGCACGTTCCGGTGTTGGCGAAGCCTGGTAGGGGGTTGCTTCGATCGTAGCGCATGACGCGAAGATCATCGATCCCGTGGCAATGATCGGCGTGATCATGCGTCCAGAAGACGGCGTCGACCTTTTCAATGTTATTTGCCAGCAGTTGCGCCCGCAGATCTGTCGATGTGTCGACGAGGATTCGCTGTCCGGCATCATTCTCAACGATAATCGACACACGGGTACGGCGGTTGCGCGGTTCGTTCGGATCGCATTCGCCCCAGTCGTTTCCGATGCGGGGCACCCCGGTGGAGGTACCCGAACCGAGCATAAGGAGCTTCACGGTACCGCCTTGCTGAAGAGCGCATAAAAATTCCGGGTCGTGTATTCAGCCAGGCTGTCGAGACTTTCGCCGCGAAGGTCCGCCAGGAATGTTGCGGTATCATGCACGAAACCGGGTTCACATGTCTTGCCACGGTGAGGAACTGGAGCAAGGAACGGGCTGTCGGTTTCGACCAGTAGACGGTCTTGAGGAATGGCTTTGGCAAATTCCTGCAGATCGCGAGCATTCTTGAACGTAACGATGCCCGATATGGAAATGGACAGCCCAAGATCGAGTACCTGCTGACCAAAGTCGGCCGATGCAGTGAAGCAGTGAATGAGGGCTGGAAAGGCCCCCTTCCCCATTTCATCCTTGAGGATGGCAAGAGTGTCATCCTCTGCATCACGCGTGTGAATGATTACAGGAAGCTGCACCTCTCTCGCGACGTCGATGTGAAGGCGAAACAGGTGCTTCTGCGCCTCGCGGTCGGAATGATCATAGTAATAGTCGAGACCGGTTTCACCGATGCCGATGACCTTCCCACCCTTCGCCGCAGCCAGGAGGTCAGCCCTTTCGAGCTCTGAATGCTCATCCGCATGATGCGGGTGAATGCCGACACTGGCGTAAACATCCGCCGTTTTCTGCGCCGTGCCCACGACCTGCGCCCATTCGGCTTGTTTCGTCGAAATATTGAGAAAGGCCTCAACCCCTACACTGCGCGCACGATCGAGCACGGCTTCCTGTTCGTCGACCAGCCCCTCATATTCCAGGTGACAATGGCTATCGACCAGCATCACGCAGCCTCTGCAGTGGGAAGTTCCAGGCGCGGAAAGACAGGGGTAGGTTTGTCGATCGCGTGCTCGGCGGTTACCAATTCGCCAAACCAGCTTTGGTCCGAAAGATCGGCGTACCTACGGCGATCGGTTGAAATGCCGAGTTGATCAAGCACCGCAGCCGCTTTTTCCGGTACGACCGGTTGGATCGCAATAGCGAGATCGCGGATAGCAATAAACAAGGTCTGCAGTACCGCCTTCATCCGCTCGGGGTCAGTTTTCTTGAGCGCCCAGGGCGCCTGTTCATCGACATAGGCATTGCAGGCATAAACGGCCCTGAGCCATGCTTCGATCCCAACGGAGAAGTTCAGCTTCTCGAACTCTCGCGGCAGTTCGGTTGCGCACGCGTCAGTGACCTTTGCCAGAAGCTCATCATCGGCGGGCTGCGTTTCGAACTGCTCCAGCTTCCCATCCATATTCTTGGCGATCATCGACAATGTACGCTGTGCGAGATTGCCGAAGCTGTTGGCGAGTTCAGCATTCACCTTGTTTACAAGGGCTTCTGCCGAATAGCTCCCGTCCTGGCCGAAGGTTACTTCCGCCAGAAGGAAATAGCGCAGAGCATCGACGCCGAATGTTTCGGCAAGTTCCATCGGGTCGGTGACATTCCCGAGCGACTTCGATTCCTTCACACCCCGGTTGAGCAGGAAGCCATGGCCGAACACCTTCTTCGGCAGCGGCAAATCCGCGCTCATCAGGAAAGCCGGCCAGTAGATCGTGTGGAAACGAACGATGTCCTTGCCGATCAAGTGCAGATCGGCAGGCCAGAACTTGTCCCATAATTCGCCACCATCCGGATAACCGAGGCCGGTGATGTAGTTCGTCAGAGCATCCACCCAGACGTACATCACGTGGCCGTCATTATCGGGAACCTTCACACCCCAATCGAAGCTGGTCCGGCTGACGGACAAATCCTGCAACCCGCGCTCGACGAAAGCGACCATTTCATTGCGGCGACTCGCCGGCTCGATGAAGCCTGGCGCGTTCAGCACGTCCAGAAGCGGTTCGGCATATTTGGACAAACGGAAGAACCATGTCTCTTCCTCCGTCCATTCGACAGGTGTTCCCTGCGGGGATAGCTTTTCGCCCCCCTCCCCTTCGACGAGTTCCTTTTCGTCGTAGTAAGCCTCGTCACGAACGGAATACCAACCTTCGTAGCGGTCGAGGTAAAGATCGCCTTTGGCTTCCATCGCCCGCCAGATTGCCTGGCTGGCACGATGATGATCATCATCGGTCGTTCGTATAAACCGGTCATAGGATATGTTCAGAACATCGAACAATTCCTTGAAATACCCGGACATTTCATCAGCAAGCTCACGCGGACTCTGGCCCAGATCGCGAGCTTTCTGCGCCATTTTCAGGCCGTGCTCGTCTGTTCCGGTTTGAAAACGGACGTCGCGCCCGCGCAAACGCTGGAAACGGGCGACAACATCTGCTGCAATCGTCTCATAAGCATGGCCGATATGCGGCTTGCCATTGGGATAGTGGATTGCGGTTGTAAGGTAATAGGGTTCAGCCATCGGCTCGCTCGCTAGCGGTGGCAGCGTTGGCGAGCAAGCTACCGATTTCCATTGCAAGCAATCCGGCGTCGAAATTATAGGTCGGTTGTTCGCCGGTGAGGCGGACCAGTTCACTGTGCGTATCGATTATCCGCCGCGGGTCGGACAGATTGTTCTCAAGCCTCTGACCCACGACCGATCGCGCAAGTTCCAGCACGGCGCGGATGCGATTGCGATCGGGGCGTCCGCCGATCAGGCCGGCCAGGGTCCCGCGCATGCGGAAATCGGGGTCACCCCGATCCAGAATAGCGCGCATTTCCTGGGCGACTTTGCCGAGTTCCATATCGACGAATTCGAGAGCGGCGCCGGGTGAGCCTGCTGCAGCAGCAATCGCTGCAGACCGAGTGGCATCGTCAGCGCCTGGGGACAGCTGGATCAGCAGTCGGTCCATCTCGGTATCGCTGATGGTCGGGAAGCGAAGGACGCGGCAGCGCGACCTGATCGTGGGCAATAGCCGGGCAGGACTATGCGCAACTAGGAGGAAGTACGTGCCGACGGGCGGCTCCTCGAGGCTCTTCAGCAGAGCGTTCGCTGCGTTTCGCTCGAGATCGTCCGCCGGGTCGATAATGATCGCCCGCTTTTCGCCCATGGTCGGCCGCGTGCTCAGCCGGCTTTGCATGGCACGGACTTGGGAAATCCGTATTGAGCGAGCCAGTTCGAAGGGCTTTCCTTCGGCGCGTTTACGCTCTTCCTTGTCGTCCTTCGGCGCGAAGGAGAGGACGTGAATATCGGGATGCTGGTCTGCCTGTCCATCGGCCCTGACCAGTTCGCGAGCCGCGGCAAGCGCGAATGTGGCCTTGCCGACGCCGCGCCGACCGGCGAGCAGCCATGCATGATGCATTCTGTCCCCGGCCATGGCCTTGTGCCATTCGCGCCAAGCCGCATCATGGCCAAGCAGGGTCACGCCGTAACCTCGAACCGCTGCGAAATGGCAGCCATAACCTGCTGATGAACCTCTTCGATCGATCCGGAACCATCGATGACGGCAAACCGGTCCGGTTCGGTATTGGCGAAATCGCGAAACGCCGCGTTCACCGCCGCGTGGTAATCAGCGGCTCGCCCGCCAATGGCGTCGCTTGTGTCGCCATCGCGCTTGGCCAGTCGCGCGGCGACCGCATCATTCGGCGCATCGATCAGGAGCGTCAGATCGGGAAGTAGCCCGGCGCTACCGATCCGGTGAAGCTGGCTGACTTTATCGTCCCCCAATCCGCCCGCGATCGCCTGATAGGCACGGCTCGAATCGATAAAGCGATCACACGCAACCCAGAATCCCGCCTCGAGCGCCGGCCGAATCCTGCGCGCGACGTGATCGGCGCGGGCGGCAGCGAACAGCAGCGCTTCGGCCTCGGGCGTCCACCCCTCCCCCGGAGGTGACAACAGCAGATTGCGGATAGCTTCGGCACCTGGAGTGCCGCCGGGTTCGCGCGTCAATTCAACCTTGATTCCATCTCGCTGCAGCCAATCCGCGAGCAATCGGGCCTGGGTCGACTTGCCCATCCCCTCGCCGCCTTCGAAGGCGATGAAGCGGCCACGAGTCACGTTGCCCAACCCTTGAAGGCATTGAACACACGCTGGAGCGCAGTCGCTTCGATGACCTCTTCACCTGCAACCAAAGGCACGCGGTGCTGGGGCATGCCGGCGATGGAGACGACCAGTTCGGCCACCTCCTCCCCCTTGGCGACCGGCGCTTGCAATGGCCCTTCGTATCGCAAGGACAGCGAAACGTCCGGATTGCTGCCACGGGGAATGGATATCCGCACGCCGCGCGGGGCGATCAGCCTGACTTCGGATACTCCGCCGTCCTGTACCTGCGCGCTGGCCACGCGCTCCCCTTCTCCGAACAGGACGCGGCTTTCGAAATTGCGAAAACCCCATTCGATGAATTCACGCGCCGCCTTGTTCCGGCCCCGACCGGTCGGACTCGCTGCGACGACCATCACAAGCCTCTGACCATTCCGCTTCGCCGAGCCGAGAAAGCCGTAGCCTGCCTGATTGGTAAAGCCCGTCTTGATACCATCGGCCCCTTCGACGACGCCGGAGATGGGGTCGTGATTGCGCTGTTCGATGCCGTTGTATTTCAGACCCGTCGCGCCCACGAAATGCCGATATTTGGAGGGATGCCGGGTGACCATGGCTTGCGCCAGCGTGCCGAGATCGCGGGCGGTCACAAAGGTCTTTCCGCCGTCCATCCAGCCATTGGGCGTCCCGAAATGGCTATTCGACATTCCGATGGCATGAGCCCTCGAATTCATCGCGGCGACCCAGTCCTCGACCGATCCGGCCGCACCTTCTGCCAGCACGACGGCTCCGTCATTGGCTGAAACGGTGGTGATGCCATGCAAGAGATCGTCGACCGTCACGCGGGCGTCGGCGGGGAGAAACATGGTCGAACCCTTGCGGTTCCATTTGCGGAACGTGTCCGGTCGAACACCATAGACTTGTTGAGGGAACAGACGGCCCTCTTCCATCCATTCGAACGCCAGGAACGTGGTCATCACTTTGGTGATGGACGCCGGCATGAAGCGGCGATCAATGTCGCGCTCGTACAGCACCTGTCCGCTGGACGTATCGAGCAGATAGGCAATCGGCGCATCCTGCACATCAGGAATCCGCGCAGTCACCTTGTTCTGCGCACCCAGAGGGGTTGCGATGAGAGTCGTCGTTAGCAGAGCCAGCGAAATCAGGCGGTTACGCAAGTTTGCTCCCGTGCCGGGCGAGAGCCGCGGCCTGTCAGTCCAGTGAATGTATCAGAGCATCGCTATAACCGCGCGCGCGCAGCTTGGCGAGCGCCTGTTCGGCCTGTCCACGGCTTGTGAAGGGCCCGAAGCGAACCAAGGAGAACCGACCGCTGGTAGCGATGCTGCCATCCACCTCAAGCGCAAGCTTCTCGGCATTGGCGCGGATGGCAAAAGCGCCGAGCTGCACGACATAGCCACCTTCCGCAGATGGTTGGACCGGTTCAGCAGCGCCTTCACCCGCTTCGGCCAATTCGACACCTGGCGTCATGGGCGCGGCGACTGCAGCCTGCTCGACGTCCTCCGGCTCAGTCCGCTCTGACGTCATGACGGCTTCGCTTGTCGGGTCGATTGCCGTCACGATGCTGTCGTTAGGTTCCTTGCCGCTGACCATAGCCTGGCGCGGATCGCCAAGCGGCGCGGCGCCCTGTTCCGGCAAGCGTCGGCGCAGGACCTCGAGCAGACCAGCGGGCGTGTCCATGCGAAGGGGGGCTTCATTTCCGGCACGAAGGTCCGCCCGATGGTCTTCGGGCGGATTTACGCGTCGCATGCGGATAGGTGCTCCTGCGACAACGCCCAATTGCGCCAATGCGGGTGCAGACAGGGCGACCAGGCCGTCGCCGGTCATCGGCCCGCGCCGTTCAAGCCTAACGAGGATTGTTCGGCCGCTATCAAGCGATGTCACCTCGACATAACTGGGAAGCGGCAGGATGCGATGCGCCCCGGTTATGCCCGGCGCGCCGGGGGCGTCTTCGGTCACATAGCCGACCTGATCGTAATTCATCGTGTCGATCGGCGTGTAGGTAACGCCGTCGATCACATAAGGCTCGCCAATTACCACCGGGTAATCTGCTGCAGGACCGGTCCTGACAGACGAGGAGGTATCGTCCGGCTGGACCTTGGCATAGCTCGCGCCAACGGCTGGCGCGAGCGCGGCCAATGCAGTGACTACGGCAAGCGCAGTCTTAATTGGCGATTTCATCAGCGAGCAGCCCCACACTCATCGCGTAATAGTTCGAGCAATTATACTCGAGGATAACCCGATAGTTCGAAGTCAGCAGCCACGCCGGCGTGCCCGGCCCGTCAGGCTGAAACAACGTCGCGAGCGTATCATCACCAATCGCGCGTTGTGGCTGTATGCCGAGGCTGCGCCATTCGCGGACCGGCTTGTAAACGCTATGGCGCTCGTGAACGCGCGAGCAGACAGGAGCGACGATGGGGCTGCGGTAGGCGTTCACGTTGAAGCCAGAGGGAACCGAGGCGCGTACACCCCAGGGTTGACCGGTGCGCCATCCGGCATCGCGGAAATAATTGGCGATAGAGGCCAGCGCATCAGCGCTGTTGTTCATGATATCTGCCCGGCCATCACCATCGCCATCCGTTGCTAGCCGCAGATAGACCGACGGCAGGAATTGCGGATTGCCGAAGGCACCTGCCCAGCTACCTTTCAGTTCGTTACGCGAGTAGCCCTTGTCAGCCACTTTCATGAGTGCAACCCATTCGCTCGCAAACAGATCGCGGCGGCGACCTTCCCAAGCGAGGGTAGCCAGCGATTGCGACAAGTCGAAGCCACCCTTCACGGCGCCATAGGCTGTTTCATGCCCCCAGATGGCGACGAGAATTTCGGCCGGAACGCCATATTGCCGTTCGATCGCCCGTAAAGGGCCAGACCAGGTCGCGCGGGCACTGCGCCCACCACTAATCCGTGCCGAATCGACATGCGTGGCGATGTAAGGTGCGAGCGGAGGATAGCCGGAGCCACTCGACGAGCCAGGCTGGCTCTGATCGAGTTCGATCACACGACTACTTGGTTGAAGACCCGACGTCATTCGTTGCAGCGTAGCCTCGCTGACCCCTTCCGCCCGCGCGCGCGCAATGAGCAACTGCAGGTAGGCATCGAAACTCAGATTGTCCTGAGCATTCGCCGGCAAGCCTGGGATCGCGAGTGCTAACGCCCCGAGGGCGGCTAAAAATCTTTGAAAAATCATGGAGAGGTTGTCGCAGAGTGAAGCTGAACGGCAAGTGTCATCTGTCGTGTACGGAGAACCCGCTATCGATGTTCCCGCAAAGACGTGACAAATCGAAAAGATACGACTAGCTAGCCTCGGCTCGCGGACAGGTGGCAGAGCGGTTGAATGCACCGGTCTTGAAAACCGGCAAGGGTGTAAGCCCTTCGTGGGTTCGAATCCCACCCTGTCCGCCACCACCCTTTCCCTCATTTTCCGCCGATGACCTGAAAAAGCCAAGCATTTGCGCGGCTTATCAGGTGATTCGGGTCCCACACTGTCCTTGCTCATCCATCGGTGTCCGATTGGATTTGTGGGAATAAATGTGGGAGAATTTGAAGCCATGGGTAAGCTTTCAGCAACAGCGGTAAAGGCCGCCACGAGACCCGGCAAATTAGGCGATGGCGACGGGCTTTACCTCGTGGTGAAGCCCTCCGGCACGAAGAGCTGGATGGTCCGGGTGCAGAAAAACGGCAATCGCCGCGATTTCGGTCTGGGCAGCGCATCGAAGATATCGCTGGCGATTGCGCGCGAGCGCGCACGCGAGGTCAGGACCTGGGTCGAACTGGGCCTCGACCCGCTGTTCGAGCGCCGGAAAGCGGAAGGCATTCCCACATTCCGGGAAGCTGCCGCCAAGGTACTCGCCCAGCATCGCGCGACATGGCGCAACGAGAAACACGAGAAGCAATGGATCAGGACGCTGGAGGCCTATGCCTTCCCCCATCTTGGCAACGTGCAGGTCAACGACATCACGGGGCCGATGATCCGCAATGTGCTGGCCGAGATCTGGCTGGCAAAGCCTGAGACGGCGCGCCGGGTGCGTCAGCGGATCGGGACCGTGCTCGACTGGGCCTATGCCTCGGGATACCGCGACAGCGAGGCACCCATGCGCGCGATCACCAAGGGCCTGCCGCGCCAGCCGAAGAAGGAAGGCCACTACGCGGCCATGGCCTATGCCAAGGTGCCGGACTTCATTCCGCGGCTACGCGAGCGTGAAAGCTACAGCAGGCTGGCGCTGGAGTTTGCGATCCTGACGGGGGCCCGCTCGGGCGAAGTGCGCCATGCTGTCTTCGATGAGTTCGATCTCGATGAGAAGCTATGGACCATCCCGAAGGAGCGGATGAAAGCCAATCGCGAGCATGTCGTGCCGCTGTGCGATCGGGCAGTACGGATCATCGAGCGCTGCATGGAACTGCGCGTGAGAAACTGCGAGCTCGTCTTTCCCGGCATGCGAGGGAGGAAGGCGATGTCCGATATGACGCTGACCAAGCTGCTGCGCGAGATGAAAGAGAGTTGCACGGTTCACGGCTTCCGCTCGGCGTTCCGCGACTGGGCGAGCGAGGAGACCAGTCACCAGAGCGATGTCGCAGAAGCAGCGCTGGCGCATGTGGTGAAGGACAAGACCGAGGCGGCCTACCGGCGAGGTAATCTGCTGGAGAAGCGCAAACTGTTGATGGAAGACTGGGCTGCCCACTGCTGCAAGGGAAGCTAAAGCGATGAAACGTAGCCCAATGCAGAAAATCATGCACCGTGAGGCATCCAGGTCGCCTTCGATCAGGCCGCCTTTTCCACTCTCCCGTTACCGCATAGCCACGCCGGTCCCTGTGGATAAACCTGCCACCTGTTCGGACTATCAGGAACCGCAGCGTTCGGACTATCAGGAACCGAAAGTTCGGACTATCGGGAACCGAAACAGGCGGCAAACCCGCAGGATTGCTGGGCTCCAGCGTCCTTTAACTATCCTAACGACAATCCTTACCGGATTGTTGCTAACGTGGAGCGCTCCGCGCGCGGCTCCTCAGCGCTATGGATGGCGCCGTCGCCGCGCGCTGCTGCACTCGGCACGTGCAAGCGGCCGAACAGCTTGCTAGGGTTTGACCGATGAAGACGGACCTTGATCATCTTCCCCCTCAAAAGCAGCGCGAGATCGAACGCGTTGTCCAGCTCATCTTCGAAGAGTTCAACGATGCCTTCGCGCTCGCCAAGCACGAGTGGAAGAAAGCCGGACGGATACTCAAGATTATCCTCTACGGCAGCTATGCCCGCGGCACCTGGGTCGATGAGCCGCACACCGCCAAGGGTTATCAGTCAGACTACGATCTGCTCATCATCGTCAACGACAAGAGGTTGGCGGACAGGGTCAAATACTGGGCCAAGCTCGATGACCGGCTGATGCGCGAGTACGGTGTGACCGGTACGCTCAAGACGCCGGTCAACTTCATCGTCCATACATTGCAAGAAGTGAACGACGGTCTAGCCCATGGTCGCTACTTCTTCATGGACGTGAAGCAGGACGGAGTAGCGCTTTACCAGTTCGACGACAGCGAACTGCATACGCCCAAGCCCAAGACGCCCACGCAGGCGCTCACCATGGCGCAGGAGTATTTTGACGAGTGGATGCCGAGCGCGGCGAGCTTTCTAAAGGGCTACCGCTTCTATATGTCCGAAGGCGACTGGAAGAAAGCTGCCTTTCTTTTGCATCAGGGGACAGAGACCCTCTACCACTGCGTCCTTCTCGTCTGCACTTTCTACACGCCCCACGTGCACAATCTGGGCTTCCTGCGTACGCAGGCTGAGCGGATCGATTATCGCCTGACGTTCGTCTGGCCGCGCGACAATCGTAAGGATCGCGCGCGGTTCGAGAAGCTCAGGGAAGCCTACGTCAAAGCGCGATACTCGAAACACTACCGCATCAGTAAAGAAGAGCTTGAATGGCTTGGCGAACAGGTTGAGGAGCTTGGTCGCGTTGTACACGAACTTTGTTCGGAACGACTAGAGAAGCTCAGGGCAGAAGCGCGCGCGAAACCAGACAAGCAATAGTCTTTGCCCAAGAAGCTTTGGCAATTCGTGCGTCGCCCATTCTAGCTATCTAAAGCAGTCCGGCCATGACGACCGCTTTTGGGTCGTCTCCTGACTGTCCAGTGTTGCCGGCGTGAGTGCTCAACGCGGTCGTTCAGCTAATGACCTCGAGCCAAACATTCGCCATGCTCCCCGATCACGCCTCAATAAAACCAGGGCGCTATCGCTATGATCACGGCGCCCGCCACGATTGCAGCTGCAAGCCAGTGAATATCGCCGCTCGAGCCGCCGCGAGCCGGAGGCGATGGAGACGGCGGCATTCCATCTTGTTCCAACCGGCGGATCGCCGCCCGGATCAGGCGCGGCGCGTCATCTCCGATCTTGAACAGTTCCCAAGCGACGCCCTGCAGAATGGGACTCCAGTGCTCGGGTGACAAGCGCGCCTGCGCGATTCGAAACGAAGAGCGTCGCATGGCCTGCGTCAGGTCGAAGTCCGGTTCGATTTTCGCCAATACCCCGTCCATCGTGATCAGCGCCTTGAAGATCAGGAGAAGGTCGGGCGGTAACGTCATGCGCTCGTCGCGCATCAGCCCCAGAAAATCGGTTACCATGGCGCCCAGAACAAGGCGACCGCTGCCATGGCGCGCGATCAGCCGTTCCGATGCAGAGAGCACGCGGTCCGCCGGAACGTCGTCGCCGATCGACCACCGCGTCAACACGTCGGCGAGCTGCGTCGGACTGCCAGTGCTAAGCGCCTGCACGAAGCTGACAAATTCTTCTCTCCTGCGCGGGGATACATAGCCGACCATGCCCAGGTCCAGAAGAGCTATATGATTGCCCGGCAGGCAGAGAAGGTTGCCCGGATGCGGATCACCGTGGAACCGGCCGTTCACTAATACCATGTCCAGCACCATGTCGGCACCCAGCGCTGCTATTCGGGCCGGATCAAGGCCCGCAGACACCAGAGCCTGCGCATTGCTCGGCGGCACACCATCAATGTATTCCATGACGAGCAGCGTCTCAGACGTCCATTCCCAGTGGATTTCGGGCACGACGACGCTCGGCTGATCGGCAAAATCGGTTCGCAGACGATCAGCATTGCGCGCTTCGTTCGTGAAGTCGAGTTCCTCAATCATCGCGTCCGCAAGCTGTCGCATCATCCGGCTCGGCCCGAAGCGCCTCGCTTCGGCACTGCCGCGTTCCGCCAGGGCCGCAATATGCGCAAGGAGCCGGATATCCGCCTCGACCCTCAAACGAATGCCGGGCCGGCGGATTTTGATCACTACTGCACGCCCATCGTGCAGCGTTGCGCGATGGACCTGCGCTATGGAGGCCGCCGCCAGCGGTTCTGTATCGAATTCCGAAAAAGCGCTTTCGGGCGCCTCGCCAAGCGCCTCCTCGACAATCGGTCGCAACTCCTCGAACGGAAGCGTTGGTGCCTTGCTATGCAATTGCTCGAATTCTGCAACCCACTCCGGAGACAGGAGATCGGCGCGTGTCGCCAGGATTTGGCCGAGCTTTACGAAGGTCGGCCCAAGCTCTTCCATGGCAAGTCGAGTGCGCCGAGGCAGGCTATGCGACACACCATCGCCCGCATCATCGCTGCCCGAGCGGTCCAGTCCTATCCGGGCGAGCAGAACGCCGAGGCCATAGCGGGAGGTGACGCTGAAAATTTCTTCCAGGCGCTTGCGGTCCCGGCCTGCGATACGCAAAGTCTTTAACATCGCTTAGCATATGGTCACGCCGCAGCTTCTGTTCCACATCTAACTTGCGTGCGCGGTCAGTGATTGAATGGGGCAGCCATAACCGCCCTCGGCGCACGGCGCGATCCGCATTGACCAGTCGCGGAAAACCAGGTGGAGCATATACCTATGAGAAATTGAGTTTCCGCCGCCCAGCGAGCAGATGATGCTAGTCTACCACGAACTGGCTAAAGAAACGCAGCCTGCCGTGAACATAACAGACAGGAGTAGCCTCTCGTCTCAATAGCGGGCGCGCTTCGGCGTGATCGCCTTTCAGAGGAGATCATTCTCATGCTTGCTTCGATCCAAGACCTCGACGGTGCGCTCCAAAGTCCCATCACTGGAGAGGCGCTTAAATTCGAAAACGGACGCGTGAGCCGTCGGACCTCGGTCGGCGGAAGCGAGCCCTGCGACTTTCCAGTAGCCCGTGGAAAACCCGTGCTAATCGATTTTGCGAATTCGGTAATCCGCCGCGAAGATCTTGAAACAACGGGGGCAGAAAGCGCGATCGAGCGGCCACGATATTCCTTCGCCACGAAGCTGATCAAATCCCTGCTGTCGCCGGAAAAGAAATCGACGCGCAGAAATGTCTGTCGGCTGATTTCCGAACTCAAGCGCCGGTCCGATCGTCCCAGGGTTCTCGTGATCGGTGGCGGGAGCGAGGGACAAGGAATGAAGGCGCTCTATGTCGACCCCGATGTGGAAATATTTGCTTTCGACATCTATTCGACGCCGCAGGTGCAGTTCGTCGCCGATGCGCACGATATTCCGATCATCGATTGCTATTTCGACGGGGTCGTAGTGCAGGCTGTGCTCGAACACGTTCTGGAGCCGCAGCGAGTGGTTGACGAAATCCGGCGGGTGCTGAAGCCCGGAGGCCTGGTTTATGCCGAGACCCCCTTCATGCAGCAGGTCCACGAAGGGGCTTACGATTTCACCAGATTTACCGAGAGCGGTCACCGCTATCTGTTCCGCCGATTTGCCCTGATCGATTCAGGTGCATCCGGCGGACCGGGAAGACAGTTGATGTGGGCAGTCGATTATTTCGTGCGCAGCGTTTTTCGCTCACGCGCCGCCGGCAAGATAGCCAAGCTGGCCTTTTTCTGGGCAGTCTATTTCGACGCGATCATCCCTGCCGACTATGCCATCGACGGTGCCAGCGGAGTTTATTTCCTGGGCACCAAATCGGATCAGGCGGTCGGTCCGGATGCGATCATCGCGCATTACGGTGGGGCGCAATAGCTGTTTCACCCGAGTGAGCATCGTACAGCGCCATATTCAGGCACGATGCATGCAGTTCCTCATAAGCAGCGCCGATCTTTTCGAGCGCGTAATCTCTCGCCACGGTGGATGGCGAGTCATTTGCAGCAATGGGATGAGGGCGCAAATGCGATCGTGGCACCTTGTTCAAACATCCCAGGACCCGATGGATGCCTTTCTGATCCAAAAGCGAGCAGGACAATACAAATGCGTTGGTCCAGAAAGCCCAACAACTGCTCGAAGGTTTCTCTGCTAAAGGCTTCACGGATGACTGTGAGCAATCGAAGACAGGTGCCACAGAAAGCGTACCCTTTACTGACAGCAAATGGGCCGGTTCCAGACTGTCCGCTTTTAGCAAACAATTGGATGAAGCGAACATTTGATTTTTGGCGCACGCAATCAAACGCCTTTCCAGCCTTCTTTAAACGGATATTGGACCAGATCCCGCGAACTCGCTAGAAAGCGTTCCAATGGAACTGTCGACGAGTGATCTTCCCGCAAATTTCTGCCAAGCCTGTGCAGTGCGCAACCGGGCGATCTGCGGCGATCTCGACAGCAATGAACTCGACCTTCTAAATTCGATTGGGCGCCGACGACGTCTCGAACAAGGCGAACAACTCTTATGGGAAGGCGACGAAGCTGTCCTTGTCGCCAACGTGATTGACGGCGTGCTTAAGTTGTCGACGCAGTTGGCCGACGGCAAGGAGCAGATTCTCGGTCTCGTATATCCGTCGGATTTCCTTGGGCGACCTTTTGGAGACACCACTCCCTATGGTGTTGAAGCCCTGACTGACGCCAATGTTTGCGTGTTTCGCCGAGCGGACTTCGATCGCTTCGCGCGCGATCATCCACGCTTAGAGCACAAGCTGCTTGAACGTACGTTGTCCGAGTTAGACCGGACGCGCCGCTGGATGCTACTGCTTAGTCGCATGAATGCGGAACAGAAGATGGCGACTTTTCTACTCGAAATGTCGGAGAGGCTCGCGCCAGATGGGTGCCTAAACGCGGTCAATGCCGCGTCGGTATTCGCTTTACCCCTGTCCCGTCAACAAATCGGTGACGTGCTTGGTCTAACCATCGAGACAGTCAGTCGCCAATTCACGAAGTTGAAAAGCGAGGGGCTGATTGGACTACCTTCGCGGCGAGAGGTCACGATCCTCGAGCGAAGTGCACTCGAGAATCGCGCCGTCTAGTACCGAGCATTTATTCCGGGTTCTTTGGACTTTTTAGAAGCGGTAGCTCGCGCCTGCACTAAGGACCCAAGGGTCAAGTTGGTGGCGGGTTTCAATGGCCAACGCATCGCCAGAATACCATCGCGCTGTGGTATCGACAAAGTAGCGCTTTGCGTCGATTGTCAGGCCGAAACCGCTATCTCCGATCGCGATGTCGGTGCCTGCCTGCAGGACAAAGCCGAACTCGTCGGAAAGAGTGGTCCGCGTCACTCCGAGCGGAATAGTATCTGCCCCAGGATCTACATCGATCCACCAGAAATACGTCATCCCTAAGCCGAGGTAAGGCCTCACATTTGCAGCACCGAAGTGATATTTCGCTGTAAGCGTGGCGGGTATGAGCTTGGCCTTCGAAACCAGTTCGGCGCCAGGGACACCCGTCACGCCATCGACATCATGTTGAGTCAGGCAGCAGATCGTCTCGACCGAGAACTTCGGTTTGACGAAGTACTCGACTGCAAGCGTTGGCACGATGTTGTCATTGGCTTTGGTCTGAGTGGTGGCAGGAAGACCAACGACGTCTGTCCTGAACTCTGTGATTTTGCCGTCGGGGGCGACGTAGGTGCCGAGCAGTTTAACCTGAAGGTTCCTGTCATCATCCTGCGCCTGCGCCGGTGTGGCGAACATCGCCGCGCTAGTCAGCACAGCCATAAGCAACTTGTTCATATGATGATCCTTCTGCGCTGCAGTGGAAGCACCATGCTTCCATAAGTTCCAGCGTTCGGCCGCGAATTATGTCGCGGGAAAGACCGCCGCATTGATCTAGATCAATGATCTCCCGGCGGCTTTCACCCATTGCCCACAAGTGACCAGTTGCGCGAACGCTTTCGAAGAATTCTTGAGCTGTGTAGTGCCGGCAGGTTCTCGCGATGCTGCTCGTCGGCGTCTTCAGCACCGCGCGAAGTTGAGCTCGCTTACGCGCAACGCTTCGTTCGAGGTCAGCGAGGGCGACCACCAAATCATCTATGTCGCATGTGGCGTAACCAAACTGGTCGCTCACATGTCGGACTCTCGTGACCAAGTTCTCGCTTTTCACTTTGTTGGCGACATTTTCACCGTGCCCGCACCCGATAATTACGTTTATTCTGTCATCGCATTACGCGAAGCCCGGCTCGTGACCTTTCCTTCGGATGATTACCTCACGGAGGCGACAACGGAACCAGGCATCCTTCGCCATCTGCTAGACAACACCATACTTTCACTCCGTCGCAGTCGCGAAAAGGTCATCGCCCTGGGAAGCAAGACCGCTGCCGAGCGGCTTGCCGTTTTCTTGCTCAACATGGCAGAGCGTATTGGTACCGAGCGGGACGGCCTGTGCGCTTTCGACTTGCCAATGTCGCGCCGCGATATCTCCGAAAGCCTTGGTTTGACGATCGAGACCGTCAGCAGACAATTGACCAAGCTCCGAGACGACGGGGTGATCGAAACCATCGGTCGCTCGAAAGTAATTTTGCGTCGCCCCGAACTGCTGCGAGAGCGTGCCGGTTATTCGACGCGAAGCTGCGCGATTTCTTCTTCCTAATTTGATCTGGGTCAATGAACCGCTGCGCCTGCTTCGATCGCGCCAGGCACAGCCAGCGATGCAAGCCAGCAGGCAGCCGACGCAGTTTTCTTGGCAGGGCGCTTATGCCGGTCGCGCTGGCCGTGCGTGTCGCCCGCAAGACCATGGTCATCGTGCGCCAGAACTTCGCATTCGCGATAATCTACAACGTCTTTGCGGTACCTCTAGCGCTGGCAGGCATGGTCACCCCGCTTATTGCCGCTGTCGCGATGTCATTTAGCTCGCTTGTGGTAGTGGGCAATTCGCTCCGCCTCGCCAAGGCCGCCCCATGAGTGGGCTGGCCTTCCTCATTCCGATCGCACTCGGTCTCGGGGTGCTGGGTCTGGCAGCGTTCTTCTGGGCAATGCGCAAGGGCCAGTTCGAGGATCTGGATGGCGCGGCCCGGCGCATCCTGATCGACGACGATGAAGACGAGCGATGAGTATCTCATCGCTCGCCGCACTGTGCGCCCTCTTGCCGCTGGCGCTGGGACCACTGCCTACTGCCGAGACAAATATCACGGTCAAGCTATGCGGCGGCGGATTTGCGGAAATCCCGATCAAGCACAAATCGCCTCCCGCTCCGCCTTGTCATGCAAAGGCGTGCCATGCCGGATCTTGCCGCAAGAGATTTGATCTGGCTCAATGACCGATCTTCATGGCGCGCCCATGAGGGCTGCTATGTGGCCCTATTACCCAGACCTCCTCGCAACGCCCGTGCCCCGCTATACGAGCTACCCTACTGCTGCGGAATTTGGTGATCTCGATCCCGACCATTACCGGCAGGCCCTGCGGCACGCAGAGGGCGACGTCTCGCTCTACATCCATATCCCGTTCTGCGAGAAAATTTGCTTTTACTGCGGCTGCAACACGGCAGCCGCGGGGCGGCGACAGCGGTTGGAATCCTACTTGGATGCTCTCCATCGCGAAATCGTCCACGTTGCATCACTCCTTCCACCATCGACCCGCGTCAGGCGCATCGCATTTGGCGGCGGGAGCCCGAATGCCCTCGACCCGGATGATTTCCAGCGTTTGGTCGATGCGCTGTTCTTCAACTTTGCTTCGCCCAATCCGACCATATCCATCGAACTCGACCCGCGCACGATGACGCGCGAATGGGCTGCGGCGATCAATCGTGTCGGCATTGAACGTGCCAGCCTCGGCGTGCAGACTTTCGCGACCCATTGCCAGGAGGCCATCGGCCGCGTCCAATCGGAAGACTGCATCGTCCAGACCGTCGACTGGCTGCGCGACGCTGGCGTTACGTCGCTTAACTTCGACCTCATGTACGGACTTCCGGGCCAGTCCATGCACGACCTCGAAGACAGTCTCCAACGCACCCGCGTGCTCGGCGCCGACCGTGTAGCGTTGTTTGGCTACGCTCATGTCCCGCATATCGTCCCACGGCAAAAGGTCATCGACGACAACAACTTACCTGACCAGCGCCAGCGCTTCGCCATGGCCGAGATGGGCTACGCCTATTTTGTCACCCACGGCTATGCATCGATCGGGTTCGATCATTTTGCACGGCCAGGAAGCGATCCGTTGGCGAGTGCTGCATTCAGGGGTAAGCTTCGCCGCAATTTTCAGGGCTTTACCGACGACTCGAGCGACATTCTTATTGGCCTCGGCACATCGGCCACTAGCAGTTTCCCGCACCTGCTTGCGCAGAACGAAAAGAACAGCGGCCGTTACCGGATGATCGCCTCGCAGCACCACGTCGCAGCCAATCGCGGCATCAGGCGCACAGCCGACGACCGCTATCGAGCGGCGGTTATCGAACAACTGCTTTGCCAAGGGCGCGCGCAACTCGGAGCATGTCTGATGAACGAAGCCCGCGAAAGGCTTAGTCCATTTTTAGAGCGTGGTCTCGCGTTGATCGATCGACAATGGCTCGAAATTCTTCCTGGGGGCCTGCCCTACGCACGAAGTATTGCAGTAACTTTCGACACCTATCGCCAACCGAACGGACGGAAATTCAGTTCTGCGGTTTGAGAACTTCTAAAGATCGATGATTTTTGTCTTTTAGGCGTGCCGCGTGCTTTTCGGCAGTCACCGGACGACCAGTGAACCGCCCATCCGGGTCCAGTCATGCGCGTCGTGCGTGCGCGTGTTAAGCTTGTGTGAGAATTGAGTCGCTCGCGCACAGTTCTGTGCAATCTGGCTCGGCGCAAGACGCTAATAAACATAGGGATAAGAACCTTAAGCGAACACGAGATCGCCTCATTAAACTCTATCTGTCTGATAAATTACGATAAAAATACGAGCACGAGTATTCACTTCCCTTCATCGCGGGTGGCGCCCCATGCAATTAATGGCCACCACGGCTTCTTCGGCCGCACAAACGCGATGTTCTCCGGCAATCAGTTCGTATCCCTGGTTTACTTGTGCGTCCGATTGGCATCGCGCTGGTGCATCTTCGTTCTAAATTGTCTTGGATCAATTACTCCTTCGTCGACTCGTCCTATCCTTAAGGGAGTTCGGACGGAACTCTCCGTCTGTGTTGGAGGGTAAATGATGAAAACGATCCTATTCAATGCCTATAGCGACGAAGATTACCCACGGCGCTTGGATCTGGTTCTCGATCTGGCCCGGTATCTTGATGGCCATCTCACCCTTCTGAACTCGATGCCGTTCGAAACGACTGTTTCAGCCGATCCCTATGGCGCGGCGTTCGCAGCTATGGTGCCAATTTGGCGTGAGGAAGCACGCAACCTTCGCAAGAAGTCCGAAGTCGATCTGGCAAACGAGAATGTGCCTTGGGACTGGATAGAGGATAGCGGCCCAGTTTCGCATGCCATGCTTCGCCGTTCGGCTTTGGCGGATATAATAGTTCTAGGTGCTCGAGAGCCCAGGGTTGGTGGATCGCTACCGTCATACACGGCGGGCGAAATCGCACTGACAGCTGATTGTCCAGTGCTTGTCCTGCCGGAGAACATCGAACGGCTTGAGTTAGACCAGCCAGCCCTTGTCGCTTGGGACGGGTCGGCGGAGGCATCCCACGCGCTGCGTGCAGCCACCCCACTGCTAAAGCGTTCGAAAAGTGTATTCCTGGTCACCGTCGCGATGAAAAAGAAGAAAGGGGCGCAATTCGATTTTCCCCCGATCGCCGGGGCAGAGTACCTCTCTCGGCACGGTATCGAATGCGATATGGTTGAACTTCAATTCGATGGCATGCCGGTGGCGCAGACGATAACAGAAGCCGCGGCCGCGAGAAGATGCGGGCTAATCGTGTTGGGCGCTTATGGCCGCATGCGGATCACTGAACGCATTTTTGGTGGTGTCACCCACGACATGCTTTCGAACTCAAGCGTTCCTCTTCTTCTGCGGCATTAACAACAAGACGCGTTTTCCTCGGAAGAGTATCCATTACTTCCACTCGAAAATGGGGTCGATGATATTCTTGCGAGTCATGATCCACCCGCTCTTTCTAAAGCCTGATCATTGATGGGAAAGTCAGGCTGATGTAATTAATCCCGCAGCTCATGCTTCTGGTTGACACCAGACACGCTAGCCTTTTCCAATGGCGGAACGATGAGATCTCAGGTGCATGTCCGCATTCCAGCGACGTGCAGCTTTTTCCGATCCAAATAATGCTAAAGAGCGTAACGCGAGAAAAGCGTGTCACAAAGGTTACGCGGTCAGCACCTTATAAATCATCAGTTGGCCAGTTCCTGACTCAGGAATATGAGAAAAGCGCTCGGTTCCTTCCACAATGATAAAGCAAGACCATCCATGAAATGACGCTGATAGCAAAAGCACTGAGCATTGTGATTCGCGACGCCGCGCGGCAATTGGACCGACGAACCTATCTACCGTAGAATGCCTGCACAGTAAGCCCGAACGCCATTGCCGTTAGCGTAACCATGGTGGTTGATCATCGACATGCGATAAGGCGTTAGCGAAATCAATCGGGGCGATAAGATGCCGGCAAACGGCGAATGAATAAAGAGGATGCGACGAATGAAGTACGCCATTCCGTTAATTTTGTCTTGCTCGCTTTTAGTAGCTTGCCAGTCCAGCGAAAGGATGAAGCTCGCGAACACCAGAAAGGGTGCCCCGGACTTTATCGTTGGAGTCTGCGGGGAATGTCACGCTGTTACGGCGAACGGAGTGTCTCCAATAGCTGACGCACCCGAATTTGGCGACATCGCGAACACCCCAGGACTGACCCGCGAAACCCTAGAGGCCTTCCTGTCAGATGCGCACAATTATCCCATGCAAATGGATCTGGATCTGGATCAAACCGACATCAAATCCATCGTCGACCATATCATGGCCATGCAATCGGACAAGCATATGAGGCGACCCTCCTGATCTGCCACTGCTTCGCCTATAGAATTGTGAAGCGCCAAGTGTTATTCAGGCATGCTCTGCAGAGTGCGTGACGACGAGAGTATCGATCGGAAGGCTTCGCAGTAGCTCGTTAGCGGTGCTCCCGATGCTCGCGTGCCTTAGAGCGGACTCTCCGTGGGTCCCGAGAACTAGCAAGTCGGTTTCGCTCTCGCGTATGTCCTTTCGAAGCGCACCGCCGGGGCTGCCATAAACAAAATGCGTCGTGACACGCTTACGAGTTTCAGGATCAATCTCTTCCAAAAACTCGTCAAACACTTTTCGCTCGGCTTTCTCGACGTCCTTCTTCACATATTCGGCCTTCTGCCACCCTTCGAACGGCACGTGATAGGCATGGATCAGCTGGAAATCCGCCTTGGGAAAAAGTTCTGCGGTCTTCTCCAGCGCCACTCGGGATGGAGTATAGAAATCGGTCGCGCACGCGATGCGGCGATATCGCGCGGTGGCCCTGGTCTTCACAACAAGGACTGGAACCGGCGAGTGGCGGATCACGTAATCGACAGCCGTCCCCAGCAGGAAGTCCTTCATGCTGTTGAAGCGCGCCGCTCCAAGCACGATCAGGCTGGCACCCTCTTCTTTGGCGACGCTGGCGATCGCGTAGTCCGCGCGCTCAATCGGATACCTGAAAGTGACCTTGATATCGCTATCCGGCAGTACGGACCGCATCCGCTTGTCGAGCTCGCCACGTGTCGGCGGATCGCCGAGAGCGGGATCGAGAGCATGCACGAGGACAACCTCGGTGTTCCACTCTTTTGCCAATTCTAATGCGCGATCGATTGCGCGATCCGCTTCCGCGCGAAAATCAGTTCCTACAACAATTTTGCCCGGCATGACTAATCGGCCCTTTCGGTTCTGCTCCTGCTTCCCCACGAAAACTACCATCACGGATGCCACTCGACAAGAATTTCAGAGGTTCTGCTATCGACAAGCACAGCGGGTTTGCAGAGAGTTGGAGCTATGGAATCGCAACTACACATTCCCTACCTGCGTGAGGTCATTGTCTTTTTAGTCGTGGCTGGATTTGCAGTGCCGTTACTGCAGAGAAAATTCAGTCCGGTTCTTGGATATCTCCTAATTGGCGGAATGATCGGTCCCTACGGGCTCGGACTTTTCGCCGACGAAATTCCACTCGCGTCGTTTCTGGTGATTGAAGATATTGAGGGCGTTCGAGCACTTGCCGAGATCGGGATTGTGTTTCTTTTGTTCGCCATCGGGCTTGAGCTCTCGCTAGACAGACTCTGGTCGATGCGGCGACTGGTTTTCGGCCTTGGGAGTGCGCAGATTGTCGTCACCGGGACCCTGATAGGCGGTATAGCTTACGCGTGGGGTAATCCCCCTGCAGCGGCGCTCGTTTTAGGTGCGTGTCTCGCGCTTTCGTCCACGGCGATCGTCATGCAATTGCTGATCGAAAAGAGCAGGCTTACCACCCCGATGGGGCGCTCGGTCTTTTCGGTTCTGCTGATGCAAGATCTGGCAGTGGTTCCAATCCTTTTTGTCGTCGGAGTGCTCGGAACCGTTGCAGCCAACGAAGGCATATTCGGGGGCCTTGCTTTGGCAATGGGCGAAGCTGCGGTCACGGTAATCGTCATCTATGCGGTCGGCCGCCTGCTGCTCCGGCCGGTATTCCGCGGTCGCGCAGACGAACAGTCGCGAAGCGTTCATGGCAATGATCGTTCTGGTCGCGCTGGGCACCGCTGCGATTACTGGCGTCGTCGGACTGTCGATGGCGCTCGGTGCGTTTCTTGCTGGACTGCTGATTGCCGAAACCGAGTATCGCCACCAGGTCGAAGTCGATATCGAACCGTTCAAAGGCTTGATGCTTGGGCTTTTCTTTATGTCCGTCGGCATGGGCATCGACTGGCGTGTTCTAGGAGATTCGCCGTTCTGGATCGCGGCCTCGGTGCTGGGACTGATCGCTCTCAAGACACTACTAAACGTCGGCCTTTTCCTGCTGTGGAAATTGCCGCGGCATCGCGCGGTAGAAGCGGGTCTACTGCTCGCCCAAGCCGGAGAATTTGCCTTCATCGTAGTGGGGCTGGCCATGTCTCTGGGCTTGGTGCCAAATCCCACGGGTCAGTTCATGCTTATCGTGGCGAGCCTTACAATGCTGTTGACGCCAGCGCTGGCCACGCTGGCGCGTGTGCTAGGTAGGCGGCTCGAGGATAGCCAAGCCCACGATGCGACCGCAACTTTTGAGCAGGTGGAAGAGATCGAAGGGCACGTGGTCATCGCAGGTTTTGGAAGGGTCGGTCGAATGATCGCATCGATCCTTGATCGCGAGGATTTGCCATTCATCGCCATCGACAGGGATTCAGCTATCGCATCGGAAGCTCGATCAGCAGGATTGCCAGTGCGGTTTGGTGACGCATCCCGCATAGAGGTTCTGCAAGCTGCACGTGTAAGCCAGGCCAGTGCCCTAGTGATTACGATCGGGGATGCAAAGGCCACTGAATTGCTCACCATTCGGATGCGGGAAGCTGCGCCTCACGTTCCGCTTTTCGTGAGAGCGCTCGATAAGGAGCAGGCCGCGCGACTTACCGAGGCAGGCGCCACCGCAGCTGTTCCAGAAACTGTTGAGGCAAGCCTCCAGCTTGCTGCGAGAGTTCTAGAAGGCTGTGGGCTTAGTGAGGATGGAATACAGCAACGGATACAGCTTGAACGCTAAGCTAATTGCAATTCTGAGCGATGGGTCACGGAAGCAGAGCTTGCCTTTCCTGCCTATACGCTCAGAGAAAAATAGCTTGCGAGTTGGGACCTAAAGTCGCAGTCAACTGAGGTCTATTGACGGAAAAGCGGACCGTCAGCTTACAGACGATCGAGAAGCCCCCTCCAATGACAGAAAGGAGGGCGCAAAGCTGTCGCTTCAGGGCTCGCTTTCAAACGGCAGCTTAACCCGGCTATTCCCTACGTTCAAACAACTTTGGAACGGTTCCGAAAGCAACCGCAATAACAATTCGTTTGCTGTCGCTCAGATCTTAGCGCGCGCGAAGCGAAAGCATCGTGACCGTTTCTTCTGGTTGCTCACACACTGCTCCGCTGCTGGTCGAGAAGACACGCCTCAACCATTTCGGCATCCGCGCAAGCGCAGTTTGGTGATGTTGAGAACGAGGACCGTCGAAGGTTTCACCGCGTCACCCATGTCGCCGGGCGACAATGTCGGTGCGAGTTAGTTGCAGGTTATAGCCCCTCGCATGGGCCGCTTCATGCCGTTTAATTTGCAGCACTTTTGCAATCGAATTGCAGGGGCAGCGCTTCTGGCATAATCTTCGCCTGCGATAACAGGAAGTGTCCGCAGGCGTCTAATATTTTGGATGATTTTGATGGCGAGATAAAAGCAGCGCCGTCGTCCATGCTGCAGGTGGTTGGTTTTGTTGAGCAATAGGCGACGGCACTTGAGCTGGCTCCGCGGCGCTTTCCTGGAAAAGGCGTTTGTTCTCAGGTATATTAGCGACGGCACTTAACTTGGGATGGTATGTTTGCTGGACAAACCGCCTCAATTCGGAAGTCCCTCGCCGTTCGCTCGAACTCTGGTACATGCGAATGGTGAGCTCGCTCTCAGACTTCGGCGCTGCAGCGTAATAACGGCAACGACAGCGTACGAACGTCATGTGGCGCTGAACGGCGTGTTCGATCGATACTCGGTGTCGATGGCGGGCCGGTCTGTCCCCTCCCCTGCTCCCCAGGTCGGTCCGTCATCACCCGACAGACGAAAGGATCGACCGGTATGCCAACTGCAGGCACGACAGAGCATCTTCGAAAGCAGCGTGGGAGCCCGGCTATCGAACCGATCGTCATGCGTGTCCCGGACGCCTGTCGCTATCTTGGGATCGGGCGCAGCACGCTCTATGTGCTTATCGGCAAAGGCGAGATCGAGGTCATCAAAATGGGAAGCGCTACTCTCGTCATCACAGCCAGCCTTCGATCGCTGGTGGAACGGCTGCGAAGTCCGAACGCACAGCAGGCAAGTAGCACAGTATGATGACCGCGCACCGTGACCTCCTGCAAGCTGTCGTGCTTGCTGCCATCGTCCAGCACGCCGGATCACTCCAAACGCCAGCTCGTCTCGAAAGTGCGGGAGCGACGTGAAAAAGCAGAGCAAGCTCTCGCGGCCAGACTTGTGATCGCTCTTTTGCAGCGGTCCTAGTCTCTTTGCCGATGGCGGCTTCGCGCCCCAATTCCGGACATCCAGATGTAGAGTAAATAAGCCCGAAAGCAGAACCTCCGCTTCTTAAGGGTATCCCGATTGCATTCAGTGCGGCACAAACATCCGGCCAAGGACTCGAGCTAAACTACGAAAGTTAGATCTTAGATGATTCATCTGGACTGCATCACGCACAGCTCTGCCAGGGTTGCTTACACATTGCTTGATGTCCCCCTGCGCCGTTTGTCTGGAACCAGATGATCGACCGACACCGATCTTGTGTGTCGGGCCTCCAGTAGCAGTTGGAATTCCATATTCAGTTACCATTTCACAGGCCGAGAGCCCGTGAAAGGACACAAAAGATGAGTGCAGCAAGTGGCCCGATGGCCTGCCCAGTGGATGGAACCACCCTGGTTATGAGCGAGCGTTCGAGCATCGAGATCGACTATTGCCCCACATGTCGGGGGGTCTGGCTCGACCGCGGGGAGCTGGACAAGATCATCGAACGTAGTGCGCAGCCCGCCCCTTCGCGGGAACCGGCACAGCATACATCTCCTTCGCGGGACTTTGGAAATCGCGGAAGTTATTCCTCGCATGGTTACTCAGGACGGAAGCGCAAGAAGAGCTTCCTCGAGGAACTGTTCGACTGAACATCCTGTTGCCAATTCCCAAGCGTCGAATTTCGATACGTCAGCGCTGGCGTACTTTCAGCTGTACGCCGGCATGGGTACGCATTGCATCCCCCGACCGGGCGCTTGGGCGTAGGCCATTCAGAATTGTCAGAGTCTGCAGTTCGTCTCTCGTTCGACAGGACATGACGTTCCTGAGACGGCAGCATTTGCTCCCGCCTCATCGTGCCCGACTTAGCTCCCTTAGTTTTCAAAAAGATCCTCTGCGGAGTAGCCTCCCTGCGCGAGAGAGAACGCGTCTTCCTTCACAAGTGATCCCGACCGCCCCGTTCCTATCCCCACAGCCCAGCTGTAAATACCGTGTACCCCGCGTACCCCGCCACCAGAAAACCACCCTCCGTTCTGGACAGCCGTTTGCCTGTGAAAGCGAAGGCCATCACCAGCGCGGAAACACATAGCAGGATCCATAGATCGAACTGCAAAATGCTCGCAGGTATTCGCGTCGGCGATACCATCCCGGTTATGCCACCGATAAACAGAACGTTGTAGATGTTCGAACCCAATACGTTGCCGAGAGCGATCTCGCCTTCGCGTTTGAGCGCTGCGATCGCCGACGTCACCAATTCCGGGAGTGATGTACCGACTGCCACTACTGTCAGGCCGATCACCTCGTCCGATACACCCAAACTGGCCGAGATGGTAATGGCTGCATCGACGAGCATGCTGCCGCCCCAGATGATCAGAGCCATTCCTGCGAGCAGGAAAACGATTGCCAGAACTACCGAGCCGCGCGATTCCGCCCTCGGGACTAGGGCAGGATCAATCTCTTCAAGCGCCATGGCCTTATCGAAGACAGCTCCGTGTTCACCACCTGCCATCTCCTGGCGAATGGCAAGATAAATATATCCAACAATACCGAAGACGAAGACCATTCCGACGGCTCGAGTCAGACCTACCGTATGGCCCGCAATGATCAGCATGCCGATGCAAAGCAGTCCCACCCCGCCATCACGCCAGAGAACCCTTCGCGGCACCGCAAAAGGCGCGATGACAGCTGCTACACCGAGGATGAGCAGAAGATTTGCTATGTTCGAGCCGACAATGTTGCCAAGGGCCAGTCCGGGCGAGCCAGCCAAGGCTGCCTGTATACTCGCCGCCAGTTCAGGCATGGACGTTCCCATGCCTACAATCGTCAGGCCGATGAGCATCGGTGAGAGACCGAGATGTTCCGCGATGCGAACAGCGCCTCGCACAAGTAGTTCACCTCCTGCGATGAGCAGAACGAGACCAAGTAAAAGCAGTAGGTAAGTCATGGCTTAAGGTCCGTACCATTGCGCACATAAAATGTGTCAGAGCCGGGGCGGCGGGCGCCGCGAGAAAGCAAATGTGGTAGTGTACGCGTACCGACCCTGCCAGATCCGCCTGAGCGCCATGCCCGAAACCATCAACGCTGCACCGCGCTCGAATGTTGGATTGTGCATAGGACAGGCTTGCATCTTTAGCCGCCACTAGACTCATCTGAAGTACATTTTGAGAAGCCAAATTAGCCGATGGTTATCGTCCAATATCCGGGGCCATGCTCATTTCCAAACCATACCGCGTTGAGCAGTTCTCGCGTGTCTCTATAGAAGGGCAGCCTCGCGTAGCGGATGGAAACAAATGAGCTTTGAGTTGCCCTCGACATTTTTCAACTCCGATGTGCTGGCGTCTGCCTGTCTGCTCTTGGGCCTCCTCGCCTCACGCATGATCGCTGGCCGCGCCTTGCTGAGGCGCGACGATATAACGGAAAAGGTCGCCCGGCGGTGGACCGCAAACGTGCGCAACGTTCTCATCCTCGTCGCCGTGGTCGGCTTGATCATGATCTGGGCGCCGCAGCTACGAACTTTCGCCCTATCCCTGACAGCGGTGGCAGTCGCGATCGTTGTGGCGACCAAGGAACTCATCTTGTGCCTTTCCGGCGCTGCCCTTCGGACATTCACGCGAGCATTCTCGGTCGGAGACATAATTGAGGTCGGCACAACGAAAGGCGAGGTGCTCGATCTAAACCTGCTTGCAACCCAGCTGAGAGAGTTCGAAAGCATCGATGGTTCAGTTGTGCCAACCGGCCGTATTGTGACCCTACCGTACAGTCTTCTGTTTTCGTCCCCGGCAAAAGTCCTGCCCCACTCTCGCGCACGCATAGAGCATGCATTCACCATGACCTTCGAACCCGACGTCAATCTATTTTCGAGGGTTCACGAACTTCGTGCTATTGCAGTTGAGGCCCTCGCTAAAACCGTCGCAGCCTAGGGTAATAGCTCTTTGAGCCAAGTGGAGGCTGAACGCTGCGACATTGAACTTGGCACCAGCGAGATTGGAAAATATCGTCTTCGAATCACGCTCCTCGGAGCTCGAGAGCCGCGTAGCGCAGAGAACGCGGTCGCCTGTGCAGTCGGCGCCTTCATTGAGTCTCAACGGACTTCTTCCTCTACAGAATAAATCAAAAAGACCGGCAGCACTCACGTTCGCGCAAATGTAACCGGCGCCTGACGAATGCCCCCGAAAGCCACAGCTGATTGCCTGAACTAAGCCGCGGACCGCCTGGTCCCTTCATTAGGCGCGCCGGCGCCTGCCGGATAAGCCAAGGCTGCGTATCAGCCGGTTTAGTGCACATTCGCATACCAAACCGATCGCCGAGCCCACGATCACATCGCTGAGATAATGAGAGCGGCGCGGCACTTGCAGGAGCGCTATAGCGGTGGCGGATCCCACGGCGGCGACCCTATGCTCGGGAAAAGCGCGCCCGAACGCTGTCCCGACGGCCAGTGCACCCGCCGAGTGCCCTGATGGAAAACTGGTCTCGTCATGACTGGCGGAAACGCCTGCTTTCACGCGATGATCGTCTTTGCCTTCGCGCGAGTCCGGGCGCACTCGGTCGACCCGCTTCTTCAGAATATTCTTGGCCTTGGTCGCAATCGTATGGGCGGTCAGCATACGTGCTCCGGCCATCGCCAGTTTCGCATCGCGCCTGATCAGTCCAATGACGATAAGGGAGGCGCAAAGCGCGCGCATGGGCGGCTGGTCGCCAATCTCACCAATCAAGGAGAGCGTCTGGACAACAGCTTTGTCCGACGGCGCTACTTTCTCGACAAGGGCCGCATCTGCATCTTCGATGCTCTCAGCGGTATCTTCGAGCAGGGCGGAAAGCTTCTCCATTCGCTAAACAGCTGCCTTCCCTAGAGACGACTTGAAACCTGACCAAACCGACATAGCATCTTCGTCCATGTTATTCTCATTGGCTCGGGGGCATCATTGGCCCGACTGAATTCGCAAACATAGGTCGCGCCGTACCAGATCGGCCGGAGTGACCTGCATGATCGGCAT
>JACLAD010010155.1_pt1 | contig 38026 bp, 31 predicted proteins | sample 8027901 | NCBI WGS metagenome assembly JACLAD01 (sample SAMN15725071, study PRJNA655200) | protist metagenome | isolation source: fluorescence activated cell sorting (FACS) single amplified genomes of... | place: Spain: Blaines Bay Microbial Observatory, Mediterranean Sea | collected 2016-07-05 | reverse complement strand
CTTGCCAAATTACTCATAAAAGATAGCCCGAAAAGAATGTGGGTAATCGGCAGGTTGCAAAACGTTTTTGAGAGGGATCCTCGTGAGATCAAATCAGAATTTCCCAAACTGGTTACATCAGAATTTGAGAAAATAAGTGATCTGGAGTCTAAAAAGCAACTCGCTGGCCTGATGCTCTATTGGGCACGTGAACAAAGTAAGGATTCGCAGTTAGAGCGAGAGTGGCTGCTTAAAATGGGGAACCTCAATGCTGGAGATACTTCTGTTCAGGCTAGATTGCGCTTAGCAGATCTTTTAAATCAGGAAGGAAATAAAGCTCAGGCCATACAGGTTTTGCAGCCAGCTACCTCCTCTGATTTAAAGATTTCTTCTAAGAACTTTGTTCCAGTATATCTAAGGTTGGGTGATTGGAATCAAGATAGAGAGAATTGGCCCGAAGCCTTAAAATACTACCAATCAGTTCAACGGGTTGATCCAAAAAATCTTAATGCTGAAGTTAAGACTTATGTGGACTCACAAGTTTTGGGACTGCGAAAATATCTTGGAACCCAAGAGTTAGCGAATGCAATTGACAAGAAAGATTGGCCACTAGTTAGCAAACTGACCAAGCAGGGTTTAAAAGACGGTACACTCCAACCAGACGTGAATTTATTACGCTCCTGGCTAGAGGCTGAGAAAGAGCAAAAGAGATGGTCAGAAGTATTGGCTGTCTATGATCAATTGGAAAGTACTGATCCCAACTCTGTCAAAACTATCTTTGACTACCAAGCCAGAGGTCAAGCTGCAGAGTCTGCAAAACAGGCCCAGAAGGCACTTGAATTTTACTCGAAAGCCTACGAATTGGCTGAACCAAACGATAAGGTGAATTGGGCCCTATATATTGCAGATAGACAAAAGGACCCAAAAGAAAAAAATCGTTGGCAAAGCCTCGCTTATCAACAGACACCACCTGAAGCACAATTAAGCTTAGCTCAGAAATTAGCAAATGAAGCAGCTGAAAAGAAAGACTGGGCCAATGAAAAATTCTGGCTAGCTAAGCTAGATAAGGGTGGCAATTCTGAAGTTGAGATGCAGGCAATGTGGAGGCAGGTTGAACAAGCAAAAACAGAGAAAAATTCAAAAATCGAATTAGGAGCTCTCCAGAAAATTCTCATGCGTAAACCGACTGAAAATAGCTCATGGTTTACACTTGCGCACTACCGATTGGGGCAATTGCACCTTCAATCCAAGCGGAATCAAGATGCGGCTCAATCATTTCTATTGGTAGCCCAGGCCGATTCTCCCAAAGAATATAATGAGCTTAAGCAGGCCGCCCTGCGACAGTGGAAATCACTTCAGCAAATAGACGTCACAGACAAGTTGATTGAGTTGGAGAAAAAAGCAGATTGGGCGGGCTTATCTTATTTGATTAGAAAGGAGCAACTGGCTGGCACTATCAAGCTTGATGAATCAAACTTTTCAATGCTTCTTCAGTCCGAAATTAAGCAGCAAAATTGGAAAGGTGTCTTGAGGGCCTATCAACTCTTAGAGCAAGAAGATAAGAAGCGTGCGAGTACTGCCGAAGCTCTTTTGATTCGAGCCCGGGCGACAAGACAACTCCGAGGTTGGCAGCCAGCTGCAGAGCTATATAAGGCAGCAATAAACGCACAACCGAAAAACAGCTACAGTGAAAGACTAAAGTTGCTTGATGAGGCTAGACCAGCTTTTGAGGAAACGAAGCAGGTGAAAGAACTCGTAGGGCTTTATGAAAAAACCTGTCCGCAACTGAAATCCAAAGAATCAAAGCAAGCTTGTGCAGAGGTAATTGTTTACTACGCACAGCATTCATTGAAGGATGATTCAAAAGCCCAGAAGTGGTTAGCAGAGTTGGACAAGGGAGGCAATAGTGATGCTGACCTTGCAGCATTGATGGAGAAGTCGAATCAAGCTCGGAAGAAAGGAGATATTGCTAAAGCTTCTGAAACGCTGAAGGAGCTCTTGAAGCGAAAACCTGATCCGAATTCTGTTTATGCAGTTATTGCAAATTATCAGCTGGGAGCTGATCTTCAACAGTTGGAAAAGTGGTCTGAGGCTCGGAAATACTATGAGGCGGTTGTTAAAGCAAAATCAACAGATCAAAATAAAGATTATCAGAAGCTTGCAACTCAACAAGTTGAACAGATTGATCAATATCTTTTCGGAGTGCGCATCCAAAATTATATTGATAAGCAAGATTGGAAAAATGTTAGCAAAGAGCTTAAGCCTCTTCTGCAGAAACAAGGTGCTGAAGCCTCTGTCGATTGGGTAATCCTTTGGCGCCAAGCTGAAATTGGACAGAAAAATTGGAAAGAGGCTTTAGCCACTTGGGATCTACAGCGCAAAGTAGATCCTGAAAGTGCAGAAACAGCTGAAGCTCTGATTCAGCAAGGCTCATTGAAAGAGCAGATTGGTGATAATTCTGGGGCCCTGGTTTCCTATCGAAAGGTTCTTGAAAACGCTGCTGATCTGACTTTGGAAGCTCAGGCTGTGGGCCGCGTCTCGTCAATCTTGCAGCAACAAAGGAATTACACCGAACTTGTGGAGTTTTATTCACAAAGGTATGAGAAATCTAAGGATCCACAGGTTAAGAAAAATTCTGCTTCTGAAATTGCGACATACTACGCTACTGTTCTAGAAAACCCTGAATCTGCAAGAATTTGGTGGGAAAAGGTAGATCAAGGGGGAGTAAGTCAGGAAGAAATCGCTGCAGTTTATGAGCTAGCCAAAATGGACGGATCAGCAGGCAAAACCGATAGTGCAATTCAGAGATTGGAGTCTTTGGTTGCCCGCCCCGTCCCAAAAAATACCCAATGGTTTGTTCTAGTGCATTATCAATTAGCCGCCCTCTACCATACGCTTGAACAATTTCCTGACGCACTTCAGCATTATCAGGAGGTTGCTGCGCATCCTGAAGTCAAAGGTTTAGAACAATACAGAGATCTTTCGAATAAAACAGCTTTGCAAATTGAGGCTTATCTTGCTCAATTGCAGTAAAATTGGCTTATTGGTTTTTTGAGAACACACGATTAATCACCAACACGGGCCAAACTCCAACTAAGACGATCAATAAAGCAGCTGGGGAAGCCGCAGTAAGTTGTTCGCTAGAAGCATATTGATAAACGTGTGTTGCTAAGGTCTCTACTCCAAAAGGCCTCAGAATTAGTGTTGCAGGAAGTTCTTTCATGACCTCAACAAACACAATCAGGCTCGCTGTCATTAAACTCGATTTCAGTAAAGGTAGATGAATAGAAACTAGCGTAAAGTGAAGCTTTTTTCCGAGAAGCCTTGGTAGCTTGTCCATCGCCTTTGGAATTGCCTGAAAGCCGCTATCAACTGAGCCATATGCTACAGCGAGAAATCGAATCACGTATGCAGTAACCAAAGCGAAGGCGGTCCCGGATAATAATAAACCGCTTGAAATCCCAAACCATTCCCCCATTAGAAGATCAGTCGCATTGTCGATTGAACTCAGTGGCCAAAGAACTCCGAGCGCGAGAATTGTGCCCGGAAAAGCATAGCTGATCGACCCAAACTGAGCCACCCACTTTGTGCTAGTCCCTCGCTGAAGCCTTACTCCAAAGCCTATTAATATTGCTACCAAACAGGCAGCGCAAGATGCTATCAATGCAAGTGAAACTGTCTGTTGAACAATTACCCAAAGCTTCTGGATTTCCCAGGTGTTTTTGCTGAGTATTGATTTGCTGAAAAGAGTAATCACGGGAATTACGAATCCAATCGCAATTGGAACAGCACAGCCTAACCAAACCAAAAGAGTCATTTGCCAACTAAGCTCTTTTTTTTGCGAACTATTATCCAAAGGCTTTAAGGAGAATCTCTGGGTTCTGCGGCTCCATCGTTCTGATCCAAGAAGGACAAAAACAAAAAAAAGAACAATTAGAGAAAGCTGAGAGGCAGCAGCCAGATCGTTCATATTTAGCCATAAATCAAATACACCCTTGCTGAGGGTGTTGATCCCAAAAAAACTGACAGTTCCATAGTCTGCAAGAACTTCCATTAGCACTAAAGAAGCCCCTACGATTATTGCTGGTCTTGCTAGTGGGATAGTTGCAGTCATTAGGACATGTGACGTCGACTGGCCAAGCATTTTACCAATACGAAGCGTCTTAAGCGCATGATCTAGGAAAGCTGTCCGCGCCAAAAAAAATATGTATGGGTACAGCACAAAACTGAAAAGAAATATGGCTCCACCAAGCGACCGAATCTCAGGAAACCAGTAATCCTGAGAACTTTTCCAAAGGAAAAAACTACGAAGTGAATTTTGAAATGGACCAGCATACTCCAAGAGATCTGTCCAAACATAAGCCATTAGATAGGCAGGCATGGCTAAAGGTAGCGTCAATAATGTACTGAGTAGAGTTTTTCCCTTGAAATCATAAACGGATGTTACCCAAGCAGTACTGACTCCGATGATGGATGCGCCAATGACAGAACCTATCATAAGCCAAAAAGTAGTCAGAATATATCTTGGTAAAACTGTATCAAATAAGTGTCCCCATAGATCGCCAGACTGACCAAGGCTAATGAATACAATTGATGCAATGGGAGCTGACAAAAAGACTAGGATCAACAGACTGAGGTATTGCCAAACTTTTTCCGTATCTGAGATCGTTATGCTTTTAAAAACAAAATTCAGTATTGAATTCTGTTGAATTACTAAGTCTTCTTTCACTCGTCGAATCCCACCTGATCTACCAAAATTGAAGCATCTCTTCGATACTGAATAAAATCAATGAGCGGTATTTTATCTGAGATGAAACCCTCATATGGTTTTAACAGCGGAGAAAGAGCTACTCCTTGTCGGACCGGAAACTCATAATTTACTTCGGCATAAATTTTTTGTGCTTCCTCACTCACTAAAAAACGCATTAGCTTGATCGCATCCTCTCGGTTTGGAGCATATTTTGTGAGCGCCATGCCACTGATATTTACATGGGTTCCACGATTTTCTTGATTAGGAAATAATAGTTTAACGCTCCTTGCCCACTCTTGCTGCTCTTTGTCGGCCAACATCTTTCCAAAGTAATAGCTGTTTCCTAGTGAAATATCACACTGTCCCACATAGATGGCTTTCACTTGTGCTCGGTCATTCCCCTGGGGCCGACGAGCCAAATTTTCTTTCACGCCTTTGAGCCATAATTTGGTTTCTTCTAATCCGTGATGAGCAACCATGGAGGCGATTAAATCAATATTGTAATCGTTCTTACCACTTCGTGAGCAGATCCGACGATTCCATTTTGAGGAAGTCAGTTCCTCGTAAGTTATGTCGTTTTCTTGAACTCTCTCCTTCGATGCATAGATAAGGCGAGCTCTGATTGTCAGGCCAAACCAATTCCCCGCCGGATCCCTGAATGTCGAGGGGACCGCTTCTTCTAAAATTTGATCCGGAATTGACTGAGTCAGGCCCAATTCTTTGGCTTCAACCAATCTTGTTGAATTGGAGGTCAGAAGTAAATCCGCCGGAGAATTCCTACCCTCAATTAGTATTTTTTGAATTAAGCCCTTTGAAGCAAAAATTGTGTTCACCTCAATCCCTGTCTGTTCTGAGAACTTTTCGAACAGAGGTTTTACTAGAAAAGATTGTCTGTAGGAGTAAACATTTACCTCTGCAGATAAAATCATGGGAAATAGAATAAAAAAGCTCATGAAGCAAATTTTGAGAAATTTCATTGTAGACTCCTAAATAAAATATCCTTTGAAAGGAAAAAATGCTTCTCGAGAAAAATGTTAAAGCAAGGAGATTTCAAGAGACTAATAAAAAATTTTAATAAATGCAAATAAATTTTATTAGTATATGCTAATTTTTTAAATTTGGTTAACAAGAATCACTTTCATTCGATCTTTCTTGTTTTTTTTAGTCCTAAGTGTATAAAATTTCTTTACCTGCTGGATGTCCAGCCATTTCAAGAGAATTCCGCTCAACGAGCAATTTTCTGACGCAGATTTCAAGGGTCCTCACACCGTTTGATAAGTCCACCTCGCTGAATCGTCCCCTAAAACGCATCAGTACCTGTGGAATAAGATCTACTGTTTGAGGGCAAGGGTAATTTGTTTTGGGTTGGTGCTTCTGGAGTTACTGGGCTAAGCCAAGTAGCGTTCCCTAAACCCTCTCGCTGGTTTTCCAAGGGAGAACTTGCTGTGCGGGAAAGGCAACACGGACCGGGTTTCGATTGCAGCAAGCTTTAGAGTTTGATGGTAGTCGGTAAGGTGCAGGTGGGCTTGGCATCCCATGTGGGATGCTTCATGTTGTGGGATTCAGGCCTGGAGTCACTCAACAAATGGACGCAACAGGTCGTCTTTCGAGAGAAATAAACGTGAATATATACGTGGGAAATCTGGCTTATAGTGTCACCGAAGAACAATTGCGAGATGCTTTTGGTCAATTTGGTGAAGTAGACAAAGTCTCAATTATCATGGATCGCATGACCGGCCGTTCCAAAGGATTTGGTTTCGTGGAAATGCAGATAGATTCTGAGGCCGAAGCTGCCATTCGGGGACTTAACGAGCAACCCATCAATGGACGCGCTGTCAGGGTAAACGAGGCTCGACCTCGTGAAGAGCGCCCAAGACGTCCAGCGCCACCGCGCTGAAACTCGCGGCTTGGAAGCCGCATCGCGATCCCCCTTTCACAGTGTATCTTCAAAAGTTTGACGATACACTGTCTCTTACTCCTGCCGATCTACCTCCTCCCAGCGAATTGTGAAGAAGAACGCTGTATTTGTCAGAGATCTTAATTTCACTTGGCCCGCATCAACGATCTCAACTCTCAAAATTGCGTATTTAAATATTCCCGAAAACAGTAGAACTCTGATTCAAGGACCGAGCGGCTGCGGAAAAACAACCCTCTTATCTCTGTTAGCAGGAATTGTATTACCCACCTCAGGGCAAACGGTTGTCCTCAGTGAAGACCTGACGAAGTTAAGCAGCAAAAAAAGCGATGCCTTTCGAGTGGACCACATCGGTTTTCTTTTCCAGCAGTTCAATTTGATCCCTTACCTCAATCTTATCGAAAATGTTCTTCTCCCCTGTCGATTCAGCAAATTACGCTATCAAAATGCAGGGAATACTGAGTCTAGTTTGAAAGACGAGGCTTGCCGATTACTCAATCTCCTTGGTTTGGAACCTGACAAGTTTTCTCATCTGGCAACTCAGAAACTAAGTGTAGGACAACAACAGAGAGTTGCAGCCGCGAGAGCACTTATTGGAAATCCAAAACTGATTTTGGCAGATGAACCAACTTCAGCACTTGATCCTGAAAATCGACTGGCTTTTTTGAGACTAATATTTCGTGAGTGCTTAAAAAACCAGACCACCTTGATCATGGTAAGCCACGATACGTCCTTATCGGCTCAATTTGATCAGGTCATTGATCTCGGTGTTTTGAATCAAGCGAACGAGTCTTGAATTGACCTTTTCAGTTAGGAACTGGACATGCTGTTCAAATTAGCTTGGTTGAGCATCTTAAGTAGAAGGGGCACAGCCTTTTTAACAATTTTTGCCATCGCCATCAGTGTAGCGCTGTTGCTCGGTATCGAACAACTTAGAAAGAGCATGCGCAATAGCTTTTTACAGACGGTATCTGGAATTGATCTGGTAGTGGGGGCTCGTGGCGATGCTATTCCGATATTATTGTATTCGGTTTTCCGACTTGGTGAGGCAACGAATAATTTGCGATGGCGAAGTTATCTTGAGTGGACTAGAGATGAGAGAGTTGAGTGGGCTATACCTTTATCACTCGGAGATTCCCATAAAGGGTTTAGAGTTTTGGGCACCACTTCAGACTATTGGAAACACTACAAATACAGTAATAATCGTAAAATAAAACTCCAGGCTGGAAAGTTTTTTGGTGGGCTTTATGACGCGGTCATTGGGTCTGTGGTTGCCGAGAAACTTGGGTATCGGCTGAATCAACAAATTGTCATTGCACATGGAGCCGGCAGTGCTGCGCTTTTTGAACATGATGACCAACCATTCCAAGTAGTTGGTATATTGAAACCAACTGGAACGCCAGTTGACCAAACCATCCATGTAAGCCTGGAGGCGATTGAAGCAATTCACATTGGCTGGGAAGACGGATTTCCATCAACAGAAACTGCCAACCCAGAGACAATAAATTTATCTGATCTGCAACCAAAGAGTATCACAGCATTTTTAGTCAGGCTTACCTCCAAAATGCATACTTTTCGAGTACAAAGAGAAATCAACGCCTATGAGAAGGAACCTCTTTCAGCAATTTTGCCTGGTGTGACGATGCAAAAGCTTTGGCAAATTATGGGAATTTTTGAGAAAACTTTGATGTCAGTTAGTGCATTTGTGATTTTGTCCAGTTTGACGAGCTTAATCAGTCTTCTGCTGGCAACGATGAACGAGCGTAGAAGGGAAATGGCTATCTTGCGTTCAGTTGGTGCAGGCCCCTTAACTGTTTTCTATCTATTGTGGATCGAGGCGACAATACTCTGCTTTGTAGGAGTTTGTCTAGGATTTGTCTTTCAGTACATTGGATTGATTGCTGTAAGCCCTATTGTACAAGATCAATTTGGCTTACAGATTCTTCTTGAATGGCCAGGGAGGAAAGAATTCGTATTTGTTTTATTGATCATGACTTGTGGTATGTTAATGAGCTTTTTCCCTGCTTGGCGGGCTTACATGATTTCCCTTCATGATGGCTTGCTCTCTAAAGCGTGATTAGAGAATTGATGAAATGTCAATAAGTTGCCCCCTCTTTCTTCGAAGATTGATTTTATTATTGGTAATCTCAGTATTTACAGGATCAGTTTGCTACGGATTTGATATAAAAAAATTATTGTTTGATTATCTAGTCAAACCTAATGCTCCTATAATTGAGGTTTCTTGGCGTGATTTAGTTCAATATGACTATCACCGAAAAATAATTCCTCCGAGACTGCAATCCATAGAGGGGAAATTAATTAGAGTGCCAGGATATGTTGTGCCATTGCTAGGTGACTTTGGAGGTGACTTCGAGACATTGGAAGAATTTTTATTAGTACCTGTCTATGGAATGTGTATCCATGTACCACCACCACCACCTAACCAAGTAATTTATGTGAAAATGCATGAACCTGTTGAAGTAGAAAAATTATTTGATGCTGTTTGGGTCACTGGTCAACTACAGATCGATGTCAGCGAGTTACCCAATACCGACAACCTGAACTATGCACCTGAAGGAGGATTTTTTCTGACCGGAATGGAAGTAGAGGTTTATGAGCGAGATGTTGGCAACTAAGTCTCAAAACTATAGATGTTTAGTCAACTTGGTTGAGGTTCAACTTGGATTCAGCAGCTAAACTTGATATTGAAATTAGGCCGATTAAATCCAACGAATACCAGCAACTTATTGATTTGTGGCTTGAATGCGGACTTACACGGTCATGGAATAACCCTGAAAAGGACATCCAGCGAAAATTAAGTTTTCAACCGGATCTCCTTTTGGTTGCTTTCGAAAAGGACAGGCTAGTTGGCAGCATCATGGCCGGGTACGATGGTCATCGCGGTTGGATGAATTACCTAGGAGTTTTACCAAACTTTCAACGTCAAGGAATCGGTAAAAAATTAGTTGAGGCGGCGGAGAATGGCCTTCAAAAACTTGGCTGTCCAAAAGTGAATTTGCAGCTTCGTTATTCAAATTTTGTTGCCCAGCACTTTTATAGAAAGATTGGATACGGAGAAGATGCGGCTCTGAGTTTTGGGAAAAGACTGGTGTTTGACTCTGCCGAATCAAAGCCACATGGTGGTTCAGGGACTGGGGGCTTTGTCATCAGAGACAAACTTAAACCTGGTGATTTAGGGGGATTAATCCAACTCTATGGACTGATTATTCATCAAAAATTTGGATCAGCAGAACCATTTGAATATGAATTTGCTAAAATTTTGACGAACTTTGCTCTTGGAAAAGGACCTCGAGAAAAAATTTGGGTATTGGAGCAAGAGGGGCAAATCCGAGGATCGATCTTTTTAGTTTGGTCAACTGAAGAAAATGCAGAAATCAAATATTTTTTTCTTCATTATGATCAACGAGAAAGGGAATTTGAGTATCAGTTATTGAGAAGCGCCCTTGAATTTGCGACATCATTGGGTGGTAAAAGCATTATCACTACACTTAAGCTTTTAGAGATTGGTGAAGTTAATATTTTTGATGAATTTGGCTTCAAGAAATTAGAAAAGTCGAAAGTGTCGCCAGCCAAATCGCATTAAATGCATTCTCAAATAATACTCAACCTGGAATCCTGAAAAATAAATTTGGCAAAATAGTATTTAAATAATTGATATCGAATCATCATGGCTTAGTTATCAATTAAATTTCGAGGGAATTAGATTAACTGTGTTACCACTTTGACAAACGAATCCTCAGTTTTTCTTAACTCGCCAAACTGTGATGCCTCCCTCGGAGTCAATTGCGGCTAAACTGCGGCAATCTGGTCGCCAATAGACGTTTTCTACAGAGCCATTAACTGGCGCTCCCCCCAGTGCATGTCCACCACCACGTCTTCCTAATGACCAAACTACAACCCCACCTTCGCGGCATCCAGATGCCAGGTGTCTTTGATGATGTGAGAAAGCAAGTGAACTGATGGGTGCCTTGTGAAATTCTAACACCCCTGGTGTTGTTCCTTCAGGCCCATTCCCTTCGAAGCTCCAAACTGTGATATCTTCACCTCCTCCAGTAGCAAGCAGGATACTATCATGACTGAAGGCTAACTCTGACGGCTTCCAAGGATAGCCCGACATCATAGAATCCTGTCCGTTCGACCTCCGCCAGAAGTGAACAGATTTATCCTGACTGCCACAGGCCACAACATTTCCGTCAGGACTCAGAGCGAGTGAAACTAAAGACCCCTGCCATTCAAGACGTTCATTCTCCTTACCTGACGATGTATTAAAAAAAGTTACACGGCCGTAGCAGGCAGTACTAAGTTCCTGGTCTGTCACCCATTCAAGAGCACTAACAGTGCTAGGATGGTTTTTTGAAGACCAAATTTTGTCACCAGATGATGACAGAATAGTGACTACTCTTCCTGAGGATACCGCAAGGTGGTTGCCACTTTTAGACCAGGCCACATGCTCGACCCACCCGCTTCCAATTTCAGTTCGATGTTGCAGTTGCCCCTCTGCAAAGTCCCAGAGTGCGAGTTGCCCATCCTGCCCGACGCTAGCGAGCTGCTTCCCATTGGAGGAGACTGACATACTCATGATCCCTCCGACGTGAGCTTCGGAATTTTTCCAAATTTTCCGCCCGGATGTTCCATCAAAGGCCTGAACAGAACCACTTGCATCACCAACGGCAAAGAGTTTTCCATTCAGCCCCCACCCTCCCGCAATAGGATAGTCATCTACAGTAGCAAAGAAGCCATTTTGGAGCACACCACGCGCCTTATTTTTAACTAGTTTAGGCATGCCTCAAACTCTCTCTTCATGGTATTTCCATCCAAATTTCGTCCGATAAAGACGAGCTGGTTGTGCCGTGGTTCATTTCCCCAAGGACGATCAGGTTGTCCGTCGAAAAGCATGTGAACACCCTGAAACACAAAGCGTTGAGATTCACCTGCAATGCTTAAGAATCCCTTCATTCGAAAAATATCTATGCCTTTTTCCCGAAGAAGTTTTCCAAGCCAAGCATTTAACTTGTTGGGGTTAACATCACCGTCAACATCTATTGCTACTGAGCCTACTTCATCGTCATGTTCATGCTGTGCAACCCAAGTTCTTTCTAAAACTGGTAGTACTTCAGCACTATTTGAAGCGCCCAAGCGAAGATTAAATTCTTCAGCGGTATGCTGAGCGAAAAGTGCCAGCGATGTTTGCTTGTCAATTTCGATTGCAAAACTTTTTTGACCTGAAATCTGTAGCTGTAGCTCAACATGCTGGTCAATTGGAACGATATTACCAGGAGATATCTTAGAGGCTGGTTCTGCGTAGCGCCTCACACACCATTCAGCACCTTGTTGCAATGCTTCTTCGTTAGGATCCAGTCTTTCTAACATTACTAAAGACATGGTTGGGTCTGGACAATCATCCAAGCTTAATTCATAGCTGCCAGGCGATAGAGCATAAACTCCCGTCCATTCAAATGGGTACTCAGGCTCTAAAAACGTAGGGTGGTCCGCAAGTACTTGGTCTAAGTTGAAAGCCTCAAGATTCAATACTGTTGAAATCGCTACGTTCGCCCGCTCACAGCGATGCACTCGAGCGAGCCGATTCATTTCCCGCAGCCTCGTTTCAAGTTCATCAAGTTCTTCGGCTTTTACTAGATCGGTCTTGTTGAGCAAGATTACATCAGCGAAGGCAATCTGTTCAGTACTCTCCTGGCTTCGGCCCAGTTGTTGGTTAATGTGGTGCGCATCGACCAGAGTGACTATACCGTCAAGTGAAAATTCAGAAGCGATCTCATCATCCATAAAGAAGGTTTGTGCAACTGGTCCTGGATCAGCGAGGCCAGTGGTCTCGAGAAGTATGTAATCAAACTTATCTCTACGCTTCATGAGATTCCCAAGCACGCGAATAAGGTCGCCACGGACTGTGCAGCAGATGCACCCGTTTGACATTTCGAATATTTCTTCATCGGCGTTGATGACCAGGGCTTGGTCGATACCAACCTCCCCATATTCGTTTTCGATCACCGCTATGCGCTTTCCATGCTCTTCGCTAAGGATTCGGTTGAGCAGTGTAGTCTTACCTGAACCGAGGAATCCGGTCAGAATAGTTACTGGGACTTTGCTTGGACTATTCATTCAAGTCTCCTTGTCAAAAGTTATGAAAGCCATATCAGCAGAATCAAATCCCCAAGCTTTGCAAACTTCTTTGAGATCGTGGGTATCAATGGAGTTTGTTGGTTTGTGGATCTTGTGCTGAATTTGTGGATGGTCATCCCGAAGAAGGCCAATCACGGTTTCTAAGGGTGCACAATCTTCCTCTAAGCAGGCTAATTCAGTAACGGTGATTGTATCTTCCCCGGAGAGCTTCAGAGCTTGGCGTAGTGTAGCTTTAATCTTTCGTATCTGGTCAAGGTTGGGTTTGGTTCTAGATTGAAGAAGTAGCTCCATTGTCAGCCTCACTTTGAGCGGCACCAGGTTGTGGCAATGATGCTGTTACAGTAAATATATTTGGTTTTCCAACAGATCGTATTAAATGGACGCTCACCACTCAGAGGTTGCTCTTCTACAAATTGTAAAAGTGTTTGAGTACTGTGATTACAACAATTCTGATCGCATTTAAAAACTTTTTTATGTAAGCCCAAATATTTCAGATCTATCGAAGTAAAGTAATCACAGCGTTACAGTAAGACTTAACTCAATCACCTAATACACTTACAATAGTTGTACTGTTGTGGCGTAACATTTTTAGGTAAGTAGACGCAGGCCCATCCATTCCAGAAAGTGCGTCTGAATAAAGTTTACCTCCGATGTTGGCTCCTGTTTCGTTGGCAATCTGCTCGATTAGACGCGAATCAGCAATATTCTCCACAAAAACAGCTTTGATCCCCCCTTTTCGTATCTGCTTAATCAGACCTGCAACCTGCTTTGCAGAGGCTTCTGATTCTGTACTAAGTCCCTGAGGTGCAAGAAATTTGAGCCCATATGCCTGGCCAAAATACTGTAAAGCGTCATGACTCGTTATTACAATTCTGTGATCGCTTGGGAGAGTATCAACCATCCGTTGAATCTCTTCATCTAGGGCTTCAATCTCAGCAACATAAGCTTCACGGTTGAGATAAAATACAGAAGCGTTCGAAGGATCGTTTTGGGCTAGTGAACTAGTGATGTTGTTAACATATGTAACTGCAGCACGAAGACTGTGCCATGCGTGCGGATCAAAAGTGCCATGGTTATGACCGTGCCCCTCGTCATCGTGATGCCCCTCGTCATCGTGATGCCCCTCGTCATCGTGATGCCCCTCGCTTTCTTCGAAAGGAATTGGCTTGATTCCGTTGGTTGCGACCACACGTATGCCGTCAAAGTTTGAAGCATTGACTAAGCGGTCCAGCCATCCCTCAAACTCAAGACCATTTTCAATCAGGACCTGAGCCTCAGCCATTGCTCGTGCGTCAGCCGTTGTTGGTTGATAGACATGGGCATCTCCATCCGGACCCACTAGCGTTGTGACAGCTACATGCTCACCACCGATGCGCTCAACCATGTCTCCCAGAATGGAAAAAGTCGCTACAACAGGTGCGGGATTAGCAGCCTGGACTGCTATTGGGCTAGCTGTCAGCAAAGTAAGCAGGGCGATAGCAGACTTTATTAAAACTCTTCGAGAAGGCATCTATTTTCCTTTTTAGATTTTAAGTTGTTGTTGATTTATTGTTTGGGTGAGTAGTCCGCCGATTGGACCAGGAAAAACCGACAATCCGTAGACAATACCGTTGACGAGAATGATTGCAGGCCCAGACGGCAAACTGTAATAGAAAGAAAGCAACAGCCCAATTAGGCTTGAAATCATGGCAATAGCAACTGCAGTCGCAATCATGCCACCAATGCTGATAGCCCAAAAACGTGCTGAAGTTGCGGGGAGAATCATTACACCTACAGCCATGAGTGTCCCAATAGCGTGGAAGCCTCCTACAAGATTCAGCACTACCAGTAAAAGAAAGGTGAAATGGGTGATTGCGCTAAGTCCGCTTACTGAACAAAAAAACTGCGGATCAGCGCATTCCAAAACTAGAGGTCGAAATAATAAAGAGAGTGTTACTAGTGAGAAACTTGAGATTGAGCAGAGTAAGATCAACGTTGCATCGTCAAGCGCTAAAACAGTACCGAAGAGTACATGCATTAGGTCTACATTACTTCCACGCGTCGAAACAATCAGCACTCCAATCGCCAGCGAAATCAAGTAGAATGCTGCCAAACTGGCATCTTCACGGAGAATTGTCATGCGAGTTACAAATCCAGATAGTAACGCAACCAGAAGTCCAGCTGTTAAACCTCCGATAGTCATAGGTATTAGAGAAAGACCAAAAACGAGAAATCCTACGGCTGCCCCAGGCAAAATTGCGTGAGCCATCGCATCACCTGTTAAACTCATCCGACGCAGCATAAGGAAGGTTCCTACGGGCGTCGCTCCAACAGAAATGGCTATACAACCGAGAAGTGCTCGACGCATAAATCCAAATTCTGCAAAGGGTTGAAATATTGTATCCCAAATCATGCTACACTTCGTCCGCAAACATGGGGTGGTCCGGCACAAGCTTCACACATCTGTCGAGCACAGAATTGGTTTTCTGCACTTAAAACACTTTCTGTCGGTCCGTGGGCTACCAGTTCCCGTGCTATCATCAGCGTTTGTGGAAAATGAGTACGAACTGTATCATGATTGTGCATTACAGCCAGAATTGTCCGCCCTTCTCCATGCCAGCGTGTGATAATCTTGAGTAAGTCAGTCATTGTACGGGTATCGATAGCGTTGAAAGACTCATCTAATAATACCAATTGTGCATCTTGGAGAAGCAGTCTTGCAAAGAGAACACGCTGCATCTGACCACCTGAAAGGGCACCAATGATTCTGGATTCGAAGCCAGATAGTCCCACAGCAGCAATTGCCTTTTCGACAAGGCTTTGTTGTGCTGCGCTGAGCCAGCCGAATGGGCCAATTTCTCTCCACAAGCCCATTGCAACAAGGTCAATTACTGTAATTGGGAATGAACGATCGATATCGGATTGCTGCGGCAGATAAGCTATATTTTCCCGGCTGAACGAGCCTAAACCCAAACTTCCTTCCATAGGAACGAGCGTCCCGATCACACCCTTAAGCAGCGTCGATTTTCCAGCACCGTTGGGCCCCACTACAGCAGTCAAACTTCCAGCAGCAATTTCAGTATCTAGCCGATGGATAGCGGGTTGATGATCATATCCCAGAGTAAGGTTGTTGAACCGAAGAGCGTGCACTAGAACCCCACAGGGTTGGTAGTTGCCCAGAAAAAGCCACCCCACAAGGCTACAATCAACAATAAAGCAACTGCTAATCTCAAACTGGCCCCGGTTGTGAGCAATCGAAACTTCCCACTAATCATGTTTGATTTTAGTTTTGTTCATGGCCGCAATTTTCACAGACTCCTTGCAGTTCGATTACATGACGTGAAGGGGCAAAACCCGAATTGGCAATGACCGCTGAAAGCGCGTCAAGTACGCCTGTGTCGATATGCTCACTTACAACTCCACAATCATCACAAATTGTTATTACAGCACTTTCATCATGTTTGTCGGTTTTGCAGGCAATATAGGCATTTAGTGATTCAAGCCGGTGCGCACGCCCTCTTTCAACCAAATCAGAAAGTGTTCGGTAGATTGTTGGGGGAGCAATTTTAGGATTTTTATCCCTCAGTTTTCCCAGAATTTCGTAAGCTGACATTGGTTGTTCACTGGTTTGCAAAATTTCCAGTACGGCAACGCTCCATCTATTTTTTCGACCCATTTTTCATATCCTACTTAATTTGTTATGTTATGTTATAAAATAACTATGTAAGGATATAAATCAGTTAATGATATTCAAGATTAATCATGGCCATGAATTCTCTGCGGGTTTGGGTATCATTGCGAAACGACCCGTGGGTACGCATAGTCACCATGCTCACATCTGATTTTTGAACGCCGCGGGTTGTCATACATTGATGAGCGGCCTCGATAACAACACCAACTCCTTTTGGCTTTAGTATTTCTCGGATTGTATCTGCGATTTGGGATGTGAGTGCCTCCTGAATCTGCATTCGTTTAGCAAAGATATTTACCAGACGTACCAACTTAGAAATACCAAAGACTCTTTCATTTGGAAGATAGCCGATATGAGCTTTGCCAATAATTGGAACGATGTGATGCTCGCAGTGAGATTCAAGTCGAATATCTTTGAGAACAATTAACTCATCGTAACCAGATATATTTTCAAACGTTTTTGCCAGCAACGATTGAGGGTCTTCATTGTATCCAGCAAAGAATTCTTTGTAAGCTCTGACCACGCGATCTGGTGTACCTAAAAGACCGTCTCTATCTGGATCTTCTCCTGACCATTCTATCAAAGTGCGAACTGCACCCTCAGCTTCCTCTCTGGTAGGCTTTTTCTTCGTTTCTGCTAATGGTTCTGTGAGGTTTTTTGACAACTTTTCCTAATAAAATTAATTACCGAGGGAAAATGATGATCTGGCGAATATCCTGAAAGATTTTCACTTGCCAAAAGTTTGAAAAACTAGTGTTTGAAATTGCTAAAGTTTTAAGTTTGGATTATCTGGGTTCAACTCTGCAAATCCCTGTTTTCCTTGTATTATCATCTGAACTGCTATTTCTTCCATTAGTTCGAAAGTGCTGAAAAGTTCTAACTGAATTGATTTTAGATTTTCTGGTTTGTTACATATGAGAGAGTAGGTCGCAGAAAATTCTGAGTGAATTTCTTTCGCTGAATGTTGATGTTCGTCCTCATGATGTTCGTCCTCATGATGTTCGTCCTCATGATGTTCGTCCTCATGAATTCCTCTCATGCTTGTGGATACTGATGCGTCAGCAATCTTGCAATTTGCCTCGGAAGAAGTATCAGCAACATTTTTAAAATTTTTAAGCAATGAAATGGTATTTTCCACCAATTCAAGTTGATTTTTCGTTTTCGGGGCGTGTTCAAAGCCTACCAAATTGTAAGAAGGGCTCTTCAACTCAATAAGTAATTCAGGACCCTCAAAAACAATGTTTAACTTGGCTTCCCCATGAATGTGGGCCTCTAACGAACTTTGTGCGTAGCATTCAATCAAGAATGTGAAAAAAATAAATATGTAAGCAAAACAATACTTCATAGTTGTAAAACTTTCATGTTGACGATAACAAACGCAACTGAATTGCAAATCTCATTAAAAATTGGCATAATATTATTTTTTTTGCAACTAACTTTCAAAAATTATTGAGAGCTGACATGAATCGATTTTTTGTTTTGATGACTTATCTTGCTTTGATCGCAAACAGTCCAAACTTATTTGCTGATCAGAAAATACGAGTTGCGGTGACAATACCACCGATTGAAAATTTTGTGAGTTCAATAGGTGGTGATTTAGTTGAAGTTGTGCATCTTGTGCCTGCAGGACAGGACCTCCATACCTTTGCACCGAAGCCGTCTAAAATGCGTGAAATGTTGGACGTAAATGTTTATTTTAAACTTGGTGGAATTGCAGCTGAGGAAATTTGGTTGGATAGGTTAGTGAATTTGAACCCTTCGATGAAGGTCATGACAATCTCAAGGGGAATTGAACGGATAGAAATGGAAGCTCACCACCATCACGATGAGGAAGGCCATCACGATGAGGAAGGCCATCACGATGAGGAAGGCCATCACGATGAGGAGGGTCATCACGATGAGGAAGGCCAATTAGGAACTTCTCTGGATCCTCATATCTGGCTAGCACCATCAAATGTTCAAAAAATGGGAGAACAGGTCCTAAACCATTTATTAGAAATAATGCCAAACAATAGTGAGAGTCTCAGGTCTAACTTTCTAAAGTTTTCCTCAGAGGTTAAAGAATTAGATCAAGAAATCAAAGAAAAACTAGCAAAGTCTCGAAATCCAAAAGGGTTCTTAGTGTTTCACCCTGCCTGGGGGTATTTTGCCAAAGAATATGGATTGCAGCAATTTTCTATAGAGTTAGAGGGTAAAGAGCCTAGTCCAGCGGAATTGATAAAAGAATTGAAAGAAGCACAAAATATGGGGATTCGAAATATTTGGGTGCAACCACAACGATCTTCTCGAATGGCAAAAACAGTGGCGGATAGTCTTGGAGGAAAAATATTTGAACTGGACCCTCTTGCTGCAAACTGGCATGACTCTCTAAGAAAAGCCACCAATCGAATTGTTGAAAACTAAACGAAAAATATATGAGTGAAGTTGAAGTTTTAAATTTAATATTTGCCTATGAACCAGAGAAAATTGTTCTAGAAAATATCAACTTACAAATCCCCGAAAGGGATCTTGTTGCAGTGATAGGGCCCAATGGTGGTGGAAAATCAACGCTGTTCCGTCTGATTTTAGGACTCCTGAAGCCTTTGCAAGGTAAGGTGCTGATTAGCGGACAACATCACCAGCTACGTACAGATCTTGTTGGGTATGTTCCTCAGAATTCGAAATCAAACCATCATTTTCCCATTAAGGTAGGCGATGTTGTTGCCCTAGGCAGTGATGAAAGCCGGCGCTGGGGCTGGGGTTTCTCAAAAGACGTTAAGGAGAGGTCCAATCAGGTTTTGGAGGAAGTAGGTCTTTCTGATTTCAAGAATAGGAGTTGGCAGGCTTTATCAGGCGGGGAGCGCCAGCGGGTCTTGATTGCCCGTGCAATGATGTCTAAACCAAGGCTTCTGCTGTTGGATGAACCCTCAGCTAATTTGGACCTTCAATCTAAGACAAAACTTTATGATCTCCTACATCGAGTTAACGAAAACACTACTGTTTTAGTCAGTACTCACGACCTTGGCTTGGTGCCACACATTGCCAAGTCTGTGGCGACTGTGAATCACTTCCTTCACTACCATCCCAAACCTGAGATCACAGATCTCGCACTCCACGTGATGTGTGGTTCTGACGTAGACCACCATTGTCCCCTGCCAGAAATGACCACTCTTGCAGCTGCCTCCTAGTTCAACTTAATACGCAGCAGCTTATGTGGGAAGCCCTCCAATATGATTTTATGCAACATGCCTTGCTTGCCATAGTATTGGGGAGTATTGCATGTGGTCTTCTCGGTTCAATCGTAGTTGTTAACAGGATGACTTTCCTTGCAGGAGGAATTTCTCACTTTGCATATGGGGGTGTAGGTCTCGGCGTTTTTCTTGGTTGGCCGCTTCTTCCCACCACCCTGGCGTTTACAGTTGGAGGAGCCCTCATCTTGGCGAAATGGACCCAACAAAACCGAGAGAATTCAGACCGGATTGTGAGTCTGCTCTGGGCTGCAGGGATGGCTTTTGGAGTATTGATGATGGATCTGACCCCAGGCTATCAGGTGGATTTGGGGAGCTATCTTTTTGGAAGTATTCTAGCAATTCCCACATCAGATTTGTTCTGGATGGCAGGTATTGACTGCTTTATTCTGTTGCTCGTTCTTGGAGGGTATAAGCCTTTGTTGGCTGTTTCCTATGATCACGAATATGCAGAATTGACCAAGGTACCAGTTAAATGGTTTTATCCATTGGTGTTGGTGCTGCTCGCTTGTGGAGTCGTAATTCTTATTCGCTTGGTTGGTATCATTTTGGTGTTGGCACTTTTAACAATTCCACCGAGCATGCTAGAAAAGAATGCATACTCACTGCAGCAATTGATGATGGGTTCAACACTTCTATGTTTTGCCATGTGCTTGATTGGACTGATCATCTCTTACTACGGAGATACAAATACCAGTGCAGCGATTGTTGGAGTTGCAATTGCTGTTTACCTGACAAAGACTCTCCTCGAATTTGCGACGAATCGGCTCAGCATAAAGTGTTGAAGCGTGAAGCAAAGTCTACAAGTAGTATCTTGGCAGGCGGGAATTCAAATTTGTTAGAATCTCATATGGAATAGTTTGGGCTTGCTCAGCTAGATGCTCCACAGTGATCATCTCCTCTCCACTACCCCCAATCACAGTCATCTCGGCATCATTTGGAATACATATCTCAGGACTTTCAATCATCATCTGATCCATACAGATTTTACCAACCACTTGAAATCGCTTCCCTTCATAAAGCACCTCAGCTTTGTTGGACAAAGCTCTCATAAAACCATCACCATATCCGATTGGGAGAGTACTAATCCACGTGTTCTTTGAAGCCTTCCAAGTTGCACCGTAGCTAACAGTTTGTCCCTTCAACATTCCCTTTTGAAAGACGGTTTTTGCTTTGAGGGTTAAACTGCGTTTGAGTTCTAACTCTACCTGGCTTTTGGAATCTGGTTGGATTCCATAGAGAAGAATGCCTGGTCTCACCATATCGAAAAAACTTTTTGGGTGATGGAGAATGGCTCCAGAATTCGCTAGATGCCGCATCGGTATTGGCGCATTCAGCTTTTCAAAGTACCCGATGCCCTCTTCAAATCGCTCTAGTTGAAGAGCAGTCATCTTGTCATGCGGATCATCTGCACAAGCAAAATGCGAAAAAATTCCAATTAATTGACAATTTTTACTCAGTAGTGCTGCTTCGATCATTGGCTGAGCTGAACTAGCACGAGTTCCAATTCGACCCATCCCAGTATCTAATTTTATGTGAATTCTTGCTTTGCAACCCAAGTGCAGAGCCCATCTCTCCACCTGCTCCAATTTAGAGAGTGAAGAAACGGTAATATCAATGTGATGGAGCAGAAAATGAGGAACTTGACTCTCTAGTAACCCCCCAAAGACAAGGATCGGGCAAGCTATTCCGTTCTCTCTCAAAAGAAGTGCTTCCTCCAGCAACGCTACCCCTAACATATCAACAGCAGATTGTTGATAAAAGCGTGCTACTGGAACCAAACCGTGTCCATAGGCATTTGCTTTGACGACGGCCATCACCTTAGCTGGTGCAACCCGGTTTCGAATTTCTGAGAGGTTGTGTGCCAAGGCCGCAAAATTTACTTCAATCCAAGCAGGCCTGGAAGGATCAGGGAAATTTTCAAAATTTTCGTGGAAGGATTTATAAGGAGAAATTGCTGTCTTACTGTTTGAGTTGGCTGTAGAATCCCACGATTGCGCTGCAGAAGAGTTCAAAATTTTCAATCTCCGTATCTTCACTGATTCTGGTGAGGGTATCTAATAGCTGATCAAAACTTTTGAATGTTCGATACGCATCATACACGCGTATTCGAATTTCTTGCTCTTCAAAGAGTGTGGCTAAATCTTGAACTAATTTTGTCAGGCTAAACGGGTCTTCTTTGAGATCAGAGAGAACCTGCTCCATGAACAGTTGAACAAAATGTTGTAGGCGTTGAGGGGCTTCATAGGATTCTGAGTGATGCCCATAGGTCGGGGATTTGCCTGGCAAAGTTCCTGGAGCGATACGTCGTTTTTCGTGCGCACCTTTTGCAGAGGGATAAGCGAGACGATAGGAACCACCTTTCTCCTGCATTTTTTCAAAAAGACTCCGAAGCTTTTCCGAGCTAAGCTTCGTTTGCTCAGTTGGAGCAGTGACCAAGCGTTGCAGAAAGGGACTTTTAGGATTACTGAAGAGGTCGTAGGTGTCTGCCGGCGGTTGATAAGGGACTGGCTTGCGCGAAGCACCAAGGTTGCGTGGCCTCTGCCGAACAATCAATGGAACACGGTTTGTATCCTGTTCTTCCATTAAATTTTACCTAGCAATCGAGTTATATTTTCTAGTCAAATTCTCGTTTCCACATGAAGTACAGCCCCTTACATTTTGTGGAAGAGATTCAAACCAATAACAATTACCAATTACTGACCAATGATTTCTTCTAAAATTGAGCATTTGGCTTTAAGGCCAAACAGCTCTTTGGGTCTGCTGCTTGGTTTTATCATTTGCTCTTCTACCTTTGTGTACGCCAATGACTCACAGAAAGCAAAGCGCTGGCTAGATTTCATGCAGCAAGGAAGCCATGCACAATTGATTCAAGACCTCAAAGAGAACATCAAAAAAGGACTTCTTGATCAATCTCCACTCGCCCAAATCATTTTAGGAAAAAGCTTATCAGCGACTGGGGAGTATGCAGAGGCGGAGAAAGTTTTCCTAAAGGGATTTCGAACAGATCCAAAACACAGAGATTATTGGGCTCTGCAGCAGGTAAGGCTTTATTTGACATGGAAAAAACACGACAAAGCACTCAGCGCGATTGAAAAAATCCTAGAGTCTCCGAGACGATCACTGTATTTGCCCACTCTTCGTCTCATGCTGAAGAATCATTTCAACAGCACCAGTGAGTTGAATCTACTTTATAGCTTTCTGGAGAAGACGCTTGATCAGCCAGATTGGTTTTTTGAGGAATATGATCTTGCTGAGAAATTTATCAAAGTAGCTGAAAGGAAAAAGGTCGCTGTCCCTTTTGAGGTGACAGCTAATCTTTGGATGAATCCGGATACTCTGAAGGACGCTGAAGCTTCAGATCAAAGAATCAAAGGAGAGCAGCAAAAACCATCTGGAGCAATGGTAGTCAATAGAATGAAGACGATCAGCCGGCTTAGGCTGGATATGTATCTCATCAAACACTTGCCCACTCGATTGAATGGTCTTTCCAAATCTGAGCGTGCGAAATTAGGCGAAATTTACGCAGCAGCTATGCATCGGGAACGCTTCTACACAAAGACTCTAAAATTGATGAAACAGGGGTATTTTACAGAAAATTTTTCAATGCCTGAGGATCGACAACTGTATTGGCAGGCCCGCATGTGGAGAAAGAAGAATGATGAACACCCCATGGCAAAAGTTGTTAAACAAATCAGCAAAAAATATCCCTCCTCCGATGCACACGAAGATATCTTGCTAGAGATTTCAAGGGCTTACAAGGGAAACAACAAGGATGAAGTTGCTGAGATTTGGTGGAAAAAACTTCTGAAAAATTTCCCCAAAAGGCGTTCAGGGGAAATCGCAGCTTGGGAGTTGGCTTGGTATCACTACCAACAAAATAATTGGGAAACTTCCCTAAAGTACATAAATGATGGCCTGAGGAATGGCATCAATAATCCTGAAGTAGCCGCAAAATTTGTTTATTGGCAAGGTAAGCTGGCTGTCTTAGAAAAGAAGCAAGAGCGAGCTCAAAGAATTTTTAATAACCTGCTCAGTTGGTACCCGAACACATTTTATGGAATGCTGGCATTGCGCACAATGAGCAGTCTAGTTCCAAAAAAAATACCCTACAAAGAGAAAGATTATTGGCATGACAACCCTCCTGAATTAAAAGCAAACGAGGAAAGGACAGAGTTGGAATTTGCAGAGTTCGTGATGGCTGCCGGAGATGGGAACATTGGGGCTAAGCACATTCGTAATTTAGTCGACTTAAAATCACCCAAGGAATTGATCTGGAAAAGTAGTCTGGTCCTTGACGAATATGGGGAATATCGCTCATTGCAGACAATTGTTGTAAACCACTACCTTGGTGATTTGAAGCGTATTCCAATTCAGGATCAACAAGTTTGGACTTTCGCTTATCCAAGGCCCTATTGGATGGATGTGCAAAACTTCTCTAAAAATGCTGGGATTGATCCATATCTGGCATTGGCAATTATGCGCGAAGAGAGCCTTTATCAGGCAGATGTTGTTTCTCCAGCCTCCGCTCGGGGGCTGATGCAGTTGATGCCATACACTGGAAAAAGAGTTGCTAAGATCATTGGGTTGCAACTAAAAGATGAGAAAGATTTGTTCGATCCAAAGATTAATATTCAACTTGGAACTTCCTATCTTGGACAGATTTCTAAAAGGTTTGGAGAGGTGATTCAGATCGCAGGAAGCTATAATGCAGGACCTGGTCGCATGAAAGAATGGTTGAAGAGATTCCCTGACCGAGACCTCGACGAATTTGTTGAAAGCATTCCCTACATTGAAACTAGAAATTACGTGAAACGTGTTTTTAGGACTCATCAGCTTTACAAAGCAATCTATGAGGCACGTACTTGATGGCTGCCAAATTTTGGGCTAATTGGTCTCTCACTGATTCTTCCACTTATCTTGGATTCTTCATCTATGCTCTCTTCGTATTCAGCACCTTTAGTATTGCTGGATCTGAAGCCTCCATCTTCTTCATCTACCTGATCAGCCTTTGGCGATTTATTCGAAAAAAAGGGTTGGGCTACAAGCATTGGCTCATCTGGCCCGTAATCATTTACATGAATTTGACTGTGTTGAGCGGTTATTTCAACGGATACCCTGGGATTGATCATCTTTTCTCCGCTCAGACAAACTGGCGTCTACTCCTGCCTTTTGTATTGGCCATTGCAATTTTAGAAATAGATCAACAGAAACTCATACGATTTCTATTTGTTCCCCTCTTATTGGTCTCGCTCTATGGAATCATTCAGTACTTCACTGGAGCAGACTGGCTTCGCTCACCGGAAAGAAGACTGACTACCCTTTATTTCACGGCAACTGATGGTACCCAGTTTTTTCATGGAAAAGGTAATTTCACTCATCACTTAACATACGGTGGCTATTTACTATTGCTCTTTCCGCTTTTCTCACTTTTCACAACAGTGAAGGACCTTTCAACTAAATGGCGATGGTTTTATGGACTTGGCAGCGTGGTGATGCTTGTTGGAGCAATATCATCTTTGGGACGCAGCATTTGGCTGGGCATTTTGATTGTGTTTTGGATTTGGTTGTTTCGAATTTCAAAAATTCTTGGGATTGTTTCCTTAGTAATTGGGGTGGGATTAGGTGGCTGGATTGCTCAACAGGTTCTTAGTGGAGAGACCAAAAATTGGCAAATTAGAGATAACGCATTGGTTCAGCGGCTTACCAGCGCAGTAGACGTGGCTGCAAATAAAGATAGATTATTGATGTGGGATTCAGGTGTTCAGGGAATTCAAGACCATCTACTTTGGGGTATTGGTTATGGCAATGACAAAAATGTCATGGATCGATACCGGATACCGTTGGCTGAAAAAAACAATCATCGATTTAACAACAATGCCAGTGCAGGAGTACACAACATTTACCTACAGACATGGCTAAATTACGGAATCATCGGCTTTCTCGCTTACTTAGGAATCATCTTTGGCTTCTTATTAACCTGTATCCTTTCATTGAGAAAAGTTGCTTCCTCAAGTTGGGAAGGTGCGATTTTCTTGGGTGCTCTCGCTGGTGTTTCCGGCTTCATGGTCGCTGGCGTCTTTGAAAATAACTTTCGGGATGGGGAAGTGCAAACTGCCTTCTTGATGTTGATGGGATTAGTACTTCACCAGGTTTATCGTTTGAGAAACTAGAAATCACTTGCTTTTCGGGAAAATCTCCAATATAGTATAGAGTTTATATCAAATCCCTCCTAACGGCCAGATAGCTCAGTTGGTAGAGCAACGGACTGAAAATCCGTGTGTCGCAGGTTCGATTCCCGCTCTGGCCACCAGTGAATGATATCAATAAATCAGATACTTACTGGTTTTTGACTTGCCCTCGATCTCTATTCCAAACTAGTTTCAGGCGCAATCCAGGCGCACTCAGCATCAACTGCTCTGCCCACTTCCACAATGAAGTTTTGCTTCTTGGTCGGTACCTCCAAAAGCTCAGAAATTGGTTAGGGACCAAGATATCGACCAACTCATAAAATTAACATATCTAGTTGTGGATTTGGGAAAAACTTTCCCTGCTAAGGAATAATTTTTCGTGGACAGAGAGTTGGATTAACATGCGCACCCTACCCCTATTGATAAATCAGCACCTCCTAATAAGTTACTTTCTAAGTCCAGTCTCTTCCTTAAATCTACACACACCAATCAATAAACATCCTGATTCAATTTTTCTCTTAGCAAAGACAATTAACAGGTTAATCAACCTCTTTTAGGCAATCTCCACCTGATTCCTATTTTGATAATCTTTGCACGCCTGTAGATACATGTAGTCATTTCTATGTAGGAACAAACGGTGGATTGACTGGTATGATTGGTTAGGCACAACTCGGCTAGATGAAGTTCTAGATTCAAGCAGCCGACTCCAAAGACCCAAGAATTTCCTCATAGTTCAACTCTCCCTTCTCTTTCCCAGCAAGCTTCACCTTCAATTCCAAAGCTCTCAGTACATACGACCAGTTGCCGAGTGAAGTATTGATCCACAAAAACTGATGGACCAATTCCTCTAAGTTGTTCGGGTCTTTTTCAACGGCTTCCAACAGAGGTGTCGAATGATAGTGCTCGAAGATTTTCAGGTGTTTGGCTAGCTGATTCAGAGTCCGAAGTGCCGTTTGATAGTCACTAGCTTCTAGGGCTTTCTCCTTTAGTTCAATGTACTGCTTCACAGTTAAATCTACCTGCATTTGCAAGCGCTCACTACGGGCGTTCTGAGCATCCTGAAGGGTATGTTTGACCTTAGTATTTCTTAGTAGTCCATACGCCATTTCCGCTGGATGCTTGGTCTTGTAGCCTGCCCTGAGGACAGCCTGTGTTCCATTACCGTCCACCTGATATTCTTCAATGAATCGTTGCTGCTTGAGGGTCAGATTTGGGGATGCATTCATCAGACTACTCCTTAGGAAAAAATTGGCTGTGAATGGAAATCCGTCAGGGGAGGTAATGAATGAAGGGTGGGGGTCTTTGGTCCTGTCCCCCCCGGGGTTGGTTGGATGTGTTTTGGTGGGTCTCTGTGAAGAACAAATGACCACCGTCCGATTACTTGACCGGATGCGGTATTAATTCAACAAGCTGATTCCGGTAAATCCTACATGATTTCAGTTAACTAAACTCAAAGTATTATACCACAATTGGGCTGAAGTCTAAAGACGATCTGGCCAAAGTGAAGAGTAGTTTTGAGAGGCTTCTGAGATGTGTTCGTGCTGGCTTTTGAAAGCAAAACCGAGTTGAGGGTCTACTTGTTCAGTCTGCGTTACTGAAGGATCTGGAATAGTTCAATTGGAAGGAATCTGAGGAAGAGCATCGTAGGTTCGCTTGACCGTATTGATTACCCACTGTTATCAGGACCTTACTCGAAACCTGTCAGCCTGCTGTTGATCTGCCGAAGCAGGAAGCAGGCTGAATGTGGGATGACTCTTCCTCAATCTGTGAGGTGAGCACCAAGCCGATGTGGACTTGATGCTGTTAGTTAAATGGGATTACTGAAGCTCTACTGGGACAGTGCTTTGCCCATGAGAATCATTCCCCCAGCACTGAGCAGTTCCATCTGTTTTGATTGCACAGGTATGAACGGATCCAGCAGCGATGTTACTTACAGTTCCAAGATCTCCAGGAACCGTGCTTTGGCCAGAACCATCATACCCCCAGCACTGAGCAGTTCCATCTGTTTTGATTGCACACGTGTGGTGTGATCCAGCACTGATGCTACTGACACTGCCCAAATCAGAAGGGACGCTGCTTTGCCCATCAATCCCCCAGCATTGGACAGTCTCATCCGCCTTAACAGCACATGCGTGGCCATACCCGGTACTGATGCTTTTTACGCTACCGAGGCCTGAAGGAACAGTACTTTTCCCATAATTATCAGACCCCCAGCATTGGACAGTCTCATCCGTCTTAATAGCACATGTGTGGTCAAACCCGGTACTGATGCTTTTTACGCTACCAAGGCCTGAAGGGACGCTGCTTTGCCCATTATAATCATCCCCCCAGCACTGAGCAGTTCCATCTGTTTTGATTGCACATGTGTATCTACTCAAAGATGGGCCCTGGACGCTTGCATCGATCCGCTGATCAGTCACTGCACTATCTGCTGCAACCGTTGGAGTTGAATCCCCACCACCAGTAGGAGCAGATGTAGTCCCACCACTAGTAGCGTCTACAGTATTTTGTTCTTCCTCAAAGACTCCACAACTGACAACCAGTGATGCAGCAGCGATGATGGCGAGTAAAGTTTTCATAACAGTTCCTCTGTTTGCTGGGTTGAATTACCTTGCTCACGTTTACCTGTGGGACAAGGTCTGAATCATTCAAATGTTTCAAATTTGAAACACGATGATCAAATCATAATTCAACTCATCAAAGTTGGGGAGGACGACTGGGGGAGGAACTGGTGTGTAGAAATTACTTGGAGAGGTAAAAAGATGTCAAACTACTGATATGTAATATTTAATTTAATTCAATAATTTCTTAGTGGGTGGTGAATATTTTTGTTGATTTCTTTCTTTTTGGAAAGATTATTCAACTATAAAATGAATTGGTTGGATAGATTCATCAAAATATATGAATCTGATAAATGTAGGTAAGGGTGATGAAGAAAGCACGAACCACAGAAACAATCCCTACAACACCTGAATCATCTAACACGTGTCTGAATCAGTTTGGTCTCGGGACTAGCTGAAGCCAAGTGTCCCGGCTGTAGCTGCTGGGGTCTATGTTGTCTGGTGTGTAAGAGTACTGACGTGTGTGAAAATCGATTAGGGGAGGTAAGAAACAAAGGGTAGGGGTATTTGGTGCTGTACCCCTTTCACTGGAATGGGTGTGTTTTGATAAAACTTCTGGAGAAACTTTAGGCTCTTGATCAAGTTTTGGTAATTAACAGAAGAAACCTTTCAAGTTGGGGATATTGAGATCCCTCATTTGCATCTAATGTAGTATGTCTCAGTCTTGGCTGAGTGGTCTAAGTCAAAATCCAGCACTTCAGTTAAGAAGGGTTTACAAATGTTGGTAACTTCGTCTTCACAGGAAGTGCTCTCAAATCTGGAATTTACCAAAATCTGGGTTTGTTGATTTTCACTTGAGGAACAAACCAAAATTCTACCTAAAGAACCATCTCTAAAAATATGATTTCGGACTGTATTCCCTTCTAGAGTCTTGAGTGAACCATTAGCTTCGGGAGATTTAGCACAACTAACAACCAGTCCAATTGAAAATATTAGGATGAGCTTTATTCCCAGTTCGTTGAGCATATCGATAGGTCAGATAGTTATTCACGCTGAAGAGTTGATTGGAAAAACTACGCAGAGTCCTACAACACTCGACTGAATACAAATAAGTTTTCTCAAGAGGCCTAGAGAATCTTCTGATTACGTAGTCGTATGAAGGTACTTGTATAAGCGAGGCTCGACAGGTTTATCTAGGAGAAACTCCATCTTCACTACGTTAACTGTCTCTCCTGAATTGTTATTCATCTTTGTATTAACAAATTTATTCGGCAGCGCACTGAGATCTCCCAAATAATAGAAGTCAAGACCCTCATCATTGGTTTTCTTAAGGAAGAACGGCATGTGTAGTCCTGAAGACTTTTGATTCATCATTGCTGAAACATCCGGACTATTCAGGGTCCGCTTGTTTTTGGACATGTAGATCAGATGGTTTGGATTGAGGAATCGATCCTCGTATTTCGTACTTTCTGAGATGTCTTCGTGCTTATGGTAGGTCATAAAGATCGGACATTGTCTTCCTTCTGGACTGACGATATATCCCCCCACATTCTGAGCATTGGGGACCTTGTCCCAATTAAGAACTCGAAAGACATCCTTCCGCGTATACTTCGAATAACGCTTAAACCCATTGATAAAGTCACTTGCCGAATAGTTATCGAGAAATTTCTGAATCGAGCTTTGTGCTAGGTCGACAAAATATTCAACGGCAAAAGGGTCATGCATCACCTCAACGAGTGACTTACCCCTGATGAAATTGTCCCCAACAGACCGAACCAACTCATAGTTGTGGATATCGCCTACACGAAGATTCTCTTTCTGGAAGCGTTCAGTAATAAACTTTAAGTTCAGGTTGTGGTAGGCGGACATCACCACAGTTGGATCGGGGTAATACCCAGCAAGCTTATTAATTTGATCTGTGAAAGAATTTATTGAGACCACTTCCTCTTTCAACAGTAGATCGATTAGGACAGCCTCCTCCAGTCGAATCCCGTCACAGATGTGCTTTCCTAGGTATTCCAGAAGTCTGAGTGATTGGTCTGAAATATTCGGAAGATCATCGATAGTTTTGCTGAAAGCCAGCAAGGACCCTGAGTACTCGACGTAGTGATAAGGATCCCTGGTTTCGTTTAGGATAAAGTCCAACATCTTTGGTCTGGAGCCCAGCCTGAAACGTAGTAGTTCGTAGGCTTCGGTCAGGGATTTCTTCGTGTTGGTTTTTGCAGAATCAATCGATTTGAAGATGCGTTCTTTAGCCACACTCTCGAAGCTGATTGAACTGGCTCCAGGTATGAGGCTGCTCCCAGCACTAATCAATCTTCTTAGCTTATCTTTGTTGTAGGAAGAGTCCCCGAAAAGCGCTAAAGGGATTAGATAGTTGTTTTCGTAGTTGCCGATGAAATCAATGATCGTCAGATATTCTTTGTTCCTGAATTTCCGTAGGCCTCTGCCTATCTGCTGAATGAAGATGATCGAAGAAGCAGTGGGCCTCAACAAGACCACCTGGTTAATTGCCGGGATGTCCACCCCTTCGTTGAATACATCGACCGTAAACAAGTAATCCAATTTGTCATCAGATTCTGATTGAATCAATTGGATCGACTCTTCTCGATACTCCTCTGGGTCAGCACCACTGATTGATCTGGTCTTGAATCCTCGATCATTGAATTCCTTACTCAGGGTTCGGGCTTCGTCAACCCTCGAACAAAAGATCAGTCCTCGTGGTTCCCCAGAATCGGTTCCGTATTCGAGGAGTTTGCTGATGATATGATCAATTCTCTGACTACGGATCAAACTATTGAAATCCGACTTATCACTGAGTGTTCGGCCATCAACACTCAACTCTGAGATGCCGAAGTAGTGAAAAGGAACAAGAAGATCAGCCTCCAAAGCTTTCTGCAGTCTGATTTCGTAAGCAATCGAATGGTTGAACAGGGAAAAGATATCAAAGCCGTCTGTTCGTTCTGGAGTGGCTGTCATACCCAGTAGGAATCTTGGCTTGAAGTAGTCGATGATTTTTCGGTAGGTAGCAGCCCCAGCCCGGTGAGTCTCATCAATAATCACGTAATCAAAGTGATCAGGCCTGAACTTCTCTAGGTGTGCATTCTTGTTGATGGTCTGGATGGTTGAAAATATGAAATCTGCACTCGTATCCAGAGTGTCCCCAGAACTGTAGACCCTCATCTTTACAGACTCTCCAAAAACCTTTCTGAACTCTACTAGAGCCTTTCTCGCTATATTCAGTCGGTGAACAACAAACAGCAGCATTTTTGAGTTGTTCTGTTTGACATCCAGTGCAGCCAGAACCGTCTTCCCTGTTCCAGTAGCAGAGATTAGGAGGGATCGACTCTGTCCCCGGCTCCTTAATAGCCCCAACCTCTTCAGTGCAGCCTCTTACATGCTGTTGGGGATTATTGGCTGATCTTGGGCACCCCCTTGCTGTTCCACACGATCGAAATGGGTTCCCCGGCTCTCAGCATACATCCGAAGATTATCGTCATTGACGAGTTCACTCTTGCTGACCCAGTAGCCAAAATTGAGATCAATTTCTTGGTACAGGCTGGAAGTCTTATTCAGGGCAACTGTTAGATTGATCTCCGTATTCTTTCCCAGACCTTCCTGCGTGAGATTTGAGCTTCCGATCAGTACTTTGGCGTACTGATCGTATTCGAAAAGATAGGTCTTGCCGTGAAAGTTAATATCGTTGATGAAGCGGACCCTTATGTTTTGAAAGCTTGCTAAAGTTCGGATCGCCTCAGGATCAGAAAAGTTGAGGTACTTTGATACGAGGACTTCCCCACTGCCACCCCGCTCGACGTAGTCTTTAAGTGTCTGATGAATACAGGCGACACCACTTCTGGTAATAAAAGCTACGGCACAACGAAAGAAGCTGCATTCTTCGAGATTCTCTAAAACGAACTCCAGAATCTTCCGACCCCGATTGCTATCATTCAGCACCAGTTGTGGTAGAAAGTAGGTGGATGCATCCGGGTTATGCTCTATCAGCCCAGAATACACACCTTCGATGACTTCATCAGGAGAATACATGTCGGTAGTTCTTCTCGAGGATGTCCAAAATCGGTTTGTCTGCCTCTATCCAGTCCAATTGCCTAGCATCATCAAGGGGTCCATGAAAATAACTGATATGCTCCTTCAGTAGTCCCGTGAAGCTTTCCAGATGGACTAGATAGCAGTGCATTCTGATGGAAAAGTCTTCGTATTCATGTTCTACGGTGGTTATCCATTCGCCTATCTTGACATCCAGATCCAACTCTTCCTTCAGTTCTCGGATCAGACTGTTTGCCTGCGGTTCATTCTCCTTGATCTTCCCACCTGGGAATTCGAATTTGTTTGCGACATAACTGAACTTTGAGTCTCCCCTTTGAAAGGCAAGTAGGCGATCCTCAAAGACTATGACGGCGGCTACTACTTCAATCATTGACGCAACCTTAGGCTTCCAGAGAAGGTGGATAGTGGTTTGATGATCATCAGGATGCCCTACATAAATTGATAGTTTGCATGTAATTACATATTTCGTTGCATAGTTGCAAACTGCATCTACCTTAAGGGTAGGTATAAAGTAAATAGCTACTATGATTGATGACTTTTCAATCTAGTCGAAAAGGAACTGCCTGAAGAATATGGGGTGGATCATTAATCGAGATGGGCAAGCTGACTCTAGGGGGTAGGAAAATCAACATCTATCATACACTGAAAATCTTCTGCCATCTTTTCTGCGTACTAAATCCTTTGCTTTCTAGGCTTTCGTTTCTTTCACTATGCAGAAATTTTTTTGTAGTTCCTCAACTTTATAAGAAGTTTTGTGCTTTCTAAGGTTTTCCTCAAGGCAATGTCCCTTAACTTTAAGTGAGACTTATAACGTTACAAGATTGCGCTTAAAGTAAACTTTTTTATATCTTCACCCTACCCCTTCGTAATTGTGGACGTTCTGGTACCATCGTGGACCATGATTGGACCATCACGAAAAATGGTTAAAGTACTATTATTGTTGGCTATAATGGTTGGTACCATTGGACTGCCGTTATAAACTATTTTCAAAATATAGCTATAGAGTAGTAACATATATGTCTCTCTTATATATTTTCAGAATACTCTTTTTACTGCCAGTCCAATGGTACCAGAAGAATATATAATAATATTAGATACTTATAGAAAATCTTCATGGTCCAATCATGGTACCAGAGAGTACCAGTAGCTTTCTTAATCTAATTTAACAAAGTAAATCAAATACTTAGAGATATCTGACTGGTACTGTGAATTCTCATACTACTACTATAAAGGGAAAGAACCCCACCCCTTCAGTTACCTACTAGTCAGTTTAGCCTACCCTTAGATCAGTTTAGGGCAGCTTGACAGCCTACCTTTAGATCAGTTTGATGTAGCTGGAAAGATCAAATCTTCCTCTTCAGACCCTCCCCAAGATCATCATCTCACCCCTACAACTAAGACCTGAACCAAAAAAAATTATCCTTTGCAGACCAGTAAACAAGCGGCATTGCAAAATAAATCTCAAAACAAAATTTGTTGATTAACCAAGACGAGATTTAAAGCCCGCAAAAAATCGATTAGGGGAGGTAATAAAAAAAGGGTAGGGGGCCTTTGGTCCCCCCTCCCCCTTCTCCAAAATCCAACTTTTTGAAGGTTGGAAGAAAACCCTTAGGCCTTTGAAGATTCTCCGCTTCAACAGGTTTTTCCCACCAACTATCTTACAACCTTTCAGATTTTCTATCTGAACAACCAATCAAAATCGCCGAGAACTCTTGTTCTTTACATAGTTTCTGAGGCACAACCTAGCTGTGCTTATTAAGTTTTCTTTAGAACATCTAATAATTAATCCTATTCTTAGCACCCGATCACACTAAGTAGTTAGAGGCGCAATGGATAAACCCTACACTATCAAACTCTTTGTTCCCGATGGGAACCCCGATCGGTGTAAGATCCTCAATAAGATGAACTGGACAGGAACAGGTCTAGAGGTGTCGAGAGATTCCTTTAGTTCTTTTTGTGGTAGAGAAGAGTTTCAACAGGCAGGAGTCTACATACTCTACGGGGTCACGGATTCTGATGATAGTAAATCCGAACTAGAAGAGTCTGATGATCGTCCTACAGTCTACATTGGGCAGGCCGATGTTGTCGGTGAACGTCTAAAATCACATCTAGAGAACAAAGACTTTTGGGACAGGGCAATTATCTTCGTCTCCAGTAATAAAGGTCTAAACAGGGCCCACATTACCTGGTTGGAATGGTCCCTCATCAAGACGGCTGCAGCATACAAACGTTGTAAGCTCGACAACTCACAAAAAAATCTGAAGGAACCAAGGCTGATTGAATCAGAGAAAGCAGATACCACCGAGTTTCTCAATGAGATTCTAAGTATTCTCCCATTGATTGATGTCAGGGTCTTCCAAGAGCCACAGAAGATTGAAGTCTACAAGAAATCTCAGACGGCTAGTGTTCGATCGACCACCAAAGACACAATAGTTATTCCAGCCTGGGAGGATGGTTTCCAGGAGACATTTTTAGAGCAAAATTGTTGGTACGCAATCAGGATCAGCGGGGGCAAGTTAGGTGAGATTAAATATATTGCAGCCTATAGAGTATCCCCAATCTCAGCAGTCACTCATGTGGCTGAGATCGAGTCCATCGAACCGTATGGAGACAAGGGGAAATATAAGGTCAACTTCGTCGCACCGGCCCGAGAGATTGCCCCTGTACGATATGAGGTTGGTGACTCAGCACCACAAAATATTCGATACACAAACTACAATCGACTATTCAGTGCAAAGAATCTCACCGAGTTATTTGATTGAATGCATTCTTGAAATTTATCGATTTGCCCACCCTATCAGGTTAGTGGTGTCTTTTTTATTTTCTGAGTAAGAATATTTAACGCATTTATTAAAAACTCATCCTGTCCCCAACGCTTTTAGCATGGCCTCCCTAAGATGCTCTTTCTGAAGATGACTGTAGCGCATCGTCATTTGCAGTGTCCTGTGACCCAATATTTCTGCCACCATTCTCAAATTCATCCCATTTTGGACCATATAACTAGCTGCAGAATGCCGTAAATCGTGATAGCGAAAATCTGTTATCTCAGCCTGACGAAGTACCGATTCCCAGCGTTTCCTAAACTCTAATGGTTTCTGTGGGTTTGTTGAAGAGGGAAACAACAGTGAAGTATGTAGCAGACGTTGGGTGCGATGATACTCTCGTAATAGATCTAATGCCTGCCCAATAACGGGGATAGAGCGAATATCTCCATTCTTTGTGTGCTTAAAAGTCAGGTATCCCTTCACAAGGTCAACATTCTCCCAACGGAGTGACCATATTTCATCCCTCCGTGCACCTGTGGCCAATGCGAGTACGACAGCAAGATGAAGTTGAGGTGAGTTGTCTTTGCAGGCTGCTATTAATTTTTCTCGTTCTAGATCATCTAGAAAACGTGTCCGACCTCTTGGTTCAGTAAGCTTTTTTACTTTTCGGCAAGGGTTCTCTTCAAGAACCTGCAGTTCAACCGCATAGGAACAGCAAGAACTTAGTGCGGCGAGGTATCGATTGCATGTGGAGAAAGATCTTTTACCACGTCTGGATTCTTCACTTTGCAATTGTTTTCTAAGCTGAATAATCAGCGATGGTGTCAATTGGCGCACTGAAAGATTACCAATGTGTTTATCAAACCACTCCAATTGATTTTCATAATTGACCCGAGTAGAGTTCTTCATCCTGGCTACAATCTCCTCACGAAATACCTCAATGATTGCGCGGATGTTTTGTCTATCTGCATCAAGTGTGACCATACAACCCTCTTTGATCTTGACCTCCTGTTGCATTGCCCACTCTTTTGCTTCTGATCTTCTATAGAAGCTTTTGCTCAAAGTCGGATTTCCATTGATTCGGATTTCAACCCTGAATACCTTCTTACCGTTTCTACGATAACGTTCTGTGATAGTAGCCATATCATCTCCAATGACTTTCTTTCTCAGAGGCCACTCTGACTTTTAAAGAACAATCCATTGTTAGATCCTCGGAACAGTAATCCGAATGTCGACCCAGCGTTCCTTCAAGAACCGTGGGGGGTAAGCATTACAACGGATGCTCTTAGGCGCAATTTAGGCGCAAATTGAAAGAAATGAGGTGAGATTTTCAGGCGCAATTTAGGCGCACTCAAAATCCAAATTGTGTGGAGATAGGCAAGATTAGAAACTATTGAGAATTCCCTTAAAGCCTGAAATCATAAGGAATTTCAGCAGAAGTCGATGGGTGATCAGATGGTTCAGTTCAGGATGGTTGACTGAAAATCCGTGTGTCGCAGGTTCGATTCCCGCTCTGGCCACCAGTTAATACCTAGGTTTGCCGGCTTCAGCACAATCCCCCCTAAAGTAAATGGCGTAGCAGAGGCGTAGTAATTTTTACGCATCTCCCCATTCATCTCCTGGTCAAATTTGCACATCAATCGATTACAAATCGTAATCCAGGCAGGATCTGCCTCCATTTGCTCCCCACTGCCAATCTAGTTATCGCTAATCTACAGATCTAATCCTGGGTACCTCGACTAGGAGTCGGAAATAAGGAATACCTTATTTCCGACTCCTACCCCGGGGCTATGGTATGCACAGATCTTTTTGCTGCTGTGCGAGTTGGAAGCCTTCACTGTGTTGCTCAAAGCGTTGCAAGCCATGTAACATCGCGTTCGGCCCAGCCTTGCGCTCCGGGTATGCCCATTCTGCCACCTAGTCGAGCAATAATCCAAGCTGCCCAAGCCAGCGAACTCCCTTGATGAGGGTTTTTATGCTGCACGGCAAACTCGTTCACCTCAAGAAATTTCCCGAGGGTCATCAAGTCAAACTGTTCCGGTTGGTTTCCTCTACCAGAGCCACGGAATGGATCGTCACCAATAATCTTCTAAAGCTTCTGACCCCGAAGTCCCAAAACAGACAACGGTGCGCTGGAAGATCGAGCAGTTTCACCGCCAATGGAAACAAACCACCGGAGTTCAACGTTGCCAATGCCGAAAACAAAGAGCCCAACACAATCATATCACGGCCTCGCTGCTGGCTTGGGCCTATCTTCATTAGCCAGCAATGCTGACCAAAACAACCGTCTACGCCCTCAAACAGGGATTGCTTGATGACTACCTCTGCAAACAGCTCAGGAATCCAGCTTTCGCAATTACCTCTGCGTAAGTCCTATAAGAATTCAGAGCATAGAATTGACAAATAAACACCGTAAAGCGATAAGGCAGTGTGATAGTGATTTTGTTCCTTGAATTGAGAGAGTAATGCGTATCAAAGAATTTGAAGTAATTGACCTCAGAGTCCCGACCTCCGATAGTTTGCTAGGGTCGGATCCCTTTCATCGGAAACCAAACTATTCTGTAGTCCTGACCAAGCTCTTTGGGAACAATGGAAAAGAGGGTATTTCAGTAAATTTTACAATCGGTGCGGGCACTGATTGGGTTGCTTACGCGGTGAGGGATCTAATGCAACTGATAGTGGGGCGTTCACTGGATGAGTTTACCAAGGATCCTGGAGGCTTTCACAGGATGCTACTCGAT
>JACLAD010002580.1_pt1 | contig 38047 bp, 44 predicted proteins | sample 8027901 | NCBI WGS metagenome assembly JACLAD01 (sample SAMN15725071, study PRJNA655200) | protist metagenome | isolation source: fluorescence activated cell sorting (FACS) single amplified genomes of... | place: Spain: Blaines Bay Microbial Observatory, Mediterranean Sea | collected 2016-07-05 | reverse complement strand
GTGGTTTTTACGCTGCCCACAATGGCTTCGGTAGGATTATCTGAAGAAGAAGCCACTAAAAAAGGTCTAAACTTTAAGGTAAACAAGGATCGTGTTCCCCACTGGTTTACCGCCAAAAGGATCAACGAGAAAACCTATGCCTATAAGACGCTCGTCGAGAAAGAAACCGGAAAAATTTTAGGAGCACATCTCATTGGCCCACATGCCGAGGAAGTAATAAATCTATTTGCCCTGGCTATAAAAGCGGGATTTACTTCCAAAGATCTGAAAACCATGATCCTCACCTATCCTTCATCAGGTTCAGATGTTGTATATATGGTATGATTAACTAAAAATAATAGAAAAATGAATTCATTTATCACCGAATCAACAATCACTTGCCCTAATTGCGGCCACTTCAAACAAGAAGAAATGCCTACAGATGCGTGCCAGTTCTTTTATGAATGTGAGCAATGTAAAGAGGTTTTAAAACCCAAAGAAGAGGACTGCTGTGTATTCTGTTCTTATGGCTCTGTTGCTTGTCCTCCTATTCAGGAGAATAAAAGCTGCTGTTAAATTCTCTTTTAAAATTTGGTGACCACCCCGGGACATGTTGTAAATTTGAAGAAAAAAACCAAATGATACCACGGGACTTAAGTAAAGACATCAAAACCAGGCTACAGAGCATCAATGGACAAACAAATGGTCTCATAAAAATGTTGGATGAAAATAAAGATCCAGAAAAGATACTGATCCAGTTCAAAGCAGCGCAAAAAGGACTGGATAAGGCGCATTTCCTTCTTTTAGATGAAGTGTATCGTAAAGCGCTGGCGATCACAATTTCAGAAACTGTCGAAGCCTGTCCCGGTAATTGCGGTAATGAAGAGCGAATTGAATTTATTCGCAAACAATTTCCCGATTTGGAACTGAATACGCTTACGAGCAAAATGAAGGAAATTGATGAACTTAAACGAAGATTGGAATCTTATATTTCCGATAATAGATCAGAGTAAAACATTCTTCAAAAATTTGGATTTAATTTAAATACTAAAAAAATCTGTCTTTTAAAAGGCAGATTTTTTTTGGAGACCACCCCGGTTCCGCTCTTATCTTTGAACTGTTCTTTCAAAAGAGCGATAAAACCGATTGTTAATTTAAATTCAAAAAAATGAAAAGACAAATAGAAATATTTACGGCAAATTGTCCGGTATGTGATCCGGTTGTGAAAATGGTGAAAGAGTTGTCCTGCGATAGTTGCGAAATAACCACCTATAATATGGTTGACCAATGTGATGATAAATCTTGTTTAACCAAGATGCAGGAATATGGAGTTAAAAGAATCCCCGCGGTAGCGGTGGATGGCAAACTGCTCGAATGTTGTACAAACAGTGGGATCAGCAAAGAAAAGCTTATCGAAGCAGGAATAGGAAAAGCCAGCTAAGAAAGCCCTCTTACTGAAATTAAAACCTGAAACCTTTTATAATGGCAGCCATTTTGGCTGCCACTTTTGTTTTTAATTGAATTAAGATGTTAAACCTTTACTAATCCTCTTGCCTACCCCCCGGGCTGTGACCCGATCTTTGAAAAGAGGTTCGGCTCTTAATCTTTTATTTCTGATTTCCGAACGCGTCAGGAAATAACTAAAACCATTTAAATTATGAAACCATTAAGTTCAGAAATGCAAAAATGTATTGATGATTGCAACGCCTGTATTACAGCATCTCGAATTTGCCTCGACCAGCACGTTGGAGAGCAGGAAATGAAACGTTGCCTTCAGCTTTGTCTCGATTGTATTGCTTTGTGTGCGGCCTGTGTACAACTACTGGCGAGCCAGTCTCACTATTCAAGCCGTGTTTGCGGCATTTGTGCCGACTTATGTAAAGCCTGTGCAGATGAGTGCGCAAAGTTTGACAGTGAAGTTTGTCAGCAATGCGCAGAAAAATGTCGTGCCTGTGCCGAGAGTTGTAAAGAAATGGCAGCTTAAGAAAAAGTTGTAGGATTTTTTCTCAAAAGGAGCAACTAAAAAGTTGCTCCTTTTTTTAAAATAAAGGAAGCTAACATTAGGATATCACCCTATGTTGGTTTTTATGTTTGAAACTTTATAATTATGAAATGGCGGTTTATTCAAAAAGCCAAATAGATATAACAGCTTTAAAAACTATCAGTAACAATAATACCAATTAATGGACAATCCAAATCCAAAAAAAACTTTAAGCTCTATTTTCGCTCCCCTGGCCATGGCAGCAGGTTTAATATTTTTTCAGGCGTATATGATAGCGCCACTTATTCCTAAACTGGCAACTATTTTTAATGTATCAGAACAGCGGATTGGTCTTATAGTACCAGCTTATATGCTGGCTTATGGAGTTTCAGTCCTGTTTTATGGTTTCCTATCCGATAAATTTGGAAGAAAACGCATACTTCAAATATCCCTACTGGCTTTTATTGTATTAACAGCGACAACCGCCCTGGTGCAATCTGCTTCACAACTCATTCTGTTACGTTTGCTCACGGGTTTAGGGGCAAGCGGTGTGGTGCCAATGGCCCTGGCACTTGTAGGAGATATGTTCAAACCTTCGGAAAGAGGGAGGCCTCTGGGACTTTTATTTGCCGCTATGGAAGGAGGAATGGCTTTAGGTTCTACCGCCGGGATAACGTTGGAACCTTATACAGGCTGGCGTATGTTATTTTTGGCAACTGCCTTCTTGGCCGCTTTGGCATTGTGGATACAGGTAGCCCGAATGGGCTGGAAACAGCAACTTCATAAATCCGGCCAAACTTCATTAAAAAAAATGTTAGGTGGGTTTTACAGGCTACTTGCTTTTCCCCGGGGGCTAAGGACCTATTTATTCGTATTCTGGAATGGGATCTTCCATTCAGGTATTTATACCTGGTTAGGTGTATATTTTGTGCAAAAGTATGATCTGGGCCCACTAGAAATCGGTTTGGCCATTCTAGGTTATGGCTTGCCAGGGTTTTTCTTTGGTTCCCTTATAGGACGCACAGCTGATCGCCTGGGACGTTATCCTATTATCTTAATAGGTTTGGCAACAGCCGCCATAGCAACAGCCAGTCTCGCTCTGGAAATACCCGTTCTTGTGGCCGCCCTTGCAGTCACCTTGATTTCTTTGGGATACGACCTCACGCAACCTCTATTTGCAGGTATAGTAACCGAATTGGGTGGTAAAAAACAGGGTGGACAAGCAATGGGACTCAACGTTTTTGCATTGTTTACGGGCTTCGGCCTTGGGAGCTTATTATTTGGGGAATTATTGAAATTAGGATTAGATCAGGCGTTAATTATTTTTGCGGTTGTACAGGCAGTATTTACGATTGTAGCCGCAAAACTTTTGCAGACAGAAATGAAATTATCAATAAAATGATAAGCTATAACATCCATTTAGATTCTGGTAAGGCCATAACTTTTTTAAGGTGGAGCATTGGCATAATTTTCATCTGGTTTGGGATGGTTAAATTTTTTATTGGTCTGAGCCCGGCAGAAGATTTGGCTTCCTCAACCATTTGTACCCTGAGCGGCCATTTCCTTCCACAAGGAAGTTGTATGCCTATATTGGCTATTTTTGAAAGCCTTATTGGCATATCCTTGTTATTGGGGAAGTTTTTGAAATGGGCTTTAGGCTTATTTTTCCTGCATATGTTAGGAACTTTTTCAACCTTCTTCATTTTTCCCGAACAAATGTTCTCCCATTTCCCATTTGTATTAACTATGAAAGGTCAATATGTAATGAAAAATATAATCATACTGGCAGCAGTGACCAGTATTTGGGCCTCAACAAGAAAAATGGTGTCAATAAGGGATGATCCCAAAAAATAGAATGTGCTGCAAACAATTTTTTAAAGCCTATTTTAAATATAAAATTTTTAGCCTATGAGAACTACAGAAGAAGTATTAAAAGATCATCTGGAACTTTCTAAAAAGGGATCTATAGAAGAGGACCTGCATAGAAACTTTTCCAAAAATTTGATCCTTCTTACTACGCATGGTATTTATAAAGGACATGAAGGACTAAGGGAATTAAATAAAATGCTGATCAAAGATTTCCCTGAAGCGGATTTTAACTATATCAATTTTCTTTTTGAAGATGAAATAGCTTTTCTGGAATGGACTGCAAATTCAGATAATTCACAAATAGATGACGGAGCAGATTCCTACATAGTGCGCGAGGGGCTGATAATTGCCCAGACCATCCATTATACCATCCGAAGGAAGAATTGAGAAAAGAATGTTGCTGATATTTAGATAGGTTAAGCATTAGGATTTCTATAGAGAAAAAAAATAAAATTCAGTTTGCGCACCACCCCCTAACCGCCTTTATTTTTGGCATAGTTAATTTTGTAAACAAATTATAATATGATACGATTACGAAAAGAAATTTTCACGGCATTATTAACCGGAACAGTCCTCGTGTCTTCCGGGAATCCCGCAAGCGCCATGGAGCAGAAAAATGAAAATCAAATTGAATTCAAAACCCAAAAGAATATGAATAAAAAAATCCTACACTTAAAAATTAAAGGCATGCATTGTCAATCCGGCTGTGCCAATGGTATCGACGCAATGCTCAAAGAGCAAAAAGGTATTATTAAAAGTGAAACAAGCTTTGATAAAAGCTCCTCGATTATTGAATATGATCCAGAGCAGATTTCAGAAGAAAAGATAATCTCCCTTATCAAAGACCGGGGGTTTGAAGTGGAAATTGTAACCGAAAAGGGGGCTTCTGTAAACAGATAGAGATACCTGTATAAAAACAATAAAGATGTTTGCTAAAATAAAAGAAGACTTCGTAAGTATAGGATCCCTTTTTACCTCGGTTTCCACCTTACTGTGTTGCGCCCTGCCTTCGCTATTGGTTGCCCTGGGAATGGGAGCGGTGGTGGCAGGATTGGCTTCTGACCTGCCCTGGCTCATAACCATGAGCAAATATAAAGACTGGACCTTCCTGATGGCCGGGATTATGATAGGCTTTAATTTCTGGTTGTTCTACGGAAGAAAAAGAAACCAAACCTGCGAGATCGATGAAAACGGAAATGAAACCGCCTGTGATACAGCAACAAGATGGAGCAAAGCCATTCTTTGGATTTCCTTTGGCCTTTATGTCCTTGGATTGTTTGCTGCTTATTTACTGTTACCCATTCAAAAATTTTTAGGAGTTTAAATTCACAAAACATGAAAAACTATTTTTTAATTTTATTTGTAGGATTATCTATAATAAATACAGCGCAAGCCCAGGGACATGGCCCAATTTATGGATTACAAACCCCCACCCTGGCAAAAGGCGGTATAAACATGAACGCTGCCGGAATGAGCATAGGGACCGAAGACGAGGCTTCTTATATGCTTCGGTATACATTTTTCTATGGCATTACAGAAGATTTACAGGTTACCCTTACCACTCCTACTGTGATTGAGCGTCTGGAAAATGCTCCACGAACCCGTGGAAATAGTATGATGCCTTCTAATGGAGATATTGAGGCTGCTTTGTGGTATCGTTTTTTTTCAAATGCTTTTGGGGTAGGAAAGAGGTTTGAATCCACAGCAATTTTAGGTGTATCTGCCCCTACTGAGGATGTTCGCGGACAGGTGAATGTAGGAAATTCCGTCCATGGAGCAATTTCCACCGGCTATGCCTCTAGGATTTGGTATGCGTGGATAGGTGGCGGTTACCAATATTATTTTGGAAAAGACAACGAGCAATTAGGCGATTTGCCCTATACAAGCTTGGTTATAGGTTACCGTCCTAAAATTTTTATGGGAGATTATCCTAAACCGGACTGGAGGATATTTGTAGAATCACTGGCAGAATTTCCGGGAGATAGTAAAGTTAACGGACAATTTTTTTCTACGGATGAAAGGAGTAAAAAAGTATTGGTTGGTCCTTCCATTTTAGGACTTAGCGGTCCCTAGGGAATTTCCTTCGGAGCATTGTTTCCGATAATTCAGGATTTAATACCGAACAAGCCCCGTGAAAAATACAGGGTCGCACTGAACATCAGTTATTGGTTATAACAGATATCAAAGAAAAATTCAAATAAAAAAAATAGTAAAAATGAAAATAATAGCACTAATTATTGTAATAGCAGTATTCGGGACTTTAAGTTCAAATGCCCAAATCACAAAGGTAAATCAGGAAGTTTTTGGAATGGATTGCGCACCTTGTGCCTACGGCTTGGAACGCGGACTAAAAAAAATGGATGGTATAGAAAAGGTACGGGTAAGCCTGAATGATGGCAAAGCTTATTTAGACCTGACTGCAAATAATAATTTAAGCCTAAAACAAATTCAGGAAGAAGTGAAAGTGAATGGATTTTCCGCCAAAAATGCCGAAATTGTTCTCGAAGGACAACTCGTAAAAGAAAATAATACCTTAAAAATTAGAGTGAACAATGAGGAGTATTATCTCACTTCAAATACAGAGCAGAGTCTTATAAATTCACTTCAGCCCGCAAAGGTGAAAGTGCGGGGAATTGTTCAGGATGAGGGAGATGGGAAATTAAACGGTAAATGGAAAATAAAGATTATGGAAGTACTTTAAAAACTTATTTATGAAGTACCATAAAAAGCATCAATAGAAAGCTTACAAGAATGAAATATTATGGTAGTTTTTTATGCATGTAGAGGTTCGCCGGGATGCCGCTCAAAAAATTCTAGTGTAATGGAATCAAAAATACTCCTTTTGGTTATCCAAAAAGTACAACATTTTTCCATAATAGTACAACTCTAACTGCTATTTTATAGTTAATTTCGCTTTTTAAGCGAAAAAATCAGGAGATCATTTCTATGACGGAATGTTTTCTCCATTGACGATGAAAAGTACATTAGGTAATATTGTCTCTGTATTAATGGCACTTGTGGTGTTGTTGTCTACTTTATCTTTTACTGTAGACAAACATTTCTGTGGAGGTCTTTTAATGGATCTGGCTGTCTTTTCTGAAGCTAAAAGTTGCGTAATGGGAACTCATGATCATTCTGAAATGGGCAGTTCCGTAGAGAAGGATCATTGTTGTAGTAACGAAAAAGTTCTGGTTGAAGGTCAGGACGAGTTGAAAAATTCTATTTTATTCCTGGATCTTGAACAACAGGTGTTTATAGGTACTTTTGCGTTTTCCTATGTATCTTTATTTAATTACATGCCTCGGCAGGTGCCGGCTTATACATTCTATTCTCCCCCTTTGCTGATCCACAGTATTTATCTTCGGGATCAGGTTTTTCTTATTTGATTTAATCTTTTTTGTTAGTACCAGTTATTTATTGCTGGTAAGGTGTATCTGTTACAGGAGTGAATAAAAATATTCATTCAGGTCATACCTTATAGTGAACCAGTCGCTAGAACTGCGTTCACCTTCAACTGGTAATTAATTAATTAGTTAAATTAAAAAGAAATGAAAAAATATCTTTTTCCGCTATTACTGATAGTTGTAACTGTAAATCTCGCGTATGCCCAACAATCTCCCTCATTAGAGGGGAATGTGGATAATTTACCTGTACGGGAGTACCATTTAACCATAGACGAAGAAATGGTTCATATTGCAGGAGAGGAAAGCATGGGCATGACAGTTAACGGCAGCATCCCGGGTCCTATCCTACGGTTTAATGAGGGGGAATATGCCGTTATATACGTTAAGAATGAAATGGAAGAGGAAACTTCAATTCATTGGCACGGCCTCCTGCTACCCAATTTTTACGACGGAGTGCCTTACCTCACTACACCACCCATAGAGCCCGGTAAGATACAGAAGTATGAATTTCCCCTCATTCAGGCTGGGACTTACTGGTATCACTCTCACACCATGCTGCAGGAACAAAGTGGCGTATACGGTTCAATTGTCATAGAACCACAAATACCATCGGCCGCTTATAATTATGATCACGACGAAGTACTGGTTCTATCGGATTGGACTTTTGAGAAACCGCGGAATGTCCTGCGGAACCTAAAGCGCGGCAACGAATGGTACAGCATTAAAAAAGGAACTGCGACTCCCTTGAACCGTGTAATTGCCAGGGGCGCTTTGGGTGCCCAGCTGGATTTCTGGCGTCAGCGTATGGAAGGTGCAGATATCGCGGACATATATTATCCTGCTTTCTTGACTAACGGCGATACAGTACAACATTTCTCCAAATATGAAGCCGGGGATAAGGTAAGGCTACGTATTATAAATGCAGCCGCATCGACACAATTTTGGCTCACCTTCGGAGGCACGCCGCCTCTTTTGGTTTCGGCCGATGGCCTGGATGTGGTCCCGGTGAACAAAGAAAAACTTTTTATTTCCATCGCAGAAACCTATGACCTAATCATTACCATTCCTGAAAACGGACAGATTGAAATGCGGGCCGTAGCCCAGGATGGTTCAGGGGCTACACATGCCTATTTCGGAAGTGGAGACATAATACCGGCAGAGGTGCTGCCAAGGCCGGATAAAATAGGTATGATGATGCAGATGGCAGAAATGGACATGCGTATGGGAGCTCCCGCCATGAAATTCAATCCGGGCAAAGTCGAGCCCTACGAGTTTATGAAAGAATGGGGAATGGACATGGAACATGGTGAAAAAATGGAGGGGGATATGGGTATGGACCACGATAAAAAAATGGGGAATATGGACAGGCAGAGAATGCCCGAGATGGATCATGACGCACATGAACCGATGACTGACAGCCTTCGGGCAGAGCGTTCCTCTTCAGAGAAGACCCAAACTTCAGAAAAAGGACAGCAGAGGGGGGGATCCAATATGTCAAAAATGGGAATGTTTGCAGATTATAATTATGATTTTCTACAGGCTCCTGTCCCTACTACTATTGATGAGACGAAATCCGAAAGAGAGATTTTGCTGAACCTTACCGGCAATATGTGGCGCTACATCTGGAGTATGAATGGAGTACCCCTGGCCGAAGCCGATATGATTAAAATTGAAAAAGGTGAAAAAGTGCGAATAATATTCAACAACCTCACCATGATGCACCACCCCATGCATTTTCACGGCCATTTCTTTCGTGTTCTTAATAAGCATGGAGCCTATTCTCCGCTCAAGCACACAGTGAATGTAGCACCTATGCAAAAGACCATCATTGAATTTGAGGCCAATGAGGACAGTGATTGGTTTTTACACTGCCATGTGCTGTATCACATGGTTGGGGGCATGGCCAGGGCAGTAACCTACCAGACCGAGCGCAATCCACTAATGAAAGAACATCCCAGAGAAATTCTCTTTCAGGAAGGGAATCACTTTTTTACCTGGGGCTTAGCAGATGTAGCCTCTCACATGACCGAAGTGAATGTGGTTTCCAGCAATATCAGGAACCAGTTCAATTTAATTGCAGAATACGGCTGGAACGAAAATTTAGAAGCTGAGTTTTCTTACGAATATTACCTGAACGACTGGTTTCGGGTATTTGGTGGGGTGAACGTGGAAAATGAAATGAAAGATAACCTGGATGAACTAAGTACTACTGCCGTTGCCGGGGTACGCTATTTTACGCCATATATGTTCAACCTGGATGTACGGTTGGACCATAAGCTAAGACCGCAAATAAGTTTAAGCCGGGAAATTATGTTATTTCCAAGATTCGTCATATTCGGGGAATATGAGTTCCAGGCCGATTTTGGCTGGGTAAATGAACTGCCCGAAGGCACTGACTTTGAAAAAGAACAGGTGTACACTGTGGGTGCCGAATACTTCCTTTCCAGGAATTTTTCTTTAATGGGAAGTTATGACAACCGGTTTGGTGCGGGGGGCGGGCTTAGCATAAGATTTTAGTGAAGTATCAATATCAATTAATATCAGTTTAAAACAATTCAAAAATGAAAAATCTAAAAGTGAACTTAGGAATTGCAATGCTAGTAATTGCGAGCTTAACAGCAGTATCCTGTAAAAACAACAATGAAGAAGGAAACGTTGACCATTCAGGAATGGACCATGAAAATATGAGCGAAGGTTCAGAAATGATGGAAGATGGGGAACAAACTTCCGAAGATATGCCTGGCAGTGAAAACCAGGATTCACAAACCGGAATTATTATTAATGATTATCTTGAATTAAAAGATGCCCTGGTAGCCGATAATTCGGAGGGGGCTGCGCAAGCCGGTGAAAGCCTCGTAACAGCTTTTGAAAATTTTGATAGGAGCGGTTATGAAGCTGCCGAACAGCAGGAGCTAACCGAAATTATTGAAAGCGCCAAGGAACACGCCGATCATATTTCCTATAGCGATATGGCACACCAAAGGGAGCATTTTGAACTAATGAGCATTGACATGGTCGATATGCTGGCCATTACCGGTTCCCCCGAAACGCTCTATCAGCAGTTTTGCCCTATGTACAACGACAATAAAGGTGGGATTTGGTTAAGCACCAGTGAGGAAATAAGGAATCCTTATTTTGGGCAAAGTATGCTTAGCTGTGGAGAGGTCCAGAAGGAAATTTAACGAATGAAGTTCCTAAAGATCATCGGTCTGGTTTTATTGGTTGCCTTTGTGGGGATACAGTTTATCCCCACAAACCGCAATCAGGCTGATTATATTTCTAAATCAGATTTTACGGAGGTTTATGAGGTGCCGGAAAACATCAATACCATCCTGCAAACCTCTTGTTATGACTGCCATAGCAATAATACCAATTATCCATGGTATAATAAGATCCAGCCGTTTACCTGGTATTTGAACGACCATATTGAAAAAGGCAAGGCAGATTTGAATTTTAGTGAATTTGGGGAATATTCCTCCCGGCGGCAAAGAAGTAAGTTGCGCTCTATAAGCAGCCAGGTGAAAGATGGGGAAATGCCTTTGCAATCATATACCCTGGTGCATTGGGATGCGAAACTTTCTGACAAGGAGAAGGAAGAATTCACAGTTTGGATGGATTCTTTGGCCATGGAAGTAAGGTAAAAGAAAATAATCCCCCGGCCCTGTGCCTGGAAATTGTCTGTTTAATTAGTTAACACTTCAGGTGCAGGGTCTTTATAAAAAGTTTTCAGCAACAAATAAAAATTATAATTATTGGTCAAAAGAAAAACAGGGGTAAAATTGAGGAAAGCCCATCGTTATCTGGGACTTTTCATAGGGATCGAATTTAAGTACTTTAAAATGGGAGAAATTAAAATGAACACCTTTCACAAAAATACAGTTCTAACTGCTATACTGGTTTCAGTATTATCGCTGTCTTGTGGCACTTCCGAAAAAAAATCAGAAGGTGAGAAAATTATAGAGAAAAGCATTGAGGCCTCCGGTGGAGAAAACTATGTAAATGCTGAAATCGATTTCACTTTTAGGAACAGGAGATATAAGAGTAAACGCAATGGGGACATCTTCCGGTTGGAGCGTATTGTAAAGGATTCCGCCGGTAACACCACACATGATGTTCTAAGCAATGAGGGTCTGAAACGTTTTGTAAACAGCAAAGCTGCTACTGTTCCAGATTCGATGGTCACCCGGATAAGTGATGGGGTAAATTCTGTTCATTATTTTGTCCAGGTGCCTTTTGTGCTCAATTCGCCTGCGGCCAACAAAGAACTGTTGGGGGAAGGTGAGGTGGAAGGGGAGACCTATTACGAAGTTAAAGTTACCTTTCGTGAGGAAGGTGGAGGGACAGATTTTGAGGATGAGTTCTTATACTGGATCCACAAGGAAAATTTCACGGTAGATTATTTAGCTTATAGGTTTTTTACCAATGACGGGGGAATAAGGTTCAGGAAAGCGTTGAATCCCAGGGTGGTAGAAGGAATCAGGTTCGTAGATTACCAAAACTATAAAGCCAAAGAGTTTTCCACACCGTTACGTGATTTGGACTCCCTATATGAAGCAGGAAAACTGGAATTTTTCTCTGATATCCAAACTGAAAATATTAGCGTAAGCATTAATAAAAACAATTAATTAAACACAACATTTTCCATGAAAACCACAAAATATATTATTTACGTGCTGCTTGTATTATTTTCCACAAGTGGGATGCAGGCGCAACATGAAAACCACCAGGCCGAAAAGGTGACAACACAAAACAAAGAGGTGTTAAGTCCGCATACCAGTACCATGGCCATAATTGATGGGGCTCATATTCATATAGATTATTCTTCACCACGCGTGCGTGACAGGATAATTTTTGGCGGACTGGTAGGCTACAACACAGTTTGGCAGGCCGGAGCTCATAAAGCGACCTGGATAGAAACCAATAAGGATTTGGTAATTGGTGATGAAATATTGCCTGCCGGGAAGTATGCTTTTTTTACAGTTCCCGGTAAAGAAAATTGGAAAGTCATGTTCAATTCCCGTTGGGATCAGCATGGAAAGGATGAATATGATGAAAAAGAAAATGTAGTTGTTTTGGAAGTTCATTCTGAGACGCTGGAGAATGTCCAGGAGGCACTGACTTATGAAGTTCAAAAAATAGAAAATGATGAAGGAGTAATTTCTCTCACTTGGGAAAGAAAGAAAATTAGTATTCCTTTTCAAGTCAGTGCAGATGAACAAAGGATGAATGACTAAGTATAAAACCTAAAGAACTAACCAACCATCAACCATGAAAAAGGAAATTTTAATTGACAGGAATTCTATGAATATTGAAAATCATAGAGTTATTCAGATTAAAAATGTAGTTTGCCAGCGATGCAAAAGGAGCGTAAGAGAAATACTGACTACATTAAAAATTCCTTTCAAAAGAGTGTCTTTGGGAGAGGCAGAGTTGGAAAGGAGTCTCTCAGATTTTGAGTTCACATTGTTTCAGGAAGAGTTACGTAAAGTGGGATTTGAGCTCATTTTCGAAAAAAATGAACGCCTGGTGAACCAGATAAAATCAATAATCATTGCGCGGGTTTACAAGGAGGAAGATTTTGGGAAACAGAAGATTTCAGATCTATTGACCAGCCGTCTACACTACGACTATAGCCATCTTACCCATATTTTCACAAAACTTGAAGGGAAAAATATTCAGAAGTTTTATAGTGAAATAAAGATAGAAAGAATAAAGGAGTTATTGGAGTATAACGAGCTAACTGTTTTAGAGATTGCTCATGAAATGGGGTATAGCAGTGCTACCTACCTATCAACCCACTTTAAAAAAGCTACTGGTGTAACTCCTTCGGATTATAAAAATAAAGAAGAAAAACGTAAAACAGATCTCAATAGGTTCTGAGATAGTAAGGAATTGATCTTTTGTGAAAAGAAACATTACAATAAGTTTTTTGTTGAAAGCCATGGGAAAATAGAAGGTTTGGCCGCCTATATTGTCTCAATTTTTAGATACTGGTAATTTAGGTAAAGTAAATATTCTCTTTTCTAAACGTCATATGATTCTTCTATATTTTATAATCTTTTCATGACCATTTTTCGTAGTCTTTACTGTTAAATAATTACAAACCCTTAATAGTGAATGTTTTTTCTGTTATATTAAAAGTGCTTTTGAACCTTTTGAGCTATCTTTATTCTGGATAAGGAAAATGCGTCCTATGTTTAGAATTCTGAGAGAAAAGGGAAAATATGACTTTGATCATATTTGAAAAAAGAGCAATTAATTATTTTTGTTATTGAATTATTAAAATGCTCCAAATATAATTTCAGCCTTATTTCAGTGGTAATTAGCTAATGAATAGAGGAAATTAGAAGAGTGTTATGAAAGCCTTCCTATTAAAAATATCATCTTTGGTCCTGGCATTTTTAATGTTCCTATCGACAATGTCCTTTACTGTGAATAAACACTTTTGCGGTGATTTTCTTGTGGACCAATCAGTCTTTTTTGAAGCTGATACCTGCGGAATGGAACATGATTCCGGAGTAGCTGATGAGAAAGGTTGTTCTGACGATTCTATAGCTATTGATGGTCAGAAAGATTTGAAGATATCCTTTTATGATCTCAACTTTGATCAGCAAGTATTTCTTGTAAGTTTTGCTTATTCATTTAACGGGCTTTTTGAAGAACTGCCTGCGAAAGATATTCCTTTTGTCAAGTATATACCTCCCTTAATCGTTCAGGAAATCCACATATTGAACGAGACCTTCTTAATTTGATTCTGAATTAATATTTAGGCTCTGGTGCTTTACCGCCGGAGCAGAGTTTTTTTGATGTTGCAAACGTGCAGCTTCAAAAGAGTATTAATTCAGAATTAAAACCAAATGCTTAATAAAACTATAAAGTTCTTTTTAGAGAACAAATTGGTGACCGCTTTACTTACGGTTGCCTTAATGGCCTGGGGAGTAGCTACAGCACCGTTTAACTGGGACTTAGACTGGATGCCAAGGGATCCGGTGCCAGTGGATGCCATACCAGACATTGGTGAAAACCAACAAATCGTCTATACCGAATGGATGGGGAAATCTCCTCAGGACATCGAGGACCAAATAACCTATCCCCTTACTACTTCACTCTTGGGAGTGCCAGGCGTAAAAACTATTCGAAGTAGTTCCCTTTTTGGTCTTTCAAGCATCTATATAATTTTTGAAGAGGATGTGGAATTTTACTGGAGCCGCTCGAGAATTCTTGAGAAGTTAAATTCTCTGCCCGCCGGAACACTCCCAGCAGACGTCCAGCCCGCCCTGGGTCCTGATGCTACAGCATTGGGACAGGTGTTTTGGTACACTCTGGAGGGAAGAGACCCAAAAACCGGTGAGCCAACCGGGGGGTGGGATCCTCAGGAGCTTCGTACTATTCAGGATTTTTATGTCAAGTACTCTTTATCTGCTGCCGAAGGTGTATCTGAAGTAGCTTCAATAGGAGGATTTGTCAAGGAGTATCAGGTGGAAATTGATCCTACCGCGATGAAAAGCTACGGCGTAAATGTCAAACAAATAATGGAGGCTGTGCGTGAAAGTAACCTGGATGTAGGAGCACGCACCATTGAGTTTAACCGGGCAGAATATCTGGTTCGTGGATTGGGCTATATAGAAAGCCTGGAGGATCTCGAAGAAGCTGTTGTTGCTGTCAATGAGAATACTCCTATTCGCCTCAAAGATGTGGCCAGGATACAGATGGGGCCAGCTACCAGGCGCGGCGGGCTGGACAAAGGGGGCGCGGAGGCAACAGGAGCGGTGGTTGTCGCAAGATATGGCTCGAACCCTCTCGCAGTTATTGATAATGTAAAAAAGGAAATAGAGAATATTGCTCCCGGATTGCCAAGTAAGACGCTGGCAGACGGAACTGTCTCCAAAGTTACAATCGTGCCTTTTTACGATCGCTCCGGATTAATTTATGAGACTTTAGGAACTCTGGAGGAAGCACTTATCCTGGAGATCTTGATTAGCATTATAGTGGTCATAGTACTCGTTCTAAATTTAAGGGCAGCTATTATGATTTCAGGTCTACTTCCTATTGGGGTACTCATGACATTTATAGTCATGCAGTATGCAGGAGTAGATGCCAATATCGTGGCCCTTTCCGGGATTGCCATTGCTATTGGAGTCATGCTTGACGTTGGAGTGATCTTCACAGAGAACATACTGCGACATCTTGAATTACCTGATAATAAAGGTCGTCCTATATTGCCCGTCATCTACGAAGGAACGGTTGAAATTGCCTCAGCCGTGTTAACTGCACTGGCAACAACGGTCATTAGTTTTATTCCCGTTTTTGCTATGACAGGACAGGAAGGAAAGTTATTTGGACCACTTGCCTTCACAAAAACCTTTGCCCTTATTGCTGCGATGTTTGTGGGACTCGTTGTGATCCCCGCCTTGGCGCATGGACTCTTTTCCATGAACTTTGGGAAAAAGAGAACCCGGAGAATTTGGAATTTTGCCCTTATTGCTTTAGGAGTTTTACTGTTGTTTAAGGTAGCCTGGGTAGGAATCATGTTTATAGCTCTGGGACTGAACAATCTTCTCGAGCCGCGATGGCCCGAGAAAAAGCGAAAATACCCAACCTATATCAACATTGGAATTGTACTAGTTGGGGTCCTGTATTTCTTAAACAGAGAGTGGTTGCCACTTGGTGCAGATCAATCTGAATTTACAAATTTAATTTTTGTAGGAGGGATTATATCGATAGTGCTGGGATTATTAATGGCGATGGTAAAATATTACCAACCCATCCTAAGATGGGCTTTGGAAAATAAATGGAAATTTCTATCGCTGCCAATTATGATAATTCTCTTTGGGCTTTTTTCCTGGCAGGGTTTTGATAAGATATTCAGTCCTGTTGCTACAGGTTTCGATAAACTTGGATATAACGTAAGGCAAACTGAGGTTTGGCTGGGAATAAGTGAGACCTTCCCGGGTGCGGGGGAAGAATTTATGCCCCCATTAGAAGAAGGATCTTTCTTATTGATGCCCACAACTATGCCTCACTCCGGTGTAGAGGAAAATGTTGAAACCATTCGGATTCTTGACAGGAGAGTAACTGCAATTCCCGAGGTCGATATGACGGTGGGAAAATGGGGTCGGGCTTCGACAGCATTGGATCCTGCGCCAATTTCAATGTTCGAGAATGTTATAAATTATAAATCTGAATATGTACTGGATCAGAATGGACGTCGTAAACGATTTGAAGTGAACGATGAGGATCAATACGTTTTAAAGAACGGGGAAGTTTTTGATCCTGAAACCATGGAAAGAGAGGATTTGGATGTTTCTCAATTGATAGGTGATCCCGGGGGTGAATACTTCCGACAATGGCGTGACCATATTAAATCACCTGACGATATTTGGGATGAGATAGTAGGAACCACCAGCTTGCCGGGAGTGACTTCTGCACCTAAACTGCAACCAATTGCAACTCGGTTAATCATGCTATCTACCGGAATGAGGGCCCCCATGGGGATGAAAATTTTTGGACCAGATCTCGAGACTATTGAAGAAGTTGGGTTACAAATGGAGAATATTCTTCGGGAGGTACCTGGAGTAAAAGCCCCATCTGTTTTTGCCGACAGAGTTGTGGGAAAACCATACATGGAGCTGGAAATCGACAGGCGCGCCATTGCACGATACGGACTTTCAATAGGTGATGTTCAGCGAATCATTAGTGCTGCTGTGGGTGGAATGTCTATGACTACTACAGTAGAAGGTCGGGAAAGGTATGGGGTCAGGCTAAGATATGCCCGGGAATTCAGGGATAACCCTGAAGATGTTAAGAGCATCCTGGTACCAACCCCAACCGGAGTTCAAATCCCCTTAGGAGATTTAGTAGAAGTACAATATGTACAGGGCCCTCAGGTCATAAAGAGTGAGGATACCTTCCTGCTCTCTTATGTGATTTTTGATAAAGAGGCTGATGTTGCAGAGGTAGATGTAGTAGAAAATGCACAAGCTCTGATCAATGAGAAAATTGAATCAGGAGAATTTGTAGTACCTCCCGGAGTGAGCTACAAGTTTGCAGGGAACTACGAAAATCAATTAAGGGCTGCAAAAACTTTGTCTATTGTTATTCCTATTAGCTTGTTAGCTATTTTTCTGCTGCTTTACTTCCAGTTTGGCAACTTTCAGACCACATTAATGGCCTTTTCAGGTGTCTTCGTGGCATTGTCGGGAGGGTTTATCCTGCTCTGGTTGTATAACCAGACGTGGTTCCTAAATTTCAATCTTCTTGGAGAAAATATGCGGGAGGTCTTTCAAATAGGGCCTATAAACTTAAGTGTTGCTGTCTGGGTAGGTTTTATTGCCCTTTTTGGGGTGGCAACAGACGACGGCGTACTTATGGGAACCTATCTAAAGCAGGTTTTTGCTGAAGAAAAGACGACGGACAAAAATTCCATTCGAAGAGCTGTTGTAATGGCAGGGAGCAAAAGGGTAAGACCCGCTGTAATGACCACTGCAACTACTCTCATTGCTTTAATGCCAATTTTAACATCCACAGGGAAGGGGTCTGATATTATGATCCCTATGGCCATCCCGACATTTGGAGGAATGTTGTTCCAGACAATAACTATGTTCGTAGTTCCCGTCCTATACAGTATGTGGCAAGAGAAGAAATGGTCAAATCCTAAATTACAGGAGCAACAAATAAATGAATTAGACAAGTAATGAAAAAAAATATCATAAATATAGGCGCTTTAATCATGTTTTTTCTCGCTTTGTGGACGAATAACTCCCACGCCCAGGAAGAAGAAATAGGAATCGGGTATTTAGATAAATATCTGGTACTGGCTGCTGAAAACAATCCGCAGATAAGATCCCTCTACAAGGAATATCTCGCTGCGCTGGAAAAAGTAGTTCAGGAAGGAACATTACCAGATCCACAGATAAGTTTTGGCTATTTCATCCAACCAGTAGAAACCCGTGTTGGAGCTCAACAGGCTACAGCTTCCTTTAGCCAAATGTTCCCCTGGTTTGGGACCCTTGATGCCCAGGAGCGGGTCGCGGCTGAAAGAGCGCAGGCACGGCTACAGCTTTTTGAAGATGCGAAACTGGAACTTTTTAGGGATGTGAAAATTACCTATACAGAGTTGTATTACCTTGAAATGGCGATACAAGTAACAGAAGAGAACCTGGCGCTGCTTAGTTCCTTTAAGAGCATCGCTGAGGTGCAGTTCGAAAGCGGGAAAACGGGTTTTTCTTCTGTTCTACAAGTTGAACTGGAAGAGGAAGAGTTGGAAAGCAGACTAGCATATTTAAAGGACAGCAGGATTCCCCTGCTTACAGAGTTCGAGGAGTTACTAAATGAAGAACTACAAGAGCCTCTTGGGTTCCCTGACAGTCTTTGGGAGGAACAGCTTCTAAATGAAAAGAGTATACTTCTGGAAATGATCTTAGCTGAGAACCCTCGCCTGGAACAACTCGAACATCAGGCGAGGAGTTTCGAAGAGCAGCTCACTGTAGCCAAAAAAATGGGTTTACCATCTTTTACTCTTGGGGGGACCTATACCAATATTGCTTCAAGAACAGATTTAGACCCGGCTATGGCACTGCCAGACAATGGTCAGGACGCATTTATATTTCCACAAGTAGGAATACGGGTGCCGCTTTACAGAAATAAGTATAAAGCCATGCGCCAGGAAGCTATTCTGCAGCAAGAGGCAGTGCAGTTGAAAAAGGAAAACCTGGAGAATGAATTGGAGACAAAGCTTGAGCAGTTGTATCGCGATTACGTGGACGCAGTACGAAACGTTGAACTCTACAATCGGTTGACAACAATTGCCAAACAATCACTGGAGCTTTACCAGACAGAACTATCTACAGGTAGAAACAATGTTTTGGAAATAATTCGAATGGAACGCCAACTTTTAAACTACGGTTTGGAACTGGCAAGGGCCAAAACAGAACGAAATAACAATGTGTATAGAATAAACTACTTAATAGGAGAAGGTTATGAATAAAATAAATAAAAAAATGATATACGTTGGGCTGGGCTTTTTAGCAGCAGGCCTACTCTTGGGGTGGCTTTTTTTTGGTGGAACATCAGAAAGTTCAGCCACCACCGAAAATCAGCTGGAGGAAGCACATGCTCATGAGGAAGGAGAATCAGAAATCTGGACTTGTTCAATGCATCCACAGATTAGACAGGAGGAACCGGGAAATTGTCCTATATGCGGTATGGAATTAATACCCGTGAAAGCGTCTGCAGCTGTCAATGACTCTGAGATACAAATGAGTGAAGCCGCAGCCAGAATTGCCGATATTCAAACCGTGACTGTAAAGGCAGGCTCACCTACTAAAGAGGTATATCTTACGGGGAGGGTGACCGCAGATGAGCGCAATGTTTCGGCTGTGACTGCACGTTTTCCGGGACGTATTGAGAAGTTATTTGTGAACTTCACGGGACAAGAAGTAAGAAGAGGAGAAAGGTTAGCCTCTATCTATTCCCCGGAGTTAGTACAGGCACAAAAGGAACTCCTGGAGGCTTTACGGTTTAAAGAGACTAATCCTTCTTTTTTAGAAGCTGCGGTAAGGAAATTAAAACAGTGGGATTTAACAGATACGCAAATCCAGAATATTAAGGAGAATGGAAAGGTGCAATATAATTTTGATATTTATTCTACACAGTCTGGAACCGTTACCAGTAGAAATGTAAGTGAAGGAGATTATGTGGGCGAAGGTCAGCCGCTTTTTGATATCGCTAATTTAAATAAAGTATGGGTCCTTTATGATGCCTATGAAAGCGATCTTGCATGGATCAAAGAAGGAGATAAAGTTACTTTTTCTGTACCCTCGATGCCTGGACAATCCTTTTCCAGTACTGTTACTTTTATTGATCCTGTTATTAACCCCCAAACGAGGGTAGCTTTGGTGCGAACTGAAGTAGATAATCCTAAAGGAAAACTCAAACCGGATATGTTTGCTCAGGGAGTAATTAACAGTGAGTTGGATAATTTAGAAAACGCTCTCGTTATACCAAAATCTTCCATCCTGTGGACCGGTAAAAGAGCCATTGTCTACTTAAGGAGGCCCGAGTTTGAAGAGCCCACCTTCGAGTTTAGGGAAGTAGTTCTAGGACCCGAGGCAGGGGACTTGTATGTGGTCACTAAAGGCTTGGAAGCAGGTGATGAAGTTGTGGCCAATGGCGTATTTAAGGTAGATGCTGCCGCGCAACTGCAAGGGAAACGGAGCATGATGAGCCCGGAAGGTGGTCCTGCCATGACAGGACACAATCATGGTGGAATGGAAATGGAAGAGGGTAACGACATGCCGGAGCAAACAAAAACTTCAAAATTTGTTCAGGAAGATGTGATGGACATGAGCAAAGATGTCCCCAAAGCTTTCAAAAACCAACTTAATGAAGTAATCGAAGCCTATCTGGAACTTAAAGAAGGGCTGGTAAGGGCTAATATAGATGAGACACAGGAATCGAGTACTGAGCTATTGGCTGCTCTTGATAAACTTGATGGCAATTCCCTTTCTGGTCATGCCAAGAATTTCTGGGAAGAAAAAAAGGCTTTCTTATTCAAACACACGAGGTTGTGTAAGGAGGCTACTACAATAGAAGGGAAACGTGAAAACTTTATTTTCCTTTCACAGCCACTAATAAAGATTGTCGAGGCTTTTGGAGCTAACCAGAAGTTGTATGTGAACTTTTGCCCTATGGCCAATAACAACAAAGGTGCCTACTGGCTAAGTAACAGCGAAGAAATTAGGAACCCGTTTTTTGGAGAAGCTATGCTTACCTGCGGTGAAGTGAAATCCGTAATAAACTAAGAATTAAGTAATAAATGAAAATCAAATATGAATATCCAAAATTAAAAACTATGAAAACTTTAAAAGTAAAAACTGCAGTAGTACTGCTATTAGCCGTTAGTCTGGGTTATAGCCAGGAGAAGAAAATGATGCACCACGATCACGAAAATATGGAGTCGGGTGAGATGAAAATGATGGACAGTAAAATCCCAAAATTTAATAACGAAAAAATAACTACAGCTTATGAAGACTATTTAACCCTTAAAGCCGCAATACTCAAGTCTGATCAAGAACTGGCAAAGAAGGAAGCAGAGCAACTTCTCAACTCTATTGCAAAGTTAGAAGGGACCGATGGATTACAGAAAGTCGCAACAAAGTTGGCTGCTAATCGTAATCTGGAATCGCAAAAGGCTGCATTTTCGGATTTTTCCAGTGAATTTGCTGATTTTCTAAAGGGCAAAGTTGCGGAAAACCAATTGTATTTTGCGCGCTGTCCAATGGCTAATAATAACTCAGGAGGTTTTTGGCTAAGCCACGAAGAGGCAATTCAAAATCCATTTTTTGGGGGAAAAATGCTGAAGTGTGGTAGTATACAAGAAACAATAAAATAAAAAAGACCTGCGTAAGTGGACTGGTGGTTGTGCCCTACTCCCCCCTCATGACTAATCCGGTCCATAAAGCAGGCACAACAAATATGAAAGCTAAAATAAAAATTTTCGCATTTGCGATAATAGGTATAGGGTTTCTTTCCGGTTGTAATACGGGAGAGAAAGAAAAAGTGCAAAATACGCAAACAGAGGTTAATTCAGTAGCAGAAAGTGCTGTGAAAGCAGAGCATAATTATAAAATTGGAGATCAGGTACCCAATGACCTGGTATGTATGGTTAACGATGCTTACATGGCCAAAGCTCAGATTCCAATAGGTGTAAATGGTAAGATCTACTATGGCTGTTGTAATATGTGCGTTGAAACCCTTAACGAAAAAGAAACGGCTCGCTTGGCTGTTGATCCTATAACCGGCGAGGCAGTTGACAAATCTGAAGCTTTTATCGTCTTGCTAAACAAAAATGGCACAGTAGCCTATTACAAATCGGAAGCTACGTACAAAAGAGCTTTGGAAGCAGGAAAAGTTAAAAGTTAGATAAGAGATTAAGCCCTGCATATATGGGCCGGTAAATTAACCGTACCCCTCCCCCACATTATTTACCGGCCCATTGGCAGGCACGATGCGTGAATTACCGGAGTTTTATTATAGTTCAATTCCGGTGGAATATTTAAAACTAGAAACTGTCTAGAATCATAAGTGCCGTAAAAATCTTTCATGAGATCTTACAGGGAACAAAGGAGAAAATCAAGTAAGAAAACGAAAAAGAAAGAGCGGCATCGTTCCAAGGCCAAAAAGAGTGATAAATTTCTGGCAATATGTGCTTTTGTAATACTCTTTCTTCTAGCTCTATCCATGGCATTTTTGAGAGACTGGTACTTGTAGTGGTTGAATAAAAAAATTAAAAAAAATCAAAAAAATGAAATCGATTTTTGCGAGCACCCTCAGAAAAAGAAATTTTCTAATCATACTCTTGATTTGGATTACCGCCCTGCTCACCTTCACCTCTTGTAGCAGCAGCCGTATAGATTTAGCTCAAGGTCAACACGTGGATCCTGTATGTGGGATAGTCGTTAGCGAGCAAAGTGCTATAAACTACAATTATATGGAAAACACGTATTATTTTGATTCCGAACAATGCCTGACAGTATTCAGAAAAAATCCGGAAAAGTTCCAGAACACTCAACAGAAAAGAAGGTCTACAAACGGTATGCACATGGGCTGGGCACCCATAAGCGGGATTGTAATGGTGCTGGGAATGACTGCAGCTATGATTGTCGGAATAAGTCATTAACATACAAAGGTTACACAGTAAATATTTTAAAGACATAATTGGAATTTCAACTTTAGAAAGAATATAAACATGACCTAAAATGGTAGTAGTAACCAGATGGTCATTTTGTAAAATAGAAGTTGACAGCTAAGAAAAAATAAAAAGATGTGTCCTACATTTTCATGAAGATCATCAAAAAAATAGTAGCCATGCAAAACTCGAAACTGGAATATCACGGTTTAAGAAAAGAAGAAGAGGGACTCCGGGAAGCCCTTTGTACCCTTGGCAATGGCTATTTCGCCACTAGGGGAGCAGCAGAAGAATCAGAAGCTGATGGCACTCATTACCCGGGCACCTACCTGGCAGGTGGTTACAACAGGCTTAAATCACAAATAGCAGGAAAGACCATTGAAAATGAAGATCTGGTTAATTGGCCTAACTGGCTGCACTTAAGCTTCAGGCTGGAAGGAGATAAGGACTGGTTCCAGTTAGAAAAAAACAGGTCTTGAATTATGTTCAGGAACTTGATATCTCTGCAGGAATCCTGAGGAGGGAGATGCATTTCATCGATGAACAATAGCCTCTGGATGAAGTTGAATCCGACATCAAGATTCAATTTAAGAAACAATCTATTACAGTTTCCGATAAATCAACTAAAGTAATTGAGTATCAGTAAAACTAAAGGTAAACAGATGAAAACACAAAAACTTCACAGGTAGAAAAAAATATTGAATTTTCAACATGAGTGAGCATTATCATATTTAAAAAATAACCTTTAAGTTAACTTATTGATATACTATCTAAAAAAATTGTTTAATCATTAAAATAAATTAAAATGAAAAATCACTGGTTATGGATGATCATCGGATGTGTTTTACCTCTTTTGCTCATCTTTTTGGCCCCATCAATTGGATTGGGTGGTGATGTCTGGCTTTTCACATTTATCATCATAATGTTTGCCATACATCTAATGATGCCTATGCGGCATGGAGATCATACTCACGGGTTAACCGATGAGAATTTAAAGAAAAAAAGCAAAGATCAAGTAACAAACCAACATCAAAAAAAATAAAGACATGCACAATTATGATGGATTTTTTGGAATGCACCTCATCTGGTGGTTCATCTGGATAGTTTTTCTTATCTGGGTTTTCATGATACCAACACAATGGGGAAAAAAAACAAGAAGAGAAGAACCACTGGACATCCTAAGAAAGCGATTTGCACGTGGCGAAATTTCGAAGGAACAGTTCGAAGAACAAAAGAAGCTATTAGAATCGGATAAATAATTTTAAAATCTGAAAATATGTATCGATTAAACATAAAAAAATTTGGTTTGGCACTCGGTCTTACCGGAGCTCTCCTTTATGTGGGGTGTGTACTGGTGATGGCCACAGTGGGGCGGGAAGGAACAGTAAAGTTCTTTAACAGTCTTTTACACGGACTGGACACAAGTAGTATAATAAGAATGGATGTGCCTGTACTGGAGGTGTTCTTTGGAATTATCCAGGTTTTCATCTTAAGCTGGCTAATCGGTGCTTGTGTAGCGGCATTTTATAATGCTCAAGTAAAAGGTTAAAGGATACTGCTGCATTTAATGCTTTTGTAATTAAGGATCTACTTGAAATACACTTTTAATCGAGATAAGCCACTCGCCTGGTACATCCAAAGCATAATCAGGTTACTTTAAACACGAAAGTAATGTGAAACAAAGGAACAAGATCAAATTAAAAAATTGGAAGTCATGAAAAAAATAGCAGTAGTAGGTTATGGAGTCATCGGCAAAAGAGTTGCCGATGCCATTGACAAACAACATGATATGGAGTTAACCGGCATTTGTGATATCATAAGTGACTGGCGCATAGAAAATGCGGTAAGAAAAAACTACAATATTTACAGCGCGACACAAGAAGCAGAAAAGGAAATGAAAAACGCCGGATTCTCCGTTAAAGGCGGAATGACAGAGCTTTTAGATCAGGTGGACCTGGTTGTGGATTGCACCCCTAAAAAAGTTGCCGCAAAAAACGTAGAACGATACAAAAGTCAAGGTAAAAAATTTATTGTACAAGGAGGTGAAAAGCATGAAACTGCGGGCCATTCCTTCAGTGCCGAAAACAATTACCAAACCGCTCTAAACATAGATGCTACGCGGGTGGTTTCGTGCAACACCACCTCCATTTTAAGAACTCTTACGGCTCTAAAAAGGGCAAATCTGTTACAAAGTGCCCGCGGTACTCTTTTACGAAGAGCAACAGATCCCTGGGAAAGCCATATGGGGGGAATCATGAATACAATGGTTCCTGAAAAAGATATTCCCAGTCATCAGGGTCCCGATGCTCAAAGTGTAGATCCCGAACTGGATGTTATTACTGCTGCAGTAAAAGTACCTGAAACCCTGAGCCATATGCACTACTGGAATGTGCGACTGACAAAAAAGGCCTCAAAAGATGAAGTTTTAAATGCTTTTAAAACGTCGACAAGAATTAAGATGATTCGGTACGAGCAGGGTTTGGTTTCAAACAATACTATAAAAGAAATGTTCCTGGATATGGGAAGACCCTGGGGGGACATGTACGAAGTTGCACTTTGGGAGGATATGTTGAAAGTACAGGGAGACGAACTCTTCTATGCCTATGTGGTAGACAACCAGGCTATTGTAATCCCCGAAACTATTGATGCGATAAGAGCACTCACAGGTATCATAGAAGATGGGCACGTATCCATACTTAAAACCAACCGCACGTTAGGAATATGATTTATCAATAACAATAAATAAGAGGTTATGAAAGAAATAAAAGCATTCATACGGCCAAATAAAATTAAGGAGGTGATTTCTTCCTTGAGGAGAGAGGGCCATTGCTGTTTAACAGTCTTTGAGGGAGAAGGAACCGGCGATTACACAGATCCTGGAGAAGATTGGCCTTCCCTCAAACTACCATTCCTCCACAGCAAGATCTATAAACTGGAAATCGTCTGTGAGGACAGTAAAGTGGCGGCTATTTGTGACATCGTTCGTCAAAATGGCAAAACAGGAAAAAGTGGTGATGGTCTCATATATGTTTCTGATGTCCAGGATATATTTAAGATAAAAAATACCAAAAACGATAATGTGAAATAACTAATGATTTTAAATTATGAACAATATACTTGTACCTACCAATTTTTCTGAAAATTGTCAAAAAGCAGAGGAGCTGGGGCTCAAAATGGCTAAATTTTACAATTCGGAAATCCATTTCTTCCATTACGTAAAAACCCCGGTTGACTGGGTTCGACTGGACAAACAGAAGGAAGATCTATACCCCGAAACAAAATTAAAGATTGGCAGCGCGAAGGCAGATTTGAGAGAATTAGAAAAAAAAGCAGAGGGCCTTGGACTTAAATGCAGAACCTTTTTGGAATATAATGGTGAAATAAGCAACATCCTAAGCCACTGCGGTCATTTTGAACATGATTTTATAGTTACCGGTAGTAGTGGCACAAAAGGAGGAATTCGTGAATTACTGGGAAGCAATGTAGAAGAAATAGTGAGAAAAGCCGAGGTGCCTGTCATCGTAGTTAAAGATAAGGATGTTTCTTTTCCTTTTAAAGACATTTTGTTTGTCTCAGATTTTAAAGAAGATGTGACAGAAGAATTTCAACACGTAAAATCACTTGCTGAAAAATGTGATGCACGTATCCATTTATTAAAGGTGAATACTACAACAGATTATAATAGTATTGAAAATAGTCTGCAACCTATAAAAGATTTCCTTGAAAATTTCCCAGGGCTCACAACTTACTCAATGAATGTCTATAACGAATCGGGTGTAGAGGAAGGAATAAATGATTTTTTGATCTACAAAAATGTGGATCTTATTGCCATGTGTACGCACGGGCGCACGGGATTTTTAAGTCTCTTCTCCAGTAGCACCGTTGAAAAGGTAACCAACCATTCTGAATTGCCCGTTATGACAATTAAAATGTGACTATGAAAAGATCAGTCCTGGTTAAAAAGTCTTCGGGTGAGTATGAGGATTTCCAAATTGAAAAACTCATCAATTCCCTTAGGCGGGCGGGAGCAAATGAGGTTATTGTTAAGGATATAGCTCATAAGGTGTATGAACAGCTTGAAGAAGGGATGACCACTAAAAGGATCTATGAGGCAGCGTTTAAAATGCTTAAGGCAAAATCGAGAGTAAGTGCCTTTAAATACAAGCTTAAAAAGGCATTGATGGAATTAGGCCCTTCTGGCTTCCCATTTGAAAAGTTGGTAGGCAAATTATTGGCACACGAAGGATTTGAAACAAAGGTTGGTGTGATTGTACAAGGCAATTGCGTTCAGCATGAAGTGGATGTGATAGCGCAAAAAGGTGAAAAACATTATATGATTGAATGTAAATACCATAGTGATCAAGGCAGGTTTTGCAATGTAAAAATTCCTTTGTACATCCATTCCCGTTTTTTAGATGTGGAAAAACAGTGGAGACGTAAAAAGGGTCACCAGAACAAAATCCACAAAGGAGGTTTATATACCAATACACGTTTTACATCTGATGCCATAAACTATGGCAATTGTGTTGGCCTGCTAATGACCAGTTGGGATTATCCAAAGGAGAGTGGACTCAAAGATAGAATTGACCAGGCGGGATTGCACCCCTTAACAGCCTTAACAAGTTTAACGAAAGCTGAGAAAACAAAATTATTGGATGAAGGCATTGTTCTCTGTAAAGAACTCCACGAAAGTCCGAACTTGTTGGATAAAGTAGGGATTCCCAACTCCCGACACAAAAGAATTCTGGAAGATTCACTTGAACTATGCAAAATCTAATCCTAGAACAACCGATGAAAACTAATCAAATAAACATTCACTTTTTGGGGGCAGCAGGTACAGTAACCGGCTCAAAATATTTAGTGGATACAGGAGATAAAAAAATACTCATAGACTGCGGACTTTTTCAAGGGCTAAAGGAATTACGCCTTAAAAACTGGGAGTACCCACCTGTTAATGTTGCAAATATTGATGCTGTTTTGCTCACCCACGGCCATATGGACCATACAGGTTATCTGCCGAGGTTGGTGAAACAAGGCTTCAATGGTTCCATCTATGGTACGAATCCTACTTTGGACATTGCAAAAATCATATTGAACGATAGTGCAAAAATTCAGGAACAGGAAGCAGAACGTGCCAATAAAGAAGGCTATTCCAAACACAGTCTCGCAGAACCGCTTTACGATTTAAAGGATGTAGAAAAAACCATTCCGCATTTTAAGGGCATTCCACAAGCACAATGGATTCCGTTATTTGATGGTATCAGGGCTCGGTTCCAGTACAGCGGGCATATTCTGGGTGCAACTTATATTGAGTTGGATATTTATGGAAAACGCTTTGTCTTCTCTGGAGACATTGGTAGAACCAATGATTTATTGCTCTATCCACCCCTTAAACCAAAAAAAGCGGATATACTTTTCGTTGAATCCACTTACGGAGGAAGGTTTCATCCTGATGAAGTAGAAGCGCTTCCAAAAATCGAAAAATTAATCAACGATACCATCAATAGAGGTGGCAGCTTATTTATTCCCAGTTTTTCGGTAGAGCGTGCCCAACTAATGATGCTTATCTTTTGGAAATTACTCAAGGAGAACAAAATCCCTAAAGTTCAAATGATTATGGATAGCCCAATGGGTGCCAACGTATTGGAACTGTTTCATAGAACTCGGGATTGGCACAGATTGGAAGACAACGAATGTGACGAAATGTGTTCACATTTTACACTTGTTAGCAGTTATCGCGAAACAATGGAATTAAGAACTGATAACAGACCAAAAATTGTAATTGCAGGGAGTGGAATGCTCACAGGCGGAAGAATGCTCAACTATCTTGAAACACAGGCACAAAATCCAAATAACACCTTGCTTTTTGTAGGCTATCAAGCTGAAGGCACACGTGGTAGAAAGCTGTTGGAAGGTGAGAAAGAACTAAAAGTCTATGGAATATGGGTGCCTTTCAATATGCAGGTCGCTGAAATTGAAGGTCTCTCGGCACACGCAGACCACGCAGAACTTATAGAATGGATGGGCGACATTAAAAATAAGCCCGAACGTATATTCATTGTCCACGGTGAAAAAGAAAGTGCAGAAGCATTACAAAAAGGTATCAAGGAAACCTATGGATGGAATACAGAAATTCCGCAATTATACACCATCGAAGAAATAGAATAAATCCCAGCAATCAATAAAATAATGGACCCACACTCAAACATACTAAAATATAAACATCTCGGGATTTACACCCAAAACGAATATGTAGTGTATATGCGTGAGGATTGCCACGTCTGTAGTTCTGAAGGGTTTGTAGCACTAACAAGGATCAGGATATCAAATGCAACCACCTCAATCGTCGCAAGCTTGAACGTTTTGAGTTCCGGCCTTCTTTTACCAAATGAAATAGGCCTTTCGGATGCTGCAGCAAAAAAACTGAATGTTTCCCAAAATGAAATGCTGTATGTTTCCCATTTGGAGCCTATTGAATCGTTAAGCCACGTAAGAGCTAAAATCTATAATCAAAAACTGGATTTTAAAGCCTATAACAACATCATCAACGATATCGTAGAAGGCAATTATTCTAACATTCACCTATCGGCATTTATTACAGCCTGTGCGGGCGACCGAATGGATATTGATGAGATATGCGACCTTACTAAAGCAATGATAGCTTCAGGAAGACAGTTGGACTGGAGTAAAGATATTGTGGTCGATAAACATTGTATTGGTGGTTTACCAGGCAATAGAACAACCCCATTGGTAGTAGCTATTGTTGCCGCTTATGGACTTACAATGCCTAAAACTTCGTCACGTGCCATCACTTCACCAGCTGGTACAGCAGATACGATGGAAGTATTGACCAATGTAACGCTCTCTTCCGAAGAAATAAAAGCTGTAGTCGAAAAAGAAGGAGGATGTTTTGTCTGGGGAGGTACAGCGCAATTAAGTCCTGCCGACGATGTGCTCATTAAAGTTGAAAAAGCTTTGGATATCGATAGTGAAGGTCAGCTCATCGCTTCTGTACTTTCTAAAAAAGCGGCGGCAGGTTCTACTCACGTTGTCATTGATATTCCAATTGGTGAAACCGCCAAGGTTCGCAGTACTGAAATGGCTCTAAAATTAAAAAATCATATGGAAACCGTTGGCACTGCTGTTGGGTTGAAGGCAAAAGCTGTGGTTACTGATGGAACGCAGCCTGTTGGAAGGGGTATCGGTCCCACTTTAGAAGCTATTGATATATTAAAAGTTTTGAAAAATGAAGCTGATGCACCTAAAGACCTAACAGAAAGAGCATTGCTTTTAGCCGCTGAACTATTTGAGCTTTCTGGAAAAGAAGAAAAAGGAAAGGGACTGGAAACAGCACGTCAAATTCTCAAATCTGGAAAAGCTTATGAAAAATTTGTGGCCATTTGCAAAGCACAAGGACGCTTTTCAAAACCTGTTTTAGCACCTCATAAGATGGAAATTACAGCCGAAAGATCCGGAATTTTAAAAAGAATTGATAACCGAAAAATAGCGAAGCTCGCAAAGCTTTCAGGAGCACCTCAATCTATTTCGGCAGGAATTCTATTAAATATCCATTTGGGAGAACAAATAGAAAAGAATCAATTGCTATATACTTTATATGCTGAATCCAAAGGCGAACTTAACTATGCATTGGAATATAAAAATAACCATAACGACATCATAACCATAATTTAAACGTGCTATGAAAACAATATTATTTAGCCTTCCCGGAAATGAAAAACTTACAGAGCTTTTAGCAAAAAAAATGGATGCTGAAATAGGGAAAGCCAACGTGCGTAAATTCCCTGACGGGGAGTCATACACGCGTATATTATCTGATGTTAAAGATAAATGTGTGGTACTAGTATGCACCTTGCACGAACCGGACGAGAAACTGCTGCCTCTATATTTTTTAAGCCACACAGCCAAATCCTTGGGAGCAATGTGCACCTGCTTGGTAGCACCCTATTTGGCGTATATGCGTCAGGACAAAGTATTTAATGAAGGTGAAGGAGTGAATTCCGGTTTTTTTGGAAAATTGATTTCAGGTTTTGCCGATAGCATTATCACAGTTGACCCTCATTTGCATAGAATTAGTTCTTTGGGAGAAGTGTATCAAATTCCAAATAAAGTAATTCACGCTGCTGATGCCATTTCAGAATGGATCAAGAAATACATCAAAAACCCGGTACTTATCGGGCCCGATTTGGAAAGTGAACAATGGGTTTCCGAAGTCGCTAAAAATGCTGGCGCACCTTTTACGGTATTACAGAAAGTACGTCACGGCGACCGTGACGTGGAAGTCTCTGTTCCTGATATGGATAAGTACAAGAATGCCACACCCATTTTGGTAGATGATATTATTTCCACCGCGCGAACAATGATTGAAACCGTACAACATCTGAAAAAAGCAGGAATGAAACCTCCTATCTGCGTAGGCATTCACGCCGTTTTTTCAGGAAATGCCTATCAAGATTTATTGGATTCCGGAGTAGAAAAGATAGTTACCTGCAATACCATTCCGCATCCATCCAATGGCATAAATTTAAGCAATATTATTACAAAAGAGGTAAAGAAATTAATGCACCATATATGAGAAAACAAGGATTTATAGTACTATTTATCTTATTCAGCATCACAATGACTGGACAAACGGAAATGCTTATAGGGCAGATTTCAGGCAGAGTGGTCATTCGTGAGAATTTTGATGAAAAAGGTGCTTTTCTCAATAAACAAATATTTGAAGCGGGTGAAACAATAAAGAAAAATGGATATTATGAAATTGAGGTAGTTACAGAATTGTTGGATAAAGACAAAAAATTGACCGATAAATACACCACGACCTATCTCTGTAAGCCTGATGAAGCCAGTATTATAATAATGGCTTTGCCGTTTTCCAACCCAAAATCAAGGCAGACCAAGGTTAATACCACCTCTGAAAAATTTAAAAGGCTTTACGATTTGGACAACCTTGAAAATATAGAATTGGAAATGACTTTTGATTCGGGACTGCTCGATTTTTTTGGTTCCAAAAGTATTATAAAGATATATGACCGAAAGTTCAATGACAACAAAAAAACTATTAATTCAAAGATCAATATTAAGACCTATGCGTGGGGGATTCGCATTAAGCAACTAAATTATACTGTTAACGAGAAATTAAATGGACAAGGTCTATTGAACTTTCAAGAATTTATCGAAGAAGACAACAGTTATTTTACAATGACTTATAAATAAAAGAAAATGAATAATTATGACACCCTTTCAGAAGCTGTGAATGGCCTCCAGGCCAGAGGTTACAAATATGATTTTAATTTAAAGCCTCACTGTCTTGAGTGCCCCTCTTTAAAGCTGGAGATACACCCACAGGATTTTTTGGTCAATGAAGTATATAGATTTGAAGGAATGAGCAGTACAGATGACAACAGTATATTATTTGCTATCTCTTCCCGTTATGGGGTCAGGGGGATTTTGGTAGATGCATACGGTATCTATTCAGAAAATATTTCGGAAACAATGCGAACCAAACTAAGACAAATTAACCAGTAAATTCAGGAATTATGGAACATCACGACGAACACAAGGAGGAGTCAAAGAATTCAGCGAAGCGGGAAGCAAGAAAAGAAGAAGCTAACTTAAAGGATGACCTTGCTGAAAAAACAAAACATGGGCACAATAAGGCGATGGACCGGGACATGATGGATCATGACAGGGGGAAACATGACGATGATGAACCCGCTCATGGCCATGCAGGTCATGATCACCATAAAATGATGATTGAAGATTTTAAGAAGCGTTTTTGGGTAACTCTTGTTTTAACTATCCCAATCCTCTTTCTGTCGCCAATGATCCAGGATTTCTTTGGGTACAAATATCTTCTACCAGGAAATAAGTACATCCTTTTTGCCCTCTCGACTGTTGTTTACTTCTATGGAGGCTGGCCATTTTTGAAAGGCTTTTGGTCTGAAGTGAAAAAAGCTGCCCCAGGGATGATGACCCTCATTTCTATGGCAATTACAGTGGCTTATCTCTACAGTTCTGCCACGGTCTTTGGTCTCGAGGGTGTTGACTTTTTCTGGGAACTCGCTACGCTTATTGCTATTATGCTGGTAGGGCATTGGATTGAAATGAAATCTGTTTTGGGTGCTTCCAAAGCTTTACAGCTTTTGGTGAGTATGATGCCTGCGGAAGCGCATCGGGTAAACGGAGATCAGATTGAAGATGTAAAGCTGGATACGCTAAAAAAAGGAGATATAATTCTTGTTAAACCTGGTGAAAAAGTGCCTGCAGATGCTATAATCGTAGAGGGTGAAAGCTACCTGAATGAGTCGATGCTTACCGGGGAATCAAAACCGGTAAAGAAAAGTACAGATCAAAAAATAATTGGTGGATCTATTAACGGCAATGGATCCTTAAAGGCTAAAGTCGAACATACCGGGAAGGATAGCTATCTCAATAAGGTGATCACTATGGTGGAGGAAGCGCAAAAATCCAAATCCAAAATGCAAAACCTTTCCGACAGGGCCGCAAAATGGTTGACCTACATAGCATTGGGTATTGGTTTTGGCACTCTTGCGGTTTGGTTGATCTTAGGCTTTCCTTTTGTGTACGCACTTGAGAGAATGGTGACGGTTATGGTCATTGCCTGCCCCCATGCGCTAGGACTGGCAATTCCACTTGTAGTCGCAATTTCTACAGCAGTATCTGCCCAAAATGGACTGTTAATTCGTAACCGAACGGCTTTTGAAGAATCCCGAAAAATTACCGCCTTACTTTTTGATAAAACCGGAACCCTTACTAAAGGGGACTTCGGCGTCACCCGTATCGAATCTGTGAATGATAAATTCTCCAAGGAAGAGATTCTAAGGCTTTCCAGCGCGTTAGAACAGAGCTCTGAACACCCTATTGCTGTTGGGATCATCAAAAAAGTAAAAGATGATAAAGTCCCTATTCCAAAACCAGAAAACTTTAATGCCATTACCGGCAAAGGAGTCGAGGCCACTGTAGAGGGAAAAGAGGTGAAAGTAGTAAGTCCTGGATACTTGCGGGATGAAAATATCAACATCCCCGAAGATGCCTATAGCGATGCAGCCGAAACTGTGGTTTTTGTATTGATCAACGGTGAATTAGCCGGGTATATCGCGCTTGCCGATGAGATTAGACCCGAGTCTGCAGACGCCATCAGGATATTTAAAGAGAACAATATTAAAGTTTTTATGGCAACAGGGGATAATGAGAGGACCGCTAAAGCAGTTAGTGACAAACTCGGTCTGGATGGATATTATGCAGAAGTCTTACCCCATCAAAAAGTGGAAATAGTTAAAGAATTGGAAAGTAAGGGAGAATTTGTGGCCATGACCGGTGACGGGGTTAATGATGCGCCGGCTTTGGCTCAGGCGAACGTTGGTATTGCAGTAGGTTCGGGAACAGATGTGGCTGCAGAAACTGCCGATATCATCCTGGTCAACAGTAATCCTCAGGATATTGCCAATCTAATCCTTTTTGGAAAAGCTACTTATGATAAGATGATTCAGAACCTGGTATGGGCAACGGGTTATAACGTTGTAGCCATTCCATTAGCTGCCGGAGTACTTTATTCCACAGGTTTTGTGTTAGGACCTGCCGTTGGGGCCGTGTTTATGAGTTTGAGTACAGTTATTGTTGCTATTAATGCGCAGTTACTGAAGAAAAAGATTGGAAAATAGGAGAAAAAGTTCTTGGAAAATTTCATTTAATTTTCATGAAAAATTGTGCAATGGAGACACTTGCAAAGGCTAAAATATTTCTTTCTCACTGATTAGAATTATAAAGGGAAATCAAGGGTCCAATTTTTACTTTGAAAAATAATATGTTTAGTTTTTAATGATATGTTTTGAAATAATTAAACCCGATTAAAATTAGGATCCTCATAAAGAAGGGCAGAAGCCATTTTTGAAATTTGTCCAGCCCGTTATTTTCCAGGAGACCGGCTGCAGCTTTTGCCGACAATCTCAAGCCGATGCCAAAGGGTGTCTCAGGTGCCAATTTTTCCTTTAAAGGCAGGATATACTTCTTAAGCTGAGTGAAAGTGGTTGCCCAGTCTTCCCCGGGATGCACATTGGTACAGTAGGTAAGATGATAGTTTTTGTATTTCAAGATGCACCAATTTTTTGATCTTCCTTCTCAAGAAAAAGGATGGATTCCTTCATTTTATCCTGATCTATTTGATGTACCTCTTTCCCCTTGCCAATTTCTTCAAGTGCCGCCTGCTCTGAATCAAGATTCTCCGGATGCCAATTCTTTTTCAGCGTTTGCGCCTTAAAGGTTTCTTCAGGCCCAATATTCAGATCTTTTCGGGTAATTTTTCGAGGAACCTTAGAAAAAGCTAATACCAGATCCCTCTCATTTCCTTGAGATCTGAACTTTTTTTCTTCCTCCTCAAGCCATTTTACTTCTTCTGAAGAACAAACCTCAGCGATCCAATCTAGCAGTAGTTTTTGTGGCTGTTTCATTGTGATTAAATTTTTGGTTGCAGTTCGATGTGCCAATGCCTTTTTAATATAAGAAATCTAATCTTCATCCTCTGTTGTATTTATCTTAATTTCAGCTATAGGAAGAGGTAGAGCCTTTTCTCTGTTTTCGAAAGATCAGGTTTAATAAAAGGGCAAAACTGAGAATAAGAAGCCCGAAAAATTCCCGGGTGGCTTCAATCCATGGTTTTTCATCTGACATTGATCCGGTGATATTTTCTGCAGAATGCAAGCTGAACCAGGTGTAGACGCCGTTATGAATAAAAAACAAATACACAGCGTAAGAAACGAAAACGGCCAGGCCTGCATAATGTAAAATCCTACTATCCTTCCGGAAAATCGCCAGGGTATAGATCAGTGCACCGTAGCCATATATTGACATCCATAAAAGTGGATCCGGGTCGTTGTGTTGTATAGCGGCAGAAACAAGAAAAATTACTGCAAAAAATCCATTGGCTATTTTCACGAAAAGTTGGTTTTGAACATTAGTCAGCTTCGCCCCAAAAGGTGCTGGAGGTTCTCATTTAAAGTTATAAACGTGATTTAAGAAGATTAGCCGATTTAGCAAGAATTTAGTTATTCATATAGATCTATGGTCTCTTTCTCGACCGTACCTTCAAAATCTGGAACCGGACGTTCCTTTTTTTCTTCCTCTGTTTCTACTATGCCGTTTTCTCTTATGTCATTTATTAGCCATTGCATTTCCATGATCTCCCTACGCTGCGCCTTAATGATTTTATCTGCAAGCTCTCTTACCCTAACATCTTCTATTTGAGAACGTTCGCTGGTTAAAATTGCGATTGAATGGTGAGGTATCATGCCTTCCATGTAATCTGTATCTGAAACAGTTACCTGGCTTCGTACCAGCCATATCGAACCACCTATTAGTAAAACTCCGAAAGCAAGAGTGAGCATATTAGCTTTTTTGTTTTTGTACATGTTGAGCATATACAATAACATAATAATGATCATTGCCCCTCCCATGATCATTGTCATAAACAATCTGGTTTCACTATACCAAAAATGATCTATAATTTGGTAAGAATGTACATACATCAGAAAGAACATGGCAATCATTGAAGTTGCTATCATTAAAAAAAACTTTATGTAAGGCTTTTTGTTGTTTTGATTATTTTCCATTTTTAGATTATTTGGTTAGAAGTTATTTCTGATTTAAGCTTAATTTGATTGAGTATTAAACGCTTTTACAAATTAAATAGCTTGAAAATTTAATTACATAAAAATTGTGTTAAATGTAATTTTTGTCTTTGGGAGTGATTTTCAGGATGATTTCTTTACGGTAAACTTTAAAGAGCTGTAGCCCTTGAATTAATAATTTTCCAAGAGTGAAATAGGCCTGACCTCCCGGCTCAATAAGCTTTTTCAAAATAGGGCAAACTTCATTTTATATGAGTACGCCGCGTTCTTTTTTGCTTTTCTTTTTAGGACAAGTATAATAAGCTGAATAATCAAGCGGACCCGTGTCTGTAAGCCAATAGAGTGCTTTTGTGTTAATGCGGAAGAGATAGAAATAAAACAGGTCTTTGAGGTGGTAATTAATTTACTACATTTCGCTTTTCAGGAACATCATCCAGCTGGCCGCCGCCTTTGGAAGGCATTATACGATAACAACTTTGGAATCCCATCAGAATAGCAAAGAGAATTATAATTCTATATTTTACCTTCATCTTTTTAATTTTAACTATTGGGGAGCAGTTTCCCATACAATTGTTGTAGTGGGTCCTGGTAAATCATTTATGTACTGTAGGCCGGTTTTGTTCCTGTGACAATCATAATCTAAATAATCTGTTCCAGGTCTACAGCCCCTGAGTCATAAAATTGTATTGCAGCTTAGGTAGCTTCTGCCCACCACCACCAGATTAGTAGAAGGACTATAATTGTCCCTATGATCCAATACCACATATTCTTTCTTTTTTTTTCTCTTTCTGTTTCCATGTTTTCTGGTTTTTAGTTATTGATAATAAGGTTCTTCCTTTTGAAGGCTGCCTAGGTCTATAGAGTTTATCTTTACTTTTGTATTCTAATTTTTTTTGCGTTTTTCCGCAGAGTAGAACGTATACCTAGACGACTACCAAACAATCCTCCAATCCCACTTCCTACAACAAAGTTCCTACAACCAAGCCAAAAAAAGCTCCCGGACCTCGGTTTTCCTGCCGACATTTGTCCCAAACCTACCACAGACCATACACCGACCGCCAACATTCATGCAATGAATTTATGTAAAACACCACCATCAACGCGGCCTAATCAGGTCACTTTAGGCACCTGCATATTCATACTTAAACGAGTAAAAGCCATAAAGCCAAAACCGCTCCTAGAAAGAGTAAAACTGTAGCTGTAATTTCCATTCCCGGTATTTTTTTATTGTTTGCTTATTTTCCAGATTACACCTGTAAAAGGGTGGGCGTTCATACCCGTATCATCAAATTCGACTACTCCAAAATCTACGATATACAAATTTCCCTGGGAGTCCCACTCTAATTGAATAGGGCGCTCCAAACCAGCCCCTTGGCCCGCCGAGGCTGGAAGTCCGGATTTGTTATAAATGAAATCTTTGGCTTCTCCGGTAGATAGATTTACCTGTTGAACCTTAAAGCCG
>JACLAD010006638.1_pt1 | contig 38058 bp, 29 predicted proteins | sample 8027901 | NCBI WGS metagenome assembly JACLAD01 (sample SAMN15725071, study PRJNA655200) | protist metagenome | isolation source: fluorescence activated cell sorting (FACS) single amplified genomes of... | place: Spain: Blaines Bay Microbial Observatory, Mediterranean Sea | collected 2016-07-05 | reverse complement strand
TTACTATAGATGGAAAAGACATTAAAGATCTTGAAGTAATAGAACTGGGGAAGAAGTAGTTTACAGTATTCAGTGCCCAGTTTTCAGAGAAAAATTTACAACAAAATGTTTCAAAAATGATATTTTCGAAACCCTTTTTGCACAAAAAAACCCGAAGTTTTCACTCCGGGTTTTTACGCACTAATACTACTAAGATGAAAGGTTTATCGCAGTCGGTCCACAGATTTTACAAGATCTTCATCCTTTTTGATGGCCTTATTGGCCAGCACTAAAAAAACGATAGAAATAACTGGAATCAGCATCCCAATACCTTTCTCTGAGATATTACTCTCTCCAGGTACCATTAGGGACCAATAGACAAATAATCCTAGTAAAATTAAGTTTAATAAGATATTTACTCGCCCCAGCACGAACTGAAGCTTTCGGTTTTTAAACAAAAAAATCGTTACCAGCGAAAGCAGGGCAGAGATCAGGAAAAAAAGCATGATACTATAATCATCCTGCGCGTAAACAGGGTCTCCTGCTGCGTTTTCCCACAAGTTAAAAACAAAAATCAATCCGCCACTCGTAAGGGCTGCCAGTAAAAGGTAAATAGTTTGAATTCGTTGTAACATAATCGCTCAATGGTGGCACAAAAATAAAAGATTCTTTTTAGAAACCATATTTAAAATAAAAAATAAAGTTGTATAATTGCAGTATCATTTCGTAACCATTTCAACACAGGTTACTTAAGACTCCAAATTATTTTTCGATTCTTCCTCGAGAAGGTTAAGTAAACCAAAGACAAATTTTATTCAACAACATTCATGTTTGAAATTTCAGAATTAAAAGCTAAAAAGCTGCCTGAGCTGCAGGAAATAGCCAAAACCCTAAACGTTCCTAAATATCGCAGTCAAAAAAAACTGGATTTGGTGTACCAAATTCTGGATTACCAGGCTTCCAATCCTCAAAAAGTACAGGAAGTATTGACAGATGATGATAATAAGGAGGACAAGAAACCTGCAAGAAAGCAGCGTAAACCCCGCATAAAAAAAGACAGCGACAGCAAAACCCCTCCTACTTCAGACACAACCAAGGAGCCTGAAAAAAAGGAAGATGCTAAGGAGCAAAAGCCTTCTGGTAAAGAGAACACTTCTCACCAGAAGCGAAACCCAAAACAGGATTCCAACAAAAAGCAGGAATCTTCTGGAAAATCTAAAGATCGTTCCTCTTCAAAAGATAAGGATCAATCTTCATTAGGAAAAAAAGACGATTCCAAAAGAAATAACCAGAGAGATTCCAGAAAAGATAATAATCGCCAGAAAGATAATCAGAATTCCGGCAACAATAATCAGAAAAATAACGGGAATCGTGACAGTGGTAACAGGGATAACCGCAACCGCTACAAAGAACCCGATTATGAATTTGACGCTATCATAGAAAGCGAAGGGGTATTGGATATCATGCAGGATGGCTACGGTTTCCTCAGGTCTTCAGACTATATGTACCTTTCTTCACCTGATGATATTTACGTTTCTCAATCCCAGATTAGATTATTCGGATTAAAAACCGGAGATACCGTTTTAGGACAGGTACGCCCTCCTAAGGAAGGTGAAAAATATTTTCCTCTTATCAAGATTAATAAGATCAACGGTCTCGCACCACAGGTAGTAAGGGATCGTGTTTCATTTGAGCATTTGACGCCCTTGTTCCCTCAGGAAAAATTCAACATTGCAGAAAGGCAAAGCACCGTTTCCACGAGAATTATGGACCTGTTCTCCCCTATTGGAAAAGGACAACGTGGAATGATCGTTTCCCAGCCAAAAACGGGAAAAACAATGTTGCTTAAGGATATTGCCAATGCAATTGCAGCCAACCATCCGGAAGTTTATCAAATTATTTTATTGATTGACGAACGTCCTGAAGAGGTTACAGACATGCAGCGAAACGTGAAAGGAGAAGTTGTAGCTTCTACCTTTGACAAGGAAGCACACGAGCATGTAAGAGTAGCGAATATTGTACTCGAAAAAGCAAAAAGAATGGTAGAATGTGGGCACGATGTAGTGATCCTGCTTGATTCCATTACGAGACTGGCACGTGCCTATAACACGGTACAACCTGCCAGTGGAAAAGTTTTAAGTGGTGGTGTTGATGCAAATGCACTTCACAAACCAAAACGCTTCTTTGGTGCTGCCCGAAATATCGAAGGCGGCGGATCTCTTTCTATTATTGCCACAGCACTAACAGAAACCGGTTCTAAAATGGATGAGGTGATCTTTGAGGAATTTAAAGGTACCGGCAACATGGAACTGCAGCTGGACAGGAAGATCGCCAACCGTCGTATATTCCCTGCTATTGACCTTACTTCTTCAAGTACACGTCGCGATGATATTTTACTTGATGAAAACACCTTACAACGCATGTGGGTGATGAGAAAATATCTTGCAGACATGAACCCTGTGGAAGCGATGGAATTTATCAATGACAGGATCAAACAAACCAAAAATAACGAAGAGTTCCTTATCTCCATGAATGGATAAAAAGGATCATTCTTAAATATTCAAAACCGGGCAAAATTGTCCGGTTTTTTTATGCCTTTGACGAAATATTTTCCACAAAATACGCCAAAGATTTCAGGATCCGGGTTTTGGTTTGAGGTTTTGCTCCGGAAAATTTGGAGAATAAAAAAACCCCATCAGTTTGATGAGGTTTCAGGTTTCTTTGAGCGGGAGACCGGGTTCGAACCGGCGACATTCAGCTTGGAAGGCTGACGCTCTACCAACTGAGCTACTCCCGCATTAGCTCTGCAAATATAAATCACAAAAATTTATTCTTCCAAACTTTTTCACAGCTTTTTGAGAAAATGATATCCTTTTATTTCAAAGCCCTCATTGAGATAGAACTTATGCGAACGGTAGTTGTTTACGTAACTGTTTAGCTCTATGGTTTCACAGCCTCTCCTACCGGCATATTCGTAGATGAATTCAAACAATTTTTTGCCAATTCCTTTATTCCGGTGTTTTTCATCAATGTAGACATGGTCGGGTTCACAGGATCTTCCCGCATAATGCCGGGTCATAAACCAAAGACCAAAAATACCTACCAGCTCCCCGTCCAGATAGATTCCGTGGCATTCATAGTTCTGTTTAAACATTTCTGAGAATCGTTGCATAAGAATTTCATCTGAAAACTGGTTTCCCATCAAAGCCTGCGCAAACGGCAGAATTTGCGGCACTTCCTCCTTTAAAATCTTGTTAAATGCAAGTTTCATTCCCTGTTTTTCTGCAAAAATAGTCATATTTTTAGCTATTAATTCAAATAAGCTCTAAAGCAAAGAAATGAAAGATAAACGCAGTAAAACTCAGGATTTAATAGACAATACTTTACTCGATAACAGAAAGGTTTTTTTGTGGGGACAGGTAGATGAAAAAAGCGCGAAACACGTAATTGAAAGAATGCTTTACCTTGATGCCCAAAGCAACAAAGAAATTCAATTCTATATAAGCAGTCCGGGTGGTTACGTAACTTCAGGATTTGCTATCTATGACACCATGTTGTCACTTGATTCGCCTGTTTCAACGATATGTTCAGGACTGGCTGCCTCAATGGCCTCTATCCTTCTTTCTGCAGGTACTAAAGGAAGACGTTTCGTACAGCCACATGCCAAGGTAATGATACACCAACCCAGTGGTGGCGCACAGGGACAGGCTTCTAATATTGAAATCCAGGCTGCAGAAATATTAAAAATCAAAGAACAAAGCGCCAGGATCCTGGCAGAGAACTGTGGACAGGATTACGAAAGGATCTTAAAGGATTTCAACAGAGATTACTGGATGGATGCACAGGAATCGCTTGATTACGGAATCGTGGACGCAATTAAAAACGGAAAAAACAATGGATAAAAATATTCAGCAGAAAGAACAGGATGGCAACGGAATGTTCTACATAGAAAAAGACGGTGATATTGTAGCCGAACTTACCTACAAAAAAATGGACAACGGCGTGATCACCCTTGATCACACCGAAACCGAACCCGAAATGGAGGGAAAAGGGCTGGCGAGTGCGCTTGTAAAACACAGCGTAGAATTTGCCCGTAAGAACGATCTCAAAATTGATCCCTTGTGCGCTTATGCAGCAAAGCAATTTGAGCGCCATGAAGATTACCGGGATGTAAGAGTACAGGAAGAAAAATAAATGCCTTATCAGGAAAGATTTAACTTTAAAAATTCCATTTTGGAAAACGTGCCGCTCTTTTACCAGGAAGATCGGCACGGCTTCTGAAGACAAAAGCTTCTTCGGTCCGGCAATTATTTGAAAACCAATGGTCGTCTTCCCGTGGCTTTACATATAATCAAATAGTTCAAAAGTTTAATTCAGTATTTACTTTATCGGATATATTCGAAAATGCAAGGTGTCAAAAATGTGCTTTGGAGTCCTGAATTTTTCTTCCGAAGAATGAAAGATTTCAGTTACTTTTGAGCCACCAAAATCTGGACTTCATAAAATTAACACCACATAAGCAGCTTTAAATCATTGAAAAATGGGAGAAAAAGCTGTGTTTTTACCTAAAGAATTCCTCTTCAGGATCTTCACCGGCACGTCAAAACCCCAAAATTATCATTATGAGAAAGAAAATGAACTTTAACAGGAACATATGTAAATATTCCGTCCTTGTAGCGTTTTTGAGTGTGCTGCTTAGTTCGTGCAACGAGGATCCAAAGTCCGCCGAAAGTGAAACATCTTCTGAAAATTCTTTTTTTGACGGGGTTTTTAGCAGCGACACTTCCAAGGATCTCAGTGTTACTTCAGAAGGGATTGCTTCGGCACTTAAAAGTGATCAATTGCAGCTTCTTCAGAATGAAAAAGTTTCAGAATTTTACGAAACCCGTACAAATGCTGCCGCATGGAATGATTCTAAAGTAAGAACTGCATTTTTTAAAGAATTAAAGAAAGCCCGGGAAGAGGGACTGGAATTTAGCGATTACCACGGGGAAAGACTGGAAGAATTCATGCAAAATCCTGCAAATCTTTCTACTGAAGAGCAGGCCAGGCTTGAAATTCTTCTCACAGATGCCTTTTTTGAATATGCATCTCACCTTTTTTACGGAAAACTCAATCCCGAAAAAATGTACCGGCTTTGGGGCGTAAAAAGGCAAAGCAAAGACTTTATTCAGGTTCTTAACGGGGCTCTCGAAAATGAAGAAATCGAAGAAACTCTAGCCAACCTAAAGCCAAATCATCAGGTTTATAAAGATCTCAAAAAAGCCCTGGAACATTATCGTGAGATTAAAGAAAAAGAGCATACCGCGGTCACAAAAATAGAAAAAGGAACTCTTATAAAATCTGGCGAAAAAAGTGAAAGAATTCCTTCGGTAGTTCAACGTTTAAAGGAACTGGAAGTTCTCGACGCTTCCTATACTTTTCAAGACAGCACCTACGACAATAGCTTACAGGAGGCGGTGAAGCAATTTCAGAAGAAAAAAGGCTTACAGGTAGACGGTATTCTTGGAAATTCGACCATTCGCGAACTAAATATGACTCCGGAAGATCGTTTCAACCAGATTTTAGCAAATCTGGAACGCTGGAGATGGTACCCACGTGATCTAGGTGATCATTATATCCTGGTAAATATTCCGGCATTTGAACTGGCCGTAGTGCAGGACGGAGATACTGTTAGAAAGCATGATGTAATTGCCGGTGCAAAAGCAAGGCCCACGCCTGTGTTTAGCGATACTTTGCAGTACATTGTAATAAACCCGGAATGGACCATCCCACCAACAATTAAAGAGCAGGATGTAATTCCATCGGCTTCTGCAGACCTGTCATATCTTGAAAACAACAATATTTCAATCTATTCAAACGACGGCGAAAAGGTAGATCCTGCTTCTATTGACTGGAGCAATGATAATGTAATGAACTACAACTTCGTGCAGGAATCAGGCCCATCAAATCCTTTGGGGCAGGTGAAAATCATTTATCCAAATGATTATTTGATCTATTTGCACGATACGCCTGCAAAAGCACTTTTTCAGCAAAATTACCGGGCAGAAAGTTCGGGCTGCGTGCGTGTAGAGAACGCTATAGACCTTGCTGCTTACGTAGTTGAAGACCAGGACTGGGACCTGGAAAGAATTAATCAAACCATTAATACCGGAAAGACGACCCAGGTTAAAATAAAAAGTCCCATCCAGGTGCACCATTTTTACTGGACCGCCTGGAGGGACAATGGGAAAACTGTATTTACCGAGGATGTTTATGATCTTGACCGCGAGGTTTACACGGCCCTGTTACAGGATTAAACAGTTGTCTCGTTAAGATATGTTGAATTATTGAGGTAATTTTTATTTGGGTGGTAGATAAATAAGGCAGATTGTCCTTTAATTAAATCTATCACTTCTTTTGTAAGAGCCTGAGGAATTGCCGGGCATCCAAGGCTTCGACCAAGTCTTCCGGTTCTTTTTACAAAATCTGGGTTGGCGTAAGCAGCACCGTGCATTACTACATAACGGCTGCGGGCATTACTGTTGAACCCTTCTTCCATGCCGTCAATAAACAGGGAAAGTCCGTTTTTACCATAATAAGTTTCCGCAGTAACATAGAACCCGAGAGAACTTTGGTAAGAACTGTTCTCGTTAGAGAATTTCTTAGCCATTTTAAGGCCGGTATTTCTTCCGTGAGCTACAAGCGTATTGTAGAGTACTTTATTTGTAGTCATATCAAGAATCCACATTCTCTTTTCTGCGGAAGAAAGGCTGAAATCAATAATGGTCAAAAGCTCATTTTTGATCTTTCCTTCCTCCACTAATTTAGCATATCCTGTTAAAGCTTTCGTAAAAGACTCCTGAGAAGGCATGCTGGTATTATTTTTCAGAAAAAGATTGTATAATTCCTTTCTTTCCTCTTCTGCAGAGAGAGGAGCCGTTGGTTCGACTGAGGTTTCGGGGATTGAAATTTCTGCATTTTCTTTAGAAGATGCTGAAGTTTCGTAAGTTGCGGTAAACGCAAAAGAGATTGTTATAAACGCGGCCAGTAAAAGAATTTTGTTTCGCATACAGTGGTTTTTTGGTTACGTGTTATAAATGTTTCAACAATGATACCATAAATGTATCATAAAGAAATAACTCGCTGCAAACTAAACATTTAACATTTAAACACCTAATTAAAACTCTAAAATTCCGGTTTTATTGTACCAGCGACCTAACTTTAGTAAAACAAGCAGCAAAACGCTATTTTTGAATACCGGTTTCTCAGTTTTTTGAAAACCTTAAACCCGCCCTTTCTTCCATAAAGCGATTTGTTTCCTATCTTTACGAAAATATTTTTTTTGATGGATAAGAAAGTAATTTTAATGATCCTGGATGGCTGGGGAATCTCTCAAGATCCTAAGACTTCTGCCATTGCCCAGGCAAATACCCCGTACATTGACTCTTTAATGGAAAAATATCCCGCTTCGCAGCTTCGCACCGATGGTATGAACGTTGGTTTGCCCGAGGGGCAGATGGGAAACAGCGAAGTAGGCCACATGAACCTCGGTGCAGGACGAATTGTCTACCAGGATCTCGCCAAAATCAACCTGGCGGTTGAAAATAATACTTTGATCAAAGAACCCGTTTTGGAAGCCGCTTTTAACTACGCCAAAAGCAATAACAAACCCATTCATTTTATGGGGCTTTTGAGTGATGGTGGCGTTCACAGCCATATCAAGCATTTAAAAGGCCTTTTGAGTGCAGCAGAAGAATTTGGTATTGAAGAAAAATACCTGCACGCATTTACAGACGGTAGAGATGTAGATCCATTTTCAGGAAAGGGTTTTATAGAGGAAATTGAAGAACATCTTGAAAAGACCAATGGCAAACTGGCTTCTATTATTGGCAGATATTATGCGATGGATCGTGACAAACGCTGGGAAAGAGTACAGCAGGCCTATGATCTTATAGTACACGGAAAAGGTAAAAAAACCACCAATGCTTCGGAAGCTATTAAGCAAAGCTACGATAATGAAATAACCGATGAATTTATCAAACCGATCGTCCTGACTGACGATGCAGGAAACCCTGTTGCCACTTTGCGTGAGGAAGATGTGGTGATCTTCTTTAACTTTAGAACAGACAGAGGGCGGCAGCTTACACAAGCGCTTTCCCAGGAAGATTTCCCCGACTACGGAATGAAGAAAATGCCTTTGTACTACGTCACCATGACCATGTACAACAAGGATTTTAAAAATATTCATGTGGTTTACAGTAAGGAAAACATTGAAGCTACCCTTGGAGAAGTTTTGGAACGCACCGGGAAATCACAAATAAGAATCGCCGAAACAGAAAAATATCCGCATGTTACCTTCTTCTTTTCAGGAGGAAGAGAAGCACCATTTAAAGGCGAAAAAAGGATCATGGCTGCCTCTCCTAAAGTTGCCACCTACGACCTTCAGCCCGAAATGAGCGCATATGAAATTAGAGATAAGATCGTGCCCGAAATCAACAGTAAATCGGCCGATTTCATTTGCCTTAATTTCGCCAATCCCGATATGGTTGGCCATACCGGCGTATTTGAAGCTGCGGTAAAAGCCTGTGAAACGGTAGATGAGTGTGCAAAAGGAGTGATAGACGCTGCAATCGCAAATGACTATTCTGTACTTGTAATCGCAGACCACGGTAACAGTGATATGATGATCAACCCAGACGGAAGTGCAAATACGGCACACACTACTAATCCTGTACCATTTATTCTCGTTGATAAAGACGTAAAAGAAATCAAAGATGGTAAGCTTGGGGACATCGCCCCGACTATCCTCAAACTTATGGGAATCGAAAAACCCCAGGTAATGACTCAAAATCCACTTTTTTAAGCATGAAGACACTTACGATTGCATTAATGATAACTGCAGCCATAGGCTGTGGAAATACAGATGAAAATAAACCGAAAAACACCACATCTATCGCTGAAACCACTTCTTCGGAAACAGTTGAAAACCAGCAAACGATGTTAACCGGTGTGATCACCAAAAAAGACTTACAGGAAAAACCTTACAACAGCTGGTTTACTTCTTCTTACGAGGACTATGAACCTTCAGACGAAGAATTGCAGGTCATCAAAGAAAATATTGACAATTATACCATCGAAGCTTTTATGGGCACCTGGTGTGGAGACAGTCGCAGGGAAATTCCGAAGCTGTATAAATTACTGGATGAAGCAGGTTATGACATGGATAAACTTGAGGTTGTGGCTGTAGATCGCAGCAAGACCATTCCTGAAAGTGTTGAAAGTTCTGCTAATATTGAAATGGTTCCTACCATCATATTTTATAAAAACGGTAAAGAAGTAAACCGTTTTGTGGAATATTCTATAGGAAGTTTTGAAGAAGATATCGCTAAAATTGTTTCTGAAGAGGAATACTCAAACCCATACGCCGAATAAACCGAAGGACGCAAGGACTCTTTAATTTTAAAGTTTCCAGCCTCTAAGTTCAATTATTGTTTTTTATTTTTGTGCTATGCCTCAATTGCTAACCATAGCTGTGGACTTTGACGGGACACTTGTTGAAAATAAGTATCCTGAGATAGGAAAACCGATCATGTTTGCCTTTGAAAGCCTTAAAAAGCTTCAGCAGGAAGGCCACCAGATCATTTTATGGACCTACAGGAGTGGTGAAAAACTGGACGAAGCCGTAGAATTCTGTAAACAAAGAGGAATTTCCTTTTACGCGGTCAATAAAAGCTATCCTGAAGAAGAATATGAAGAAGAAATTAGCAGAAAGATCCTGGCAGATATTTTTATTGACGATAGAAACATCAACGGTTTACCGCCCTGGGGCGAAATTTACCACCAGTTAACCCACACAAAACCCGAAGCTCCAAAAGTGAAGAAGAAAAAAAAGGGGCTGTTGAAATTTATAAAAAAGTAATATGATCATTCCTAAGTCACGAGAAGAAATTGAACTTCTAAGAGAAAGTGCTTTAATCGTTTCCAAAACCCTTGGAATTTTAGCGCCAGAGATCAAACCGGGAGTGACTACGCTGCACCTGGATAAGTTAGCCGAAGAATTTATTCGTGATCATGGGGCCGAACCGGGTTTCCTGGGAATGTACGATTTCCCGAATACGCTTTGCATGAGCCCCAACGCACAGGTGGTGCATGGCATTCCAAATGACACTCCGCTGCAGGAAGGCGATATTATTTCTATTGACTGCGGAGCTTTTAAAAATGGCTTTTACGGCGATCATGCATACACTTTTCCTGTGGGAGAAATAGATCCCGAAACAGAAAGGCTGTTGCAGGTCACAAAAGAATCTCTTTATATCGGGATTCGGGAATTTAAAGCCGGAAACCGCGTGGGTGATGTGGGATTTGCTATACAACAACATGCAGAAAAGAACAATTTTGGAGTGGTACGAGAGCTTGTAGGCCACGGCCTTGGAGCGAAAATGCACGAAGATCCCGAAATGCCTAACTATGGAAGAAGAGGACGCGGCAAAAAGTTCATTGAGGGAATGGTAGTAGCCATAGAACCCATGATCAATGCAGGCACCAAAAGAATTCATCAACTTAAAGATGGTTGGACCATTTTGACTGCCGATAATAAGCCAAGCGCTCATTTTGAACATGATGTTGCATTAATTGATGGAAAACCTGAACTGCTTTCAACTTTTCAGTATATTTATCAGGCTCTTGGAATTGAGAGCGACGAAGAAGATGAATTTCGTGCCGCCAAACTGCAGCTAAATGGTTAAAAAATTTCGACAGGAAATATGGAAACCCTACCACAAAGAAACCTGGCAGGAACGTTTTCGGTATTCCATTTCCAACTACGGAAGAGTTATTAGTTTTGTAAAGAACCCAAAAGGAGAATTGATAGGCGGCGGAAAGTCGCAAGGCTTTCTCACTTTTGTAGCGAATCTCAAAACGGGTAAAAAGCAAGCCTGTTACATTCATCGTGTGGTAGCAGAGTTATTCCTGAAGAAAAAAGAAGGAGACAAATTTGTTATTCATAAGAATTACCTGAAGACAGACAACCGGGTGAACAATCTTGCCTGGGTCACTAAAGATGAATGGACTGCGCACCAACAAAATAATCCGCAGGTGAAGGAGAACAAGGTCAAACGAAAGTTAGGCACTATAAAATGTTACTCAAAACTAACATATGCGCAGGCAACCATTCTCAAGAAGAAGTTGCTTGATCCCAACCGAAAGACACGTATTCGTGTGCTCGCGAAACAATTTGGCGTTTCTGAAATGCAACTCTACAGGATCAAATCGGGCGAAAACTGGGGCGAAATAAAGGTATGATCAAGAAGGCTTTTAAACTGGTTCTCAACTCCATTCCCAGACCTTTCCTTATTAAATTTAGTTATGTCGCCAGGCCTTTTCTGGAGCTTTCCCTGCGCGGCAACAAAGTTACAGATCCCATAGACGGGAAAAGTTTTTCAAAATTTCTTCCTTACGGCTACGAACAGCAGCGCGAAAATGTATTATCTCCTTCTACCCTTTCTCTTGAGCGCCACAGGCTTCTATGGCTGTATTTAAAGCAGGAAACCGCATTTTTCAGAGAACCCTTAAAGGTTTTACATTTTGCACCGGAACAGGCTTTTTACAAGCGCTTTAGGAAATTAAAAAATCTGGATTACACCACGACAGACCTTAACTCTCCGCTGGCCGATGTAAAAGCCGATATTTGCAATCTTCCTTTTAAGGAAAATACATACGATTTCATCCTCTGTAACCACGTTTTGGAGCATATCCCGGATGATGAAAAGGCGATGCAGGAGATTTACAGGATCCTGAAACCCGGTGGCACTGCAATTCTGCAGATTCCCCAGGATCTAAGCCGAAAACACACTTTTGAAGACGACAGCATTACCGATCCTAAAGAGCGGGCCAGAATCTTTGGCCAATACGATCATGTAAGGGTGTATGGGCGCGACTTCTTTGACAAGCTTCGGAAAATTGGCTTCAGGGTTGAAGAAGTAGACTACACGGAACAACTTTCTTCAGAAGAAGTAGAAAAATACCGGCTGGCAAAGGGAGAAATTATCCCCGTTTGCTATAAGTAGTTACAAGTCTACCAATACTTCCCGAAAACCTTCAGATGCGAATTTTTTAGTTGTACCATTCTCGTCAAAAATAAGGTATACATCCACATTTTCCAGCGTTTCAAGAACCTGCATACTTCGCTCCAGGCCAAGGGCCATAAATGCAGTGGCATAGGCATCGGCAAGGGCACAGTTTTCGGCCAGTACAGAAACACTCAATAAATTACTCCTTTCAGGATACCCGGTGAGCGGATTAATAGTATGAACATAAACAGTTCCCGTCTCAGGATCTCTTCGGAATTTGCGATAATTCCCCGAAGTGGCCATAGCCCTGTCTATTAAAGTTACACCGGCCGTTAGCCTTCTAGTTCCTTCTGCCTGCTGCGGATCGTCAATACCTACAACCCAGGGCGAATTTTTCCGAAGATTTTCACCTTTTCCAAGCATTTCACCACCCAGTTCTACCAGGAAATTATCCACATTTCTTGAATCCAGGTAATGACCGATAAGATCTATGGCATAACCTTTTGCAATGGCATTGAAATCTAAATAAACCTCCGGAAATGCCTTTTTCACCTCGCCTTCAGGAGAAATAGAAATCTTATCCAATCCCACGAAGACCATTAGCGAATCTACGGTTGCACTGTCAATCACCTTCAGGCTTTTTTCCGGCCCAAAGCCATACATGTTTACCAAATCACCTACCGTGGGATCAAAATAGCCGCCGCTTTCGGTATAAACCTGCTGAGAAAGTTTAAAGACATTCCTGAACAAAGTATCCACTTTCACCAAAGAATCCCCGCTGTTAAGCCTTGAGATATCGGAATCTGGCTGATAGGTGCTCATGGACCTGTTCACCACTCGAAAAATGGAATCAAGAGCTTCTTGCAGGGCAATTTCTTCTTCGGAAAAGTAATTAATGTTATAGGTGGTGCCCAAAGCTTCTCCTGAAACGTTTTGCTGCTCCCCAGCGGTGTTATTACATCCTGAAAGAACAGCAAGCACACCAGTCAAAAAGAGTATTTTTTTCATGAATTATATTTCCTGAAGTCCGTTGTAGTTGACCACATAATTTTCGGTATCGTTTACCGGGAGTTCATAATTATCGGCATGTGCGAGGCCAACTCCCGCAAAAAAAGTGCGGGCTTCAAATTTCAAAGCATGTTGTTTTATAGATTCCATGAAGACCAGATCAATTTCCTTAGGATCCCGAGGATATTCCACCGCACGAACTACCACAAAATGTAGTTTTTTATTCTTGAGTGCCACAAATTGAGGATCACTCTTCAGTTTACTGTTCACACCAAGAAATTCAAAGCCCTGGTCTTCCAGTTCTTTGCCTACAATATTCATGGCGAGGTTGTGCAATTCCTGTTTCGAAAGGTCCTTTTTCATAAGGCTTCAAAAATACGATTATTCGAAGGTTTTTTAAATTTCCGCGGAAACAAATTCTCTTCGTCTGAAATTGAAGCAAAAAAAAAACAGCCACCTTGGGGCAGCTGTTCTCTATTATTTATTTCAGAAAAATACTATTATCCTCCGAAGTCATCGAATCTTACATTTTCTGAAGGTACACCAAAGTCTTCGGTCATCTTCTCAACTGCTTTGTTCATCAAAGGAGGTCCACAGAAGTAGAATTCAATATCTTCAGGCTCTTCATGATGACTCAGGTAATTATCGATCACCACCTGGTGGATAAATCCTACGAAACCATCTCCTTCTCCATCGATTCCGTCTTTTTCTTTCCAGTTATCCTCAGGAAGAGGTTCAGAAAGGGCAATATAGAACTTAAAGTTAGGGAAATCTCTTTCCAGCGCACGGAAATGCTCTGTATAAAACAATTCACGCTTGGAACGTCCTCCATACCAATAAGTCACTTTTCTACCTGTTTTAAGAGTTCTGAATAAGTGGTAAAGGTGAGAACGCATTGGAGCCATACCGGCACCACCACCAACGTAAAGCATTTCGGCATCACTGTGGTTGATAAAAAATTCACCGTATGGTCCTGAAATAACTACTTTATCACCTTCTTTTTGGTTAAAGATGTAAGATGATGCAATCCCCGGGTTCACATCTGCCCAACCTTCTTTTGCACGATCCCATGGCGGAGTCGCAACACGAACGTTCAACATAATTCTTCTTCCTTCTGCAGGGTAAGAAGCCATGGAATATGCACGCTCAACCGTTTCTACGTTTTTCATTACCAACGGCCATAGCCCAAACTTATCCCACTCCATTTTAAACTTATCAGGTTCTCCAGGATGTTCTTCAGGATGCGCTGTGATGTCCATATCTTCATACTTCACCTCACACTTAGGGATCTCAATTTGGATATATCCTCCCGCCTTGTAATCCATATCTTCAGGAATTTCAACTACAAATTCCTTGATAAAAGATGCTACGTTGTAGTTACTTACCACTGTAGCGGTCCATTTTTTAATACCGAAAACTTCTTCAGGAATCTGGATCTTCATATCCTGTTTTACCTTTACCTGGCAACCCAGTCTCCAGCCGTCTGCAATCTCTTTTCGGGTAAAATGTGGTTCTTCAGTAGGAAGAATGGTACCACCACCCTCAGAAACAATACATTTACACTGAACGCAGGTTCCACCACCACCACAGGCAGAAGGAAGGAACAACTTATTTTCCCCCAATGTTGAAAGAAGTGTCCCACCGGAACCGACCTCAATATCTTTTTCTCCATTGACGTTGATCTTCACCGGGCCCGAAGGAACCAGTTTGGCTTTAGCACCCAAAAGAATGCTCACCAAGATCAAGATCAATACTAAAAATACAATTACACTTGCTATAATAACTGTCATAACTTCTTTCTATAATTTGATTCCCATAAAACTCATAAACCCAAGGGCCATTAATCCTGTGATAATAAAAGTTATCCCAAGACCTTTTAAAGGTGCAGGCACATTTGAGTAGGTAATTTTCTCACGAATGGCGGCAATTCCAAGAATTGCAAGGAACCATCCAATTCCACTTCCAAATCCATAGGTTACAGCGTAATCTATACCCGGAAAATCTTTTTGCTGCATGAAAAGCGCTCCACCTAAAATAGCACAGTTTACTGCGATTAAAGGAAGGAAAATACCAAGAGCTCCATACAATGCCGGTGCAAATTTTTCAACGATCATTTCTACAAGCTGTACCATGGCTGCGATTACCGCAATAAACATGATAAAACTAAGGAAACTGAGGTCTATAGCTGCATATTCTTCTCCCAACCAGGATAAAGCACCGGGTCTTAGAAGATAATTATCCAGAAGATAGTTGATAGGAACGGTAATGGTAAGAACGAAAATTACCGCCGCCCCAAGACCAACCGCTGTCTTTACTGTTTTCGAAACCGCCAGGTAGGAGCACATTCCAAGGAAGTAAGCGAAAATCATGTTCTCGATGAAAATACTTCGAACAAATAAATTTATATAATCCATAGTCTGTTTTTTAGATGTTCCTGATTAGGCTTCAATTAATTTTCTGTTTCTGGCTCGTTGAACCCAAATAAGCAATCCCACCACGATCAAAGCCATTGGTGATAACAGCATCAAACCGTTGTTTTCATAACCCAGTGCATATAGACCGGTAGATTCTTCAATAGTAACACCGTTGTGCCCAAGAACCTCATAGCCAAACAATTTTCCTGAACCTAAAAGTTCCCTAAAGAAAGCAACGATTATAAGGATTAAACCGTAACCGGCCGCATTTCCTACCCCATCAAGAAAAGATCTGTAAATCCCGTTTCCAAGAGCAAAGGCTTCCAAACGTCCCATTACAATACAGTTTGTAATAATAAGGCCAATGAATACGGAAAGCTGCCTGCTCACATCATAGGCATAAGCTCTAAGAATTTGATCTACCAAAGCCACAAGAGAGGCTACCACAACCAGCTGAACGATAATCCTAATTCGGCTTGGAATCAAATTACGCAGTGCAGAAATGATCATGTTACTAAAAGCCATTACTGCCGTTACCGCAATTGCCATTACAATAGCCGGTTCCATTTGCACCGTAATAGCCAGCGCAGAACAGATCCCCAGTACCTGAACAGTAATCGGGTTGTTATCATCTAAAGGATCACTTAGAAGCTTTCGGTTTCTTTTTGACAAAAAGTGTTCTTTTTCTTCAGAATCTGACAGAAAGAGAACCATCGCTTTCTTCTTTGCTTCCTTTTCCTCGTTTGTCACCTCAGCATTTTGCTCAGGTTTATTTTTTATTTCCTGTGCCATAATATTAATTATTTGCAACGTTTAGATCGGTTTCGCTTTTGAAATAAGGCAGGTAGTGCTGCAGTCTTTCAGAAATCATGTCTGATACTCCGTCTCCGGTAATAGTTGCTCCAGAAATAGCATCTACCTGGTTATCATCCTTAGAAGCACTTGAATTTCCTTTTACTACAGAAACACCTACCAGGTTTCCTGTATCGTCAAAGATCTTCTCTCCTGCAAAACGCTCTCTAAACCACTCCTGAGTAATTTCTGCACCAAGACCGGGAGTTTCCCCAAGATGGTCAAAAGTTGCACCCTTGATAGTATTAATGTCATCCTGAAGAGAAATGTATCCAAAAATGGCATTCCAAAGCCCCGATCCTCTTAGAGGAACGATGTAATATTTCTCCCCGTCTACATTTGCTATGTATAAAGGAAAGTTTTGATCTGCCGCCGATGTTTTCAGCTCCTTAGCTAAATCTACGTTGAATGCATCAACACCTTCTTTTCTTTCACCCTCACTATCAAGGACAATTTCTTCGGTGATGTACTGCGCATAAAGTTCCTGTGCTTCCGAAGGATCTGCATCTACTCCTACGGTCATTAAAATGCTTTGCATTTTATCAATTCGCATATTCTCATACTGCATAGGCTGCAGCGAAGTCGCTGCAAATGCAAGAATACTCCCAACAACCACCACCATTATTATCGCAAAAATAAAAGTGTAAGCGTTGGTATTCGTCTTATTTACTGATTTTTCTTCCATAATTAAACTGCTGTGTTAATTTGTGGATTAATATCTCCTTTTCTCTTATTTCTACGCTTCACACTTCCCTGGATCACGTAATGATCAATAGTTGGTGCAAATACGTTCATTAAAAGAATAGCAAGCATTACTCCTTCAGGATATGCCGGGTTGAATACCCGAATCATCACAGAGAAGAACCCAATTAAGAATCCATAGATCCATTTACCTTTTGTTGTTTGTGCCCCGGAAACAGGATCTGTCGCCATATACACAATCCCAAACATCAAACCGCCAACGAGCAGATGCTTGTACCATTCAAAATTTGTTAACTCGTTTCCTTCAACTCCCATTGATGGAAGCGCGTTAAAAATCAACCCCATTACAGAAGCTCCAATTACTGCACTCAACATGATCCTCCAGCTTCCAACTTTAGTAATAATTAATAACAAAGCTCCCAACAAGATCAAAGCTGCTGAAGTTTCAGAAACAGATCCAGGAATAACTCCCATGAACATATCACTGACTTCATAAGTAATTTCCTGTCCTGCGGCAAGAGATCCTAAAATAGTTTCTCCAGAAACTGCATCTGTATTTGCTGCATTCATTACCCATACACTGTTACCAGACATAAAAGTAGGATATGCAAAGAAAGCAAAGGCACGAGCCGTTAATGCCGGGTTAAGAATGTTCATTCCTGTTCCTCCAAAAGCTTCTTTCCCTACCAGTACTGCAAATACTACAGAAACAGCAAGCATCCATAATGGAAGTCCTACCGGCATGATCATAGGGATCAACAAACCTGTTACAAGATAACCTTCATTTACCTCGTGACCTCTAAAAATGGCAAATCCAAACTCAATTCCAAGTCCCACTGCATAAGATACAATAATCATTGGGAGGATCTCCAGGGCTCCAAGGCTAAAAGCCTCCCAAACACCCACTTCAGGCTGCACCTGAATCAAATACTGGTAACCTGTATTCCACATACTAAACAAAAGTACCGGAATCAAAGCCAGTACCACTGTGATCATCACCCTTTTCAAATCTACCGCATCCCTAACATGAGCTCCTGTGCTGGTAGTATGGTTTGGGGTGAAAAGCAGCGTATCAAAGGCATTTATGGCCGGAGCATACTTTTCATATTTTTTCCCCTGATTAAAAGGTTCTCTTAATTTATCTAATTTTTTTCTAATCCATTCCATAGTGAACTGTTTAACCTACTTCGGTAATCATTAAATCCAAACCTAATCGTATAATTTCCTGTGCTTCGATCTTTGAAGTGTTGACGTAATCAACGAGTGCAAAATCTTCAGGAGCTACTTCGTAAATACCAAGACTTTCCATTTTCTCAATATCACCGGCCATACAAGCCTTGATCAACTGCATTGGAAAAACATCCATTGGCACCACTTCTTCCATTTCACCCGTTACAACAAGGGCTCTCACTTCTCCATGAAGGTTGGTATCAACCGTGTATTTTTTCTTCGGAAATAACCACGACAGGTTAGTGCGTGATTTTGAAGGAATGTCATTATATGTAAAAGGAAGCCAACCAAGCATCCTATATTTATTTCCTTCAGGAATAAGAGTGACAAGATTTGGGAAGAATCCAACATACTGCCCGTTGGTTAGTTTTTGTCCGGTCAAAACATCTCCGGAAATAATCCTTACATCATCGCTAACAGTCCCAACAAGATCAGCAACATTGGCGCCTATCTTTGTTCGGAAGTATTTTCTGTTTTCAGCTTCAGTTCCTGCAACGGCAATGGTACGAACGGGATTAAACTTTCCTGTAAGGAAAAGATCGCCTATGATGGCGACGTCTTCAGGCCGTACAGTCCATACTCGCTCTCCCGCGTTAATAGGATCGATATGTGCTATTTGCACCCCAACATTTGCGGCGGGATGTGGACCAGACACTTCATGAAGCTCTACATTTTTCATGTTTTTCAATGCAGAAGACTTTTGCTTCGCCACAGAAAGATGAACTTTTCCCCGGGTAAGCTTTGTCAACGCATTAAGCCCGGCCTGGAATGCATCCATTCTATCCTGCAGCATAAATTCAACATCTGCAGAAAGAGGTGCGGTATTCATACCCGAAACAAAGATCGCCTTAGGAGAATCTTTAGGATCTGCAACGATATCATAAGGCCTCTGGTTTATAAAAGCCCAGCAACCACTTTCAAGTATCCTGTTCTTCACATCTGCAGAATCTGCAGAAAGAGGATCCATTGTACCAAACTCCCGGTATGTATCGGTAGAGTCTGCCTCAATGATCACCTCCATTATTCTTCTTTTTTCCCCACGCTTAATTTCCTTTAGCGTACCACTTACAGGAGCAGTGAATTTCACCTCTCCCGTGTATTTGGAATAGAAGATCTCATCACCTGCCTGGACCTGAGCTCCTTCTTTTAAAACCATTTTTGGAACAACTGAATGAAAATCTGGCGGCTTAATTGCAAAAGTTTTCGATCGCGGGGCATCGATCAAAGTTTTTTCAGCCTCCCCTTTTAAGCGTAGTGTATGCCCTCGTTTAATTCTAATGTCGTTTGACATAGGATGGAGTGTTAAAATTTCGTTTAAAATCGTGGCAAATTTACACATTTTAAAGGAACACTTCCCAAATAAAACTCAATTAATTCCTGCAAACAGGTGTTAAAAATGCACGAACAATGACTGTTATCAGATTTTAAGTTTTTTTTCAATTATATTTGAGCGCATGAAGCATTTCCTCATCCTTATTCCATTGCTCTTCTGCACTGTAACACCTGTGCAGTCGCAGGCATTAGCTGAAGAAGTACTACCCCCTTCCTACATAAGAACCATTGTCTTTGGCGGTGACGAGTTCATAAGCGGTACACCCGTTATAGGGCTGGGCGAAAACATACACCTTGAATTTGATGATATCATTGGAGATGAAGCCAATTACTATTACACCATTGAACATTTCAACTATGACTGGTCTCCGTCGCAACTGGTGAAAACGGAATATCTTGAAGGTTTTGATAATGTTCGTATCGACAACTATAAGAATTCCTATAATACCCTGCAGTTATACTCGCACTACTCACTAAGGATCCCTAACGAAGATACACAGGGTTTAAAGGTTAGCGGGAACTACCTGCTAAGTGTATTTAACGAGAATCGGGAACTTGTTTTCTCGCGAAAATTCATGCTTTTTGAACCGCTCACACAAGTTGAAGTAGAAATAAGAAGGCCCAGGGATGTGAAGCTTATTCATTCGCAGCAGGTTGTGAATTTTAAAGTTGCATCACCCGATTTTATCCTGAAAAATCCCAACGAAACGGTCACTGCAGTTGTGCTTCAAAACTACAACCTCAAAACCGGGATATACAACATCAAACCGCAGTACAATCTGGGAAATGAATTGATTTACAGGTATGATAAACTCACTTCTTTTTGGGCCGGAAATGAATATCTGGAATTTGACAGCAAAGATCTTAGGGCTGCAAATGCCAGCATTGGCAGAATAGAAGTGCGTGACCTTTATCATCATTTCCTTTACCGCGACAAGGTAAGGGCTTTCGAACCTTACACCTACAATCCCGATATCAATGGAAGCTTCCTGATTCGCACCCTGCAGGGCCAGGAGCCGGATATAGAAGCTGAATACGTCTGGACACATTTTTCATTAGAAACTTTTGAACCCCTGGAAGGTGGAGAAATTCATCTCTATGGAGGGTTTAATAATTTTGTTTTAGATGAAACCACCCGCCTTTCCTACAACTCCCGCACAGGCATGTACGAAACCGCCCGACTTTTTAAACAGGGGTTCTACAATTATAAGTATGTCTTTGTTAGAAATGACGGAATCCTGGATGAAGGTTTTATCAGCGGAAATTTTGCTAAGACCGAAAACCTCTACACAGTCCTTATTTATTATCGCCCATTAGGTGGACGATACGACCGAATTATTGGAGCCGGAAACGCCAATTCCATTAACTTATCAAATTAAAATATATATTTGATAAGGTTTTTATCAAATAATGGATTCTCAACGTAAGCTTTTAAAATATCGGGGGCAGGAGTGTCTCAACTGTTTCCAGCCGCTGGACAGGAGTGAAAAATACTGCCATTACTGCGGACAATTAAACAGTACAAAAAAGCTCTCTTTTAATGACTTTTTCAATGAATTCTTTGCGGGTATTTTCGCCTACGACTCCAGAGTTTACAGAACCATAAGAGCCCTGCTTTTTAACCCCGGAAAAATCTCCAAAGATTATATAGAAGGAAAACGCCAGCGCTACGCTAATCCTTACAGGTTTTATTTAAGTGCCTCCATCGTCTTTTTCATTATTTGGGGCCTTACTCATGATTACGACAATTTTGCTGAACCCGTTGCAGCAGAAGACATTGAAGAAATCTCACCCGAGGTGGATTCCATTATTACAGCTAACAACAATACCTCAGGTAGCTCAGGAATTACCAGTCTTTTTAATTCAGAGACACTGGAAGAATCCTATGTCACCCAGGCCGGCCTGGACACAATGAACTTCTGGCCCAGAACAAAGACAAAACTGGATATATTTTTAAAACATTACGATGAGACGAAAATAGCAAATTCCGAAGAAGCACTGGAAAAATTAAATTATCGCATTACGACCTTCAATAAATGGTTCTACAAAAAAGCCGTCGACCTCAACCTCCTATCATCTAATTCAGGCTTGTTTCTTAATTATTTCCTGAATAAACTTCCCTTTATAATCTTCTTTTATTTACCGGTTTTCGCACTTTTCATTTGGCTGTTGTACGTCCGCAGGCCTTTTTCTTACATGGAACACCTCATTTTCACCTTCCACAACCAAACGCTGTGGTTCGTTCTTTTCAGCATCGCCATTCTCACCGATTACATTTTTGAAACCGACAGGGCAAAAAACATTGCTACGATACTCTTTCTTTTCTATTTATACAAAGCAATGAGAACATTTTACAAGCAGGGTAGAGTTAAAACCGTTTTAAAGTTTATAATTATAAACGGAATATTCTTTATTTTAGCCATAGTGGCTGCAATTTTTTCACTGGTGGCATCATTCGCGGTTTATTAACTATGGTACAGCAAGTTACGAGAGGAATAAAGATATCTATTGAAACTAGTTTTGAAGGCACCTTCTTCAGAAACTATAAAGTTCATTTTGCCTTTGGGTATCGTATTACCATAGAAAACCAGAGTAAAGATTCAGTACAACTCACCTCCCGTTTCTGGAGGATAAAAGATTCTTTGAACAATACCGAAATAGTGGAAGGCGAAGGAGTTATTGGGCAAAAGCCTGTCTTAAAACCAGGAGAGATCCACACCTACAAAAGCGGCAGCCTCCTAACTTCACCTTTTGGCTCCATGAGCGGGTTCTACAGCATGGTTAATTTCACCTCTACCCGAAAGTTCAGGGTAGCTATTCCAACTTTTCAGTTAAGTGCTCCCTTTGCTCTTAATTAAGCTTCTTCTAAAAATCAATTAATGTTTCAAAGGTTGGCTTCCCTTCCTGAAGAAGGTCTTTATATGTCATTTTTGACACTTCAGTAGATTTAATCACCTGCGTGATACTACAGGTTTTTAAATTTCCCCTGTTTATCACAATTCCTTCAGCATTTTCATCTTCTTCGGAAGAATGAAACTTTAAAATATTCTCAGCAGTTACTTTATTTTCTTTAAGAAACTGCCGAAAGGCTTGTTTTCTACTTTCTCTTACTTCCGCGGAATAAAGAAAAGAAGATCCCCAAATGTTATTTTCAACCGGAAGTCGGCTAAAATGCTTTTTTTCACCGTCCCACACCAGTTGATGCAATTCTAACTTCGTTTTCCACTCTACAATGATGCAGGTAAACGGCTCTGTAGATTTCAACACTTCCTTTTCAAAGGATTCTCGTAAATTTTCTTCAGAAAGCAGGTTTTTAACTACCAGTCCCCTGCTCTTTTTGTAAAACGGCTTGCGAATGTGCTTTTTAAATCCGCCGTTCATCAAACAAATCACTCGCTTCCATTCACTTACTCCAATCCAGGTGCCGCCGGCCACAGCATCTTTAGGATAAATTAGCTTCACCCCTTCTTCAGAATAAATCCGGGGTTTTAAGGTTTTTCGTCCTACTGCCTCATCCCTGTTTGAGGTGAGAATAAAGTCGTTAGACGTTTTGGAAACCGGAACAAAAGTTATGGTGCACATTTTATGAAATTACTAAGAAACGGCCGTTAAAAAACAAAAAGTTCACTTAAAGTTGAAGGAATTCTATTGCGGTTAAAATTCTTTTAATTTTTTTACATTTACAAAGCATTATTAAGAACAAATAAAAACAAAGTTATATTATGGGAAAAGGTGTATTTCAAGTTCCTCAGGCGGTAAATGAGCCTGTAAAATCATACGCTCCGGGAACTCCTGAAAGGGACCTGGTACTACAGGAATATAAGAACCAGTACAACTCTAAAGTGGAAGTACCTCTTTATATTGGGTCTGAAGAAATTAAAACAGGAGACACCGCTCCAATGAGTCCCCCGCATGATCACCAGCACCAGCTTGGAGTATATCATAAAGCTTCAAAAGAACATGTGGAAAAGGCCATTAGCAGCGCTATGGAAGCCCGCGAAAAATGGGCAAACCTGGAATGGGAACAGCGGGCAGCGGTTTTTCTTAAAGCAGCCGAGCTTATTGCCGGTCCTTACCGCTACAAGATCAACGCCGCAACGATGCTGGGACAATCTAAGAATATTTATCAGGCTGAAATTGATTCTGCCTGTGAACTTATAGATTTCCTACGCTTTAATGTGGAATACATGACGCGTATTTACGAAGAGCAGCCAGAGTCTTCTTCCGAAGCATGGAACCGTTTGGAATACCGTCCTCTTGAAGGGTTTGTTTATGCGGTGACTCCGTTCAACTTTACGGCAATTGCAGGAAACCTCCCCTCAGCTCCTGCATTAATGGGAAATGTGGCCGTTTGGAAACCCAGTGATTCACAGGTGTATTCTGCAAGAGTGATCATGGAAGTATTCAAAGAAGCCGGTTTACCAGATGGTGTTATCAACATGGTGATGGGAGACCCGAAAATGATTAGTGACACAGTGCTTGAAAGCCGTGACTTCTCGGGACTTCATTTCACCGGAAGCACCACAGTCTTTAAGAACCTGTGGCAGCAAATTGGAGAAAACATCCATAACTACCGGTCTTACCCAAGGATTGTGGGTGAAACAGGAGGAAAGGATTTTATCATAGCACATCCTTCTGCCCACCCAAAACAAGTGGCCACTGCCATTTCGCGAGGTGCCTTTGAATTCCAGGGACAAAAATGTAGTGCCGCCTCCAGGGTTTACCTCCCTAAAAGCCTTTGGCCGGAAATTAAAGAATATGTCACAGAAGACGTGAGATCATTCAAAATGGGATCTCCCGAAGATATGAACAACTTCATTACTGCGGTAATTCATGAAGCATCGTTTGATAAACTGGCTAAATATATTGACGGCGCAAAGAATGATGAGGAAGCCGAAATAGTCGTTGGAGGAAACTATGACAAATCTAAAGGGTATTTTGTTGAGCCTACGATCATTCTGACTTCAAACAAGAGGTACAGCACCATGTGTACGGAGCTATTTGGGCCTGTGGTGACCATCTATCTATATGAAGATGATAAATGGGAAGAAACGCTGAAAGAGATTGACGAGGCGACCGAATATGCATTGACCGGAGCTATTTTCTCACAGGACAGATATGCAGCTGCTGAAGCTACCAAAGCACTTCAAAATGCTGCCGGAAACTTCTACATAAACGACAAACCAACGGGAGCCGTTGTAGGACAACAGCCGTTTGGTGGCGCCAGGGGTAGTGGAACTAACGACAAGGCAGGTTCTATCCTCAACCTTTACCGATGGATCTCCCCAAGAACCATCAAGGAGACTTTTGTAAGCGCTACAGACTACAGATATCCTTTTATGGGAGAATAAGATCCTGAACACAATTATTGGAAAGCCATTCAAAAATGACATTTTTGAATGGCTTTTTTATTCCGCAGATTATTCTATTTTTTTATCAAGATTCCAGAAGTCCAGTTCTCTCCATTTTTAATAAAACTTTTCCTACAATTCTTCACGGAAGAAAACTCCTACATCAACATTTCCGCAGCTTAGCTATATTATACTCAATTGGTCGAAATTATTAAAATTCAGTAGAAATATATTGTATTTTGGCTCCTCTAAAGCCTATCCCCCAAAGCTTTACCTTAATTTTTTCAGAACCTGAATATGATTGGAAAAGCACATTTTCTATACTTGCTGGCGGTGGCTTTTTTCCTGCCCATCTATACATTTGGCCAGGCTTGCCCTACATCGGTATCCATAAAATCTACTCCGGGAACTGTAATTTGCGAGGGTGAAGCCGTTGAATTTACCGCCACTACAAGCGAAGGAACGAATCTTTCTTATTTATGGAAAGTCAATAATCAGCATTCTGGCTCCGGAAGAACAATAACGCTTTCCACGTTGGAAGATGGAGATCTTGTTAAAGTTGAAGTTGCATCACAAGATGCGCCCGGTTGTCTAAAAACGGATGAAGTTAAAATTCAGGTGAATTCCAATATCTCAGGAGTTGCAAAAATTAAAGCGGGTAATACTAAAATTTGTCCTGGGGAAACGGTAAACTTCAGCATTGATTTCATGACTCATCCCGGGAATAATGCCAATTATAAATGGCAACTTACCAGGAATGGCGCAACAAGCACTGTGAGCACTTCAAACAATCTTTCTGATAATATTTTTAAAGAAGGTGACGAAATTCAGCTTGTAATAGAACCTTCTCTCCCGTGTTTTCCTGCCTTTGAAAGCAACAGCATTGTAATTACTGAAAACTCCGGGCCGCCGGCCACTCCGGGAACTATTTCCGGAGGAACATCTGTTTGCCCGGGCTCCAGCGTCACCTACACAATTTTAGAAGTGGCAGAAGCGAGTGAATATATCTGGATGCTGCCTACCGGATGGACAGGGATTAGTAGTACAAACTCCATAACGGTTACTCCTGGAAAAGTCGGCGGAAGCATTACTGTAAAAGCAAAAAATTCCTGCGGAAACAGCGCCCCACAATCTCTTGCAGTCACCACAAGAACAGGAGCACCTGATGCGCCAAATGCAGTTGAAGGTCCGGTGAAAATTTGCCCTGGCACTACCGCGACCTATGAAGTGCCACCGGTTGACGGTGCCAAGGAATATGTTTGGAAGCTGCCTCCAGACTGGGCGGGCAGCAGCACGACTAATACAATAACGGTTACTACGAGCGTACAGGGAAGCCGTATAATAGAAGTAAAGGCCCGGAATGACTGCGGGCAGAGTAATTTTTCGAAACTGGAGGTTCTGGTAGAAGCAGGTACTCCTGCGATTTCTGCAAGCATTAATGGCCCTCATGAAGTTTGTGCCGGAGCTAATGTGACTTATTCAATTCCCGAAGTACCTGGCGCCACTGAATATGTATGGACGCTGCCGCAGGGCTGGACCGGTTCAAGCAATACTAACAGCATAGACGTCACCACCACCTCCAGTAATGGCGAAATTACAGTTATTGCAAAAAATAATTGCGGAAGAAGCGCCTCAAAAAAGCTGGAAGTTACCGTTGCCCCGGGAATTTATACCGACAACCTGGCAATAACCGGAAATACTTCGGTTTGTATAGGAAAGAGCAGCACTTATTCCGTTTCCCAAATTTCCGGAGCAGCCTACAACTGGAGCATTCCCAATGGGTGGAATATCGTTCAGGAAAACGGGAATGAAATAATAATCGCCGCCGGAAATGAAGCTGAAAATGGCATTTTGGAAGTGCTTATTAAAGACCAGTGTGGAAACAGTCTTTCCCGCAGTTTAACACTAAGTATCAATCCCGGAAAACCTGTAATTTCAGGAATTATTGCGGGTCCAGAACAGGTCTGCGCCGGGCAAAATGAGATTTTTTATTCTATTTCTGCTGTTGAGGGTGCTACCAATTACATATGGAATTTCCCCCCGGGCTGGCAGTTGGTAAGTGGAATGGCAACCAGTATGATAAGCGTTATTCCGGCTGCACATAGCGGCGAGATTTCTGTAATAGCAGAAAATGGCTGCGGAAAGAGCAATAGAAGCATCTTCACCGTGGAAGTCGAAAATGCAGCTCCTTCTCAACCCGGCGAAATATTCACGAACCTTTCTGAAGATCTCAATATCTGCGATTCTGAAGCTGAAATCACCTTTTCTGTTCCACAGGTTCCTGATGCCACAGGATATCAATGGACGTTTCCTGAAGGATGGAATATTATTGCTGGTGAGGGCACAAATTCGGTAATTATAACTGCAGACAAATATTATGACTACTCAAACCCAATGTCGGTCACAGTAGAAGCTGTCAATTCCTGCGGAAACAGCGTGTCCAGGATACTCGAAAATATCATTTGCGAGCGGGATTTTGAAGAGCAGGTTAATGGAGGATTAAAAGTAATTTACGTTAGCAGGGACAGGCAAATTCTTATTGATAATCCAAAAATGCTGAAAATTGAACTGGTTCTCCTGCATAATTTGGCGGGACAGGAAACGGAAACTTATCTTAATGTGGAAACCAGGGAAAAAATTGTTCTTCCGGTGCGTTACACTAACCCCGGCTCTTATTTTGTACGCATTCATTCTGAAAAAGGGATATTTACCAAACAAATTATGCTGAACTAGCATTTTAAATTCTGAAAGTATACTTTCAGTTGATCATCTCTTCCGTAATTGATGACCATTCATCGCAGTTTTTTACCATTAACTCGCATTTAACAATAAATTTACTGTAGGTTTCTACTTACAAAAGTGAAAGATGCCAAATTTAGAAGCCTTAATTTTACTACTATTAAAGAATTATTATGCACTTAATCGACCAAAAGAAGCTTAAAATGAGTTAGATAAGGTTTTTTTTTCTACTTTTGAACTCTCAATCCTTAACAGGAATTTATGAGGAAAAAAACTACCTCTCTTTTTCTTATCGGTTTTTTGATGGTGCTAACTTCGGCTCTGGCTTCCTATTGGGAAAAACCAGCGGAGAAACCGGTGATTTTTCCTTCCCCCAAACAAGAGCCCCTTTCCTGGAATGAATCTCCATTTGGAATTTTTGCATTGGGAGTTGCAGATTGTGATAATGATACTGAAGATCCAAAGGTAGTTGTTCAAAACATTACTATAGAGCTGAATTCGAATGGCAATGCTACAATAACAGCGGCGAATATCGACAACGGCTCTTCAGATAACTGTACGATAAACAGCAGAACGCTTAGCAAAACCAGTTTTGATTGTTCCAGTGTGGGAGCAAACACGGTTAGGCTGACTGTAATGGATGTCAAGGGAAATTCAGCGTATAAAGAGGCTACCGTAACTGTAGTAGATAATGTGGCTCCGGTAGCAAAGGCTAAAAACATAACAGTTCAACTCAGCTCCAGCGGAAATGCGACTATTGCGGAAAATGCAGTAGATAGTGGCTCGTCTGATGCCTGTGGCGGGCTAACATTTGATACAAATATTACCTCTTTTGACTGTTCCAATGTCGGGGAGAATCCAGTTACCCTAACAGTAACCGATGAGAATGGAAATACAGACACTGCTACTGCTACAGTAACCGTTGAAGACTCTATAGATCCTACCGCAGTTGCTAAGGACATTACCATACAACTGGATGCTTCTGGAAATGCTACTATTACAGCAAATGATATAGACAATGGTTCTTCTGATAATTGCAGAATTGCAAACCTATCGCTGAATAAGACTACTTTTAATTGTGGCGACGTAGGTGATAATTCAGTAACTCTTACAGTAACCGATGAGAATGGAAATACAAGCACTGCTACTGCTACAGTAACCGTTGAAGATTCTATAGATCCTACCGCAGTCGCAAAAGACATTACCATACAACTGGATGCTTCAGGAAATGCCTCCATTACAGCAAATGATATAGACAATGGTTCTTCTGATAATTGTGAAATTGATGAAATTTTACTTAGCAAAACCAATTTTGACTGCGACGATGTGGGCGAGAACCAGGTAACACTAACGGTGACTGATGTACACGATAATTCCGCCACCAAAACTGCTAAGGTTACCGTTCAGGATAACATAAATCCTACCGTAAAAACCCAAAATATCACGGTTGAACTGGATGCCAACGGCCAGGCGACTATCTCAGCAGAAGATATTGACAATGGTTCTTCAGATAATTGCGCCATTGATGAAATTTCCCTTAGCAAAACCAGTTTTGACTGCGACGATGTAGGCGAGAACCAGGTAACGCTAACGGTGACTGATGTACACAATAATTCCACCACAAAAACGGCCACCGTTACTGTTGAAGACAATATAGATCCGGAAATTCCTGATTTACCCGATCTTACCTGGAGCTGCGGAATGGAAATAACCGATTTTCCAACCACCACAGATAACTGTTCCGGCGAAATAACCGCCACCACAAACAGTGAACTGGAATTTGAGAGTTTTGGAAATTATACCATCACATGGATATTCACCGACCCTTCAGGAAATGAAGTTAGTGCTACGCAAAACGTAATAGTGCCAGAGCCCACTGTAGATATTCCCTCTATAAACGGCAGTGAGTTTTGTAATGAAGAAGCCATTCCAAAGATAGAATTTACAGGAAATGAACTGGAGAACAAAGGCTATGAATGGTCTTATAAAGATGGGAACGGCAACAACATTGATATAGGGCTGCCTGCCAGTGGCTCCGGCAACATACCAGAGTTTAATGCCGAAAATAACGGAAGTGAAATTATTGAAGCCGTTTTTACAGTTATCCCTTTGGGAAATGGTTGCAAGGGTGAGCCTGTGAATTTTTCAATTTTTATCAAGCCTACTCCCACTATCACCAAACCTGATGATATTGTTGTTTGTGCCGGGGAAACTGTTGAGCAGATAAAATTCCCCGGGGCCTCTGTTTCAGGAACCGGGAAACACTGGGTGAATGATAATGAAGCAATTGGACTTGCTGCAAATGGCCGCGGCAATATTGATGCTTTTACAGCAACAAATCCCACTTCAGAAAGCATCTTTGCAACGATTAGCGTTACGCCAAAGGCCAATGGCTGCGAAGGAATTCCCGAAACTTTTACAATTGAAGTTAAACCAAAACCGGAAGTAACCGGATTTCCTGAAGATCAAACCTACTGTAACGGTGAAATCACTGAGGCTCTAAATTTGAGCTCTAATGTAACTGGCACTACATTTAACATCACGGGCGGCTCTGCAATTGGGCTTTCCAATAAGACCGGTGTAAGCCAGATTCCTTCATTTACCGCTAAAGCAGGAAACGCGACAGTCTCGATCACGCCAACTTCAGACGGCTGTACAGGAGAAGCTGTAACTTATAATGTTACTGTTAATCCCACGCCAAACGTTTCAGTAAGTCCCTCCAGCCAGCAAATTTGTTCAGGCGAAACCACTTCTATTTCCCTTAGCGGGAGTGCAGAAAGTTTTAGCTGGGAAGTAACTGAAGCCGGAAGCAACATCAGTGGGGCTACTAATGGCAGCGGAAACAATATCGTACAGACGCTGAGTAATTCCGGAACGCAGCCACAAAGCGTTAAATACAGAATTACACCTGAAGCCAAAGGATGTACGGGAACACCCATTATGGTTACTGTCACGGTGAATCCCATACCTGAACTGGTGATTAACATTCCCGAATGCCAGACTTCAGTAGATTTGACCGATCCTTCCATAAAACACGGTTCTACAAGTGGCTTAACTTATACTTACTGGACAAATGCCGAAGCAACCACTCAACTTCAGAATCCATCTGAGGCAGGTATGGGAACTTATTATATAAAAGGCACTTCTTCTGCGGGTTGCGCCGTAATAGAAGAAGTTGTTATTGATAAGATTAAGCCTGTTATCATTAATCTTAGTAACGCACCTTCGGAGATTTGTTCTAACACAGTATTTAACTTCAGCCCTGAAAGCAATGTTACCGGCACCACCTTTAGCTGGTCTCGGCCTGCGACTAATGGAATAAGTAATCCTGAAAGTTCTTCTACAGATGAAAACCCAAACAATCCTAATGAGATTTTAAATAACACCACTACAAACCCTATAGAAGTAACTTACATCTATACTTTAACCTCTCCAAATGGATGCACTAACGAACAAAAAGTAAAGGTAGAAGTACAGCCAACACCAATGCTGGTGACGCAAGATTATAACCATCAAATTTGTGGTGGAGAAAAATTTAGTTATACTCCCATAAGTACTTTAGGCGCGACAGAATTCTACTGGGAAAGAAGAGATCAAACCGGTAAGATCCTTTCATCAGGAAATGGTGCCATTGAAGAAATTTTGTATAATGACACTGAGAATAATATTACCTATACATATTATTACCAGCTCGAAGACACTAATTGTAAAAACGATGAAGAGTACAGGGTGCCAGTCACAGTTTTATCTTCATTTAAAGTAGATGCGAGTGCCTCTGCAATAGAGATATGCCCGGGCGAAAGTGTAGATTTATATTCCTCTTCAGATTTTTTTCAAGGCGCTCAGGGAGCTCTTATAGACGAGAATTTCAACTCCTCCACCAACTGGACCACTAATAATGCCGGATCATCCACTTGGTCACGCCGCAATGACTATAATCCTCCTGGTCCCGATAACACTGTGCGAAATAACGGAAGCTATATGGTTTCCAATAAATATGATTTATCAGAAAATTCCAGCAATAGAGAAGCGACACTAACTTCTCCAACATTTTCTACAGTAGGTTATACTTCGCTTGAGTTAGAATTTAAATTGTTCTACAATGATGTGGGTGCAGACTGGGGAGATTATGCAGTTATTGATTATTCCCTTAACAATGGAGGCTCCTGGAATGTATATGGCTATATAAATCAGGACTTGGGTGATGAAACCCACTTTTACACTTTGTCAGATTTATCCCTTCATGATCTAATCGGTCATGAAGAAGTTAAAATAAGATTCAGATTTGTTACTCAAGGTAATAATGCCAGAGGTTATACATGGGCCATTGATGACGTTAAGATCACTGGGGAGAGCCAAAATGTTCCGGAAGTGGAATGGACTTCCAATACAAATTCAAATTGGACTTCAGATGAACCAAACCCTACCAATGTTTTCCCTACCGAGACAACTGTTTACACGGTTAAATATTTTGATCCGGAAATTGAATGTCCCGGGATCGCCACTGTTACAGTTACAGTTAGAGAGCCGCTTAACCCAACTATAACTGCCAATTATTGCGGCGATTCAAAATTTATAGAACTGGTTTCCGACAATGAATACGATAGTTATATATGGGAATCTGGTGGAGAGGTTCTTGGCAGAAATCGCAGGCTGGATGTTGAAATCGCCTCTACATACACTTTAACTGTTACTGACGAATTTGGCTGTGTGGGAACAGGTTCCATAAACGTTTCTGAAGAACTAATCGTAAATGGAGATTTTGAAGATGGTGTTTCAGGCTTTTATACTGAATACAGGAACAAAACCAACAATGGAGACCTTTATCCTGAAGGTGATTTTACCGTAGACAGGAATGCCCGCGATTATCACAATGATTTTGACGGAAGGGACCATACCACCGGAAACGGAAAATTTATGATCATTAATGGTCATCCCGGCTCGGGAAAGGTAATTTGGAGACAAACCATAGAAGACATTCAACCAAATACTAACTATTATTTTAATGCCTGGGGAATGAATGTCAACCCCAAAACTCCAGCCAGGCTGCAGTTTCGAGTTAACGGTAAGGCCACAGGAACTGTTGCAGACCTGAGAGGAGTTCCTGTAGGGCAATGGGTGAAATTCTATAGTAACCCCTTCTGGAATTCTGGTGATGCCACAAGTGCCACTCTGGAGATCATAAACCTGGAAACAATAAGAGACGGTAATGATTTTGGTTTAGATGATATTTCTTTTGGAACCCTGGAAGCAATTAAATTTAATATTGATCCTACTAACAATTCCATAATTTGCGAAGGGGAAACGCTGGAATTATATGCCAATATTGAAGGCGGCCGCGAGCCAATTGAATTTCTTTGGGAAGGGCCCAATGGTTTTACTTCTACTGAAGAAAACCCGGTAATCGAAAATGCAACTGCAGAGATGGCCGGGGCCTACACGCTTACTGTTTCAGACTTTTATGGTTGCGCTCCCCAGACAGCTACTACAGAAGTTAAAATACTAAAGATTAATTCCGGCGAAGATCAGACCGTTTGTTCCAGTGCAGCTGAAGTCACTCTGGAAGGCTTAATAACAGGCTCTGAGGCTGGAGGAACATGGAGCACATCAGGTTCGGGTACATTTTCAAATAAAACACAACTGGATGCAATTTATACTGCCAGTGAAAACGATATTGCTGCGGGAAGTGTCAGCCTTACCCTCACCTCTAATGATCCTGAAGCCACCTGTACAGATGAAGTACTCATTACTTTTAATACTTCCCCTGAAGCTACCATTAGCGTTACACCTGTGACATGTTATGGAGCAAAAGATGGTACAGCAACCGCCTCTGTGTCTTCGGGAACAGGAACCGCTCCTTTCACTTACCAATGGCAGGATGAAAATGGAAATGTTGTAGGAAATACCCAGACGGTCTCCAATCTTTCGCCAACTCAATCTGGTTACACAGTAACTGTTACAGACACCAATGGATGTCTTACCGAGATTTCCAGCCCTGCAATACCAGAACCCACTGCCCTTGAAATTGTTGGCACTTCGGTTGCCGATGTCACCTGTTTTGGCGGTGCGGACGGGACTGCCACTCTTGAAGTAACCGGTGGTTATATTGAAGGAAATGATCCAAACTACACTCTGGCCCTCTTGGACTCTGACGGAAATGAAGTTTTTTCTGAAAGCAATAATTCTAATGGAATTCTTTTAGTAGAAAACCTTAAATTTGGCAATTACACCTTTACTGCAAACACCTCAAATGGCTGTAGCCTGCTTTCTGAAAATATCGCTATTAACCAGCCGGAAGAAATTATTGTTGATGCGGGAGCAGATCAATCTCCTGAACAATGTGGTATTACGCAGGTACAACTGGAAGCAGTTCCTGTAGATCAATCCCTTGGTGATGGCAAATGGAACGTGATTTCGGGACAGGGCGGCTATTTTGAAGATGCATATCTTCCCAACACCATTTTTTACGGGGAAGCAAATACCACCTATGAACTGGAATGGGCGGTAATTCCAAAAACCGATTGTCCCGAACTTTTTGACGCTATCACTGTGCAATTCCCTGAATCCTGCAGCAAGCTTAACTTCGACGGGGAAGACGATTATGTAGATGCCGGCAATAATTTTACCATGGCAGGTAAGAATTTCTCTGTGGAAGCCTGGGTAAAACCCAACGCTGTCTCAGGGGTGAATACCATCATCTCAAAGAGAGTTGAAGGAGAAGCAAATCTGGGCTATGACCTGATCCTGAATAACGGCGCACCCAGTTTCAGAGTGCGAAACCGAAGTGTTACCAGTACCAAAAAAATCGGGACAGACCGCTGGTATCATATTGCCGGAGTATATTCTGACTCTCAAATGAGCTTGTATGTAGACGGAATAGAGATTCAGAAGAATACCAATAATATTCCCGGCGGTTCAGGAAATTTTGAAGCTCCGTTTTTAATTGGCGCAGCACCTTCGCCCGCTAGCACCACAGGCACTAAAGAACATTTTAACGGCTATATTGAGGAAGTAAGGATATGGGAGGGTGCTATTTCAACTGAACAAATAAGGTTCTTTATGAATCAGCGCCTCTGGAAAAATGGTTCTAAAGTAGATGGTGAAGTCCTGAAGCAGGAAATGAATATTACCAATGCACCAAGCCTGCCCAACTATAGCAACCTGCTTGGGTATTACCAACTTCTGGCAAGGGAAGATCTGATTAGTTCAGGCTATACTGAAAATTCTGGTTCAGAGGGATCAAAAGCCAACGGGCTTCTGAAAAACATTCAGCAGATGCAGGAAAACACTGCCCCCCTGCCTTATATTCTCCCTACTAGTGGCATGGACTGGTATTCTAAAGCTACATGGGAATTACCTGAAACCGGATATCAAAACATTACCCAGCGTAATGTTTGGGATCCGCCTAATTCAGAAGGGATCAACAAAGAAAAAATAAACTGGAACATTGTAAAATTAAATGGTAAAACCATTCATAATAGTGGAACTGCCAATAATGCAAATTCCATCTTTCTACTTGGACTAATCGACGAAGGAGGTAAATTAATTATGGAGGGAGAACCCAATCATTCAGGAGATGCCCTCAAAATAACACATTATTTAAAATTAGATGGAATAATTGATCTCAACGGGGAATCTCAGCTTATCCAACCTGAAGGTAGTATTGCTGAAGGTAATGGATATATTGAGCGTGACCAGCAGGGAACTCTAAGCAGTTACAATTACAACTACTGGAGTTCTCCTGTTATCAAAAATTTCAATAGTGACACCTATAAAGTTGGAGAGGTGCTAGTTGAAGGATTTAAATTTGAAGGAGTTTTTGCATTTGGCAACAAAAAAGGAAAAATCGCTCCGGTGAGGTTTGGCGATGGTCCATTCTTTGTAGAACATACTTCCGACGCTAACCATGTTCTTGTCAGCAATTATTGGATCAATGGTTTTTTTCCGCAGGGGAATGAAGAAAATGCCAACCAATACAGCGCCTGGAAACAATTGGGAAGTAACCCTTCAGATCCTGCAAAATTCCTAAAACCAGGCGAAGGTTTCACCATGAAAGGTTCAGAAGATGTTGAAGTGGTACAGGCAGAAAATAGTGGTTTCTATCAAAGTTATACATTTAAAGGTTTTCCCAATAATGGAGACATCCTCCTGAGAACTTCCTATCCTAATCAAAATTACCTGGTTGGAAATCCCTACCCTTCTGCAATTGATGCCAATAAATTTATAGATGAAAACGAACCATACATAAATGGCGCGGTATATTACTGGCATCATTTCGCCGGAAAGTCTCACTACCTACAAGACTACATTGGTGGCTATGCGGTTTATAACAAATCTCTTAGTTTACCCGCCAAATCTGTAGACGCCCGAATAAACAATTCAGATCCTAACCGAAGTGGTAAAAAAGTGCCCGGGAGGTACGTACCTGTTGCACAGGGATTCTTCGTAAACACTTCAAAAGGAGGAAGTAATGCAACGAATTCAAATCCGCAAAGCGGACAAATAAAGTTTACTAACGAAATGCGCCTGTTCGTTACTGAAAAATCGAACAGAGATTCTCAGTTCCTCATAGCTATACCTGAAACAAAACCTGGCAAACAGGTAACTTATACCGAAGATAATCGCTATAAGATCAGGCTTAACCTGGATTCTCCCCAGGGCTACTGGCGCCAAATAGGTGTTGTTGCAGATGCCACAACTTCTGAAGGTTTTGATTACGGATATGATGCTCCTATACTAGACAAAGACAAAGAAGATATGTTCTGGATGATCGACGGGGAGGAATATGTCATCCAGGCGGTTCCAGACTTCAACCCTGAACGGGTACTACCTCTGGGAATTAAAATCGCTGCAGAAAAGGAATTTAGAATTGAAATTGATTCCCTGGAAAACATGCCAGATGACATCAATATTTACATTCGTAACAATGTTGACAGTACTTACCACGACCTTCGAAAAGGTGCATTTACTGACAGCATTCCGCCAGGAAATTACCTGGAGCGATATGCCCTTGTATTTCAGGAGCCCGTTTCTGAAGATATAGATGAAGGAGAAGATCCCGGTGATGAAGACACCGACGGAGAAGAAGATAATGATAGCGGCAGTGAAGATGATACCGGCGACGACGATACTGATGGTGAGAATGACGGTGGAGATCCAGACGAAGACGGTATTCCAGTAGATGGAGAAGAAGGAGATTCACAGGAAAATTTCTACGTCTATTATTCGAATGAAGATAAAGAGATAACAATTGAAAACCCTGATCTTACGTCCATAAAATGGGGAAGATTGAGCAGTCTATCAGGTCAGGAGATTCAGGTATACCCAAACCTCCCAAAAGAGAAAGTAATAAAACTTCCTGTTAAACAGAATCCTGTGGGAGTATATGTTTTAAAACTACAGCTGGAAAATAAAGTGATCACATTAAAATTTGTGAAGTATTAATAACGGTTCTTGAAGAAGGCTTCCTTAGAACCATCAGTAGCTGAATCTTTAAAAATGGCATTTCAACGGTCCTTTTTATTTATTACAGGTAATGAGGTGAAAGTTTCATTCAAACTATTGAAAAACAATAAGATAGAGGGAATTTGTAAGTATTTTCATTTCAGTCCTTCCATTATAATCATTATTCCATTCAAAAATGGCATTTCATCGGGTTATATAAGTATTTTATCGGTAAAATGAGATAATTTTTCCATATTTTTGCTGTATTGCTTACGCAGGAACATATGGGTAAAAAAACTACGCGCTCCAAAATTTGTTTTTTCAGTTTGCTTTCAGGATGCCTTTTGTTTCTAATGGCATTTCAAAGTAGTGAGATTAATATTACTTTAGATAACCTTACAAACGTGCTGTGTCCAGGTGGAAAAACAGGCAGCATTTCTGTAAGTGTTTCTGGCGGTACCGGTTCCTTAAGCTACTCCTGGACAGGACCAGAGAATTTCACCAGTTCTTCGCAGGATATAAACAACCTCTCGCCAGGCACCTATATGCTTACGGTAACCGACCAAACTACTCCTACCCCATTTTCCAATACCGCGGAATTTACTGTAATACAAGAGGATCTTGAAGCTCCGGTTCTAAATGCTCCCGCACAAAGAACTTTTTCGGCAGATGCAGGAAAATGCACCAACTCCAGTATTTCTCTTGGAAGCCCCCAAATGAGCGATAATTGCAGTGTTACCAGCATACAAAATGATGCTCCTATGGTCTTCCCTGTAGGAGAAACTATCGTCACCTGGACTGCAAAGGATGCATCCGGAAATTCTACTACAGACACTCAGCTTATTATCATAACAGACGATGAAAAGCCAACAATTACCGCTCCCGCTGATATTTCTATTTCAGCAGATGCAGGAAGTTGTAACGCAACAAATGTCAATTTAGGTTCAGAAACAGCAA
>JACLAD010016942.1_pt1 | contig 38063 bp, 31 predicted proteins | sample 8027901 | NCBI WGS metagenome assembly JACLAD01 (sample SAMN15725071, study PRJNA655200) | protist metagenome | isolation source: fluorescence activated cell sorting (FACS) single amplified genomes of... | place: Spain: Blaines Bay Microbial Observatory, Mediterranean Sea | collected 2016-07-05 | reverse complement strand
AGAAACCTCAGAGCGAATCGTAATCCAGGCGATTCATGCCGTTGAAAGCAGCAATTCGGTAGGCTTCGTCAAGAGTCGGCACATTGAAGACGGAGTTGATAAAGAACTTGATCGTCCCTTCGAAGTGCAACACACAGTTACCCAGATGGATCAGTTCCGGTGCACGTGGTCCAATGATGTGCACCCCCAGCAAACGCAAGGTTTCAGGACAGAATAGTAGTTTTAGAATTCCTTCCTGTTCTCCCATGATGTGCGCACGTGAGATTTCCTTAAAGTGCGCTATGCCTACCTCATAAGGAATTCTAGCATCCGTCAGTTCTTCTTCTGATCTGCCTACATAGGCAACAGCTGGGATGGTCCAGATACCGTACGGAAGCTCTCTCGGGATACGCTCATTTTCCAGTTGTCCAAATGCGTGCAACGTTGCAATTCTTGCTTGTAGCAAAGATGTGGAAGCCAACGCTGGAAAGCCGACCACATCACCAACGGCATAGATGTTTGGGATGTTTGTTTGGTAGTGCTCATTCGTTTGAATCAAACCGTTGTGACCCAATTCAACCCCGATTTCCTCCAATCCCAATTTATCAGAATTTGCGACACGACCAGCCGCCAGCATGACGGTTGAGCAGGGTAGCGTCTTACCACTCTCCAACTCCACTTGCACTTCCTGAGGTGAGATCTTAACGATCTGTTTGACGTTTTCGCCAAGGCGCATCGTGATTCGCTGATTGCGCATCCGATAAACGAGAGCCTCTGCAATTTCTCGATCCAAGAAAGGCATGACATGACGATCCCGAGCGATCAGATTGACGCGAATCCCTAGCTTGGCAAAGATGCAGGCATATTCGCAACCAATGACACCAGCCCCGATGATCGTGATTTTTTTGGGAAGTTTCTCAATCTTGAGGATTGTATCTGAGTCGAAGACACACTCATTATCGAGCTGAGCCCAGTCGGCTTTTCGTGGAGCAGAACCTGTGGCAACGACCGTATAGTTAGCAGTAATTTGATAAGGTTCCTCATCCGGATGGGCGGGTTGAATCTGCAATTCGGTTGGACTGAGGAATTGGCAACGTCCTCTCTCCAGAGTGACTCGATTCTTCATTAAGTTGCGACGCAGCTTGTTCTCCTGCTCACTGATCACAAGATCCTTACGATACATCAACTCTTCGGTGCTGACGTTCTCACGCATGGAGATTTCAATTCCATGGGTTCGGCGGCGCAGCAATTCCAGATTGACAACGGTCTCTCGCAACGACTTAGATGGAATCGTACCCGTGTGCAAGGAGGCACCACCAAGCTTCTCTCTTTTGTCTATCAGAAAGACTCGCTTCTTCAACTTGCTGGCTTGGATTGCTGCTTTTTCACCTGCTGGACCAGAGCCGATGATGGCGATGTCGTAGTGCCGAATTTCCTGCATACAAATTTCTTACTTTGGGGAAGAAAGATTTAATTGGTGTCAGAATATTGAAAACCTAATTCGCAACTGTCAAAGAGTCTAGAGTAACCTTACTCTAGGTCTCATTTCTCTTTATTTTTCTGTGTAAATCTACAGGGAGTCGGTCAGTACTTCGGTTCAATTCTGCTTGCGTTCACGGCCACGCCAAATTAGGTGCAAGGGCGTGCCCTCAAAACCAAAATGATAACGGAGTTGGTTCAAAAAATAGCGTTCGTAGGAGTAGTTCAGTTTTTCTGGATGATTACTGACCATGACAAAGGTGGGTGGGGACGCAGAAACCTGGGTGCCATAGAAAATCTTAGTAGCCCGGCCAGATTTGGCAGGAGGTGGGTGCTTGCGAACGATCATTTCCAACACCGTATTTAGATCTGCAGTGCTCACACGGCGCATATACTGCTGATAGGCTTCGTCTACTTTCTGAAAAATTTGAGTTATTCGCTTTCCTGTTTTAGCACTCACGAATACCAGCGGGGCAAAGCCAAGAAATTCAAGCCGCTCTCTCAGCTCCTCTGTCATAGCATCTTGCAAGCGTTGTGGCTCTAATTTACGAGGAATGTTGCGTAAAGCAATCTCTCCTTGAACGGCCAGATCCCATTTATTGACCACCAGCACTATCGCTCTCTTACGGTCCAGGGCATATCCACCAATTCGCAAGACCTGTTCAGTGACTCCCTCGGTAGCATCAATTATCAACAAAACAACGTCTGAGCGTTCCATGGTCTTCAACGCAGAGACAATGCTGTAGGTCTCAATTTTTTGGGTGACTCTACCTTTTCGTCGTATACCTGCCGTATCCACCAACAGATACTCCTTTCCCTCATGACGGCAAAGGCTGTCTACTGGATCACGTGTTGTTCCAGCCTGCGAGTCGACAACCATCCGCTCTTCCCCCAACAAGGCATTGATCAACGAGGATTTGCCTGCGTTCGGCTTACCGATCAATGCCACTCGTACCCGAGTACCAGCTTCTGGATCGGTGTAATCCAGCGGAACCCGCTCATGAATAGCCTCCAGCAGATCCTCTAGGCCACGTGTATGAGCCGCAGATACACCATAGACATGTTCCACACCCAGCTGATAGAACTCTGCAATCTGGGTATCGTGGCTCGGGTGATCTGTTTTGTTGGCGGCTACAAAGATCGGCTTTTTGTGGCGGCTAAGATAACGATAGATCTCTTCGTCTCCAGGATTTAGACCATCCTGAATGCTGGTCAGGAAAATGACAGCATCGGCTTCTTCGACAGCAACCTGAGCCTGCTGACGCATCTGCTGGAGCAAGCCCTCCTCAGAGATCGGCTCAAATCCACCTGTATCAATCGCCAGGAAGCGAAAACCACGGAAACTGGCCAGTCCATAGTTGCGATCTCTCGTTACTCCTGGAATGTTTTCAACAATCGCAGTGTGACGACCTACCAACCGATTGAAAAGTGTAGACTTGCCAACATTTGGTCGGCCAACAATTGCAATAACTGCCGGGGTTTCAGACATCCAGATTCTTTACCTTGAGAGCATTCTCTTCGATGAAACGTCTCCTCGGTTCAACTAGGTCTCCCATCAGCACTGTAAACATATCATCTGAAACATTGACATCTTCGATACGAACTTGCTTAAGAGTTCGCGCTTCTGGGTTCAGAGTAGTCTCCCAGAGTTGTTCTGGATTCATTTCACCTAGTCCCTTGTAGCGCTGGATATAAATTCCCTTCTTACCAAAGTTAGTGATGAAGTCCCTCAAAGCAAACCAATCTGACAGGTCATGAATTTTCTGATCATCATCTTCGATTTGCAGAGTTTCTCCACCAAGGAAACGCAGCAACTCCTCGCGTTGCTCAAGTAGATTATTGTAATTGTGGATATCTAGATTATCTAAAAAATTAAGAGTAAATCGCAGAGTTTCCCCTTGGATTTGAATTACCACTTGGTGACCTACACGTTCTGTGTCAACCTCCAGTTTGAAGTCCGGATAGAACTCTTGTAGATCTCTCATCCTTTGTAACAGGTAATCTATATCACTTGCCTCTATTCTAAACTGATTCTCCAGCCACTTATTGGTCAAAGTTTGTAGGTCTGGATTCAGACAAAAACGTTGGTATTGGTCACAGTAACGATAGAGACGTCTTGCCATCTCTAGCAGAGCTTCTCCAGTCAATGACTCTCGTTCTGGCAGAATGAGTCGGAGTTTGTTGCTGGATAGCATCATCAAGCGTTCTGCCATCTCTCTTTCATCTCTCAAATAAAACTCTTCTTTGTTGCGCTTCACTTTGTAGAGTGGTGGCTGAGCGATGTATAGATAACCACGCTCGATAATCTCTGGCATCTGCCGATAGAAAAACGTCAAGATCAGCGTCAGGATATGGCTTCCATCTACATCGGCATCAGTCATGATGATGACCTTGTGGTAACGAATCTTACTGATATCAAAATCTTTCTCAATGCTAGTCCCTAGCGCTGTAATCATTGTACGGATCTCATCGCTGGTAAGCATCTTGTCCATTCGGGCTTTTTCAACATTGAGAATCTTGCCTTTTAACGGCAAAATTGCCTGATTACGTCGATCTCTCCCCTGCTTAGCTGATCCACCCGCAGAATCACCCTCTACTAGGAACAATTCACTCAGTGCTGGATCCCTTTCCTGACAATCTGCGAGTTTTCCGGGTAAGCTTCCTACTTCCAGTACACTTTTACGTCGTGTCAACTCCCGAGCTTTTACTGCTGCAATACGAGCTCGCTGTGCCTCAGTAGCCTTCTGAATGATTCGTTTGGCAACCTGCGGATTTTCTCCCAGAAAAGTAGCTAGGCTTTCGCTCACCAACCTCTCAACTTTGCCTCTGGCTTCGGTGTTAGTGAGTTTAATTTTCTTCTGTGATTCAAACTGTGGATTTGCTATGCGGATGCTGACTACTGCAGAGATACCCTCACGAACATCTTCACCGCTTAGGTTTTCTTTCAGATCTTTGGTCAGGTTATTGGCAGATGCATACTTGTTGAGCGTGCTCGTTAGCGCTGTTTTGAAACCCGATAGGTGGGTCCCTCCCTCTATAGTATTAATATTATTTACGAAAGAAAATATTCGTTCAACGTAAGTTTCGTTGTATTGAAAAGCTACTTCTACCTCAAGATCTTCCTGTTTGCCCTCAACATAAACCGGTTTTTCATGGAGAACGTTTTTGTTTTGATTGAGATACTCAATGAAAGAAGCCACTCCACCTTCGTAACAGAATTCGGCGAACTCGTTGTTCCGGTTGTCTCGAATGGAGATGTAGATTCCTCGGTTGAGAAAGGCCAATTCACGCAATCGCTGTGAGAGAATTGCGAAGCTGAATTCAGTCTCTTCAAAAATCAGTGAGTCCGGCCAGAATGTGGTGCGAGTTCCTGTTTTGTCAGAGTTTCGAATCGCAGCCAGTGGTTGCTTGGCATTTCCGCGCTCATACTCCTGTCGCCATAGTTGGCCCTCTCGATCCACCTCGATAACCAGTTTGCTGGAGAGTGCGTTGACCACAGAAGCTCCAACTCCGTTCAAACCCCCAGAAACTTTGTAGTTGCTGTTGTCAAACTTTCCACCAGCGTGCAGTTTTGTCATGATTAGCTCAACTGCTGAGATCCCTTCATCTTTGTGAATGCCCACTGGGATCCCACGTCCGTTGTCATGAACTGAAAGACTACCGTCGATATGCAGGATTACCTCAATCTTGTTGCAGTAGCCTCCTAGCGCTTCATCGATACTGTTATCGACAATTTCGAATACCAGATGGTGCAGCGCAGCCGAGTCCACACCACCGATATACATTCCAGGCCGCTTGCGAACTGCTTCGAGCCCTTTGAGCAAGGTAATGTTGTCTTCACCATATCCGGAAGCAGCAGTTGTAGCTGGTGCTATTTCTTCCATAGAAACTCCTGAAAACCCATAGAGGATTGAAAAGGGGGCACAAGAAATCTGAGTCACCGATCCATTGACCGGTCCGGGTTCCTGCTACTTCGTTCAGCGATTGCTCGGGAGAGAAGAAACAGATCAGAGGGGGAAACTCAGATAAATTGCCCTTGCACCACTTGAAAACTGCAACTCTTCGTATCTAATTTTTCTGGTCGTGTTGTTGAAGTTACGAAGATCTGATTCTGCAGTTGTGCAAAGAGCCCGAGCAGACGTTGGGATACCTGCGCATCTAACTCGGAGAAAAGGTCATCAAAAATCAGTATTGGATGTAGGGAATAATTGGAGAATAATAGCTGATTTATTGCAATTTTTAAAGACAAATTCGTGACTCTCAATTCTCCCTGAGAAAAAAAATCTCGATCAATTTTTTCATCCAGAAATAGGTGGTAATCATCACGATGAGGACCAATCAGGGCGTAACCTGAATGCAGTTCACGATCCCGCTGTTCCTCCATCATTTTCTCCAATTGTTCCGCGTCACTACACTGGACAGCAGGATGGTAGCGCAGTGATAGCTGCTCTGGTCGACCAGTAGCCATCCTGAAGAGTTCCACCAAGTGAGATAGCAGCTGTTCAGCAAAGGCTGCTCGGCGCTGGATCAATTCCCAGCCTGTACTAGCCAGGACTTGGTTCCAGGCAGAGAGCTGACGATCCTGACGCTGCCGCAGCGCAGCGTTTTTTTCAGCCAGTACCTTGGTGTAGTCCTGAAGATGACGGAAGTAGACTGGATCCAGGGTGGAGATGATTCTGTTGAAGAAGCGCCGCCGCTCTTGAGGAGGTCCTCGAAATAGCGCTACGTCCTCCGGAGTAAAACTCAGAGCCAGAAAGGAGAGGACATATTCCGAAGTGCGCTGGAACGGAGCATGATCCAGCCAAACCTGACGACCTCGGGTTGAAAGAATAATTTGCACTCGACGCAAAACCTGCTGTTGTTCTAGCAGAGCAGTCATTCGAGCTGCGTTGGCTTCGCTGTACCAGAGTTGCTGCGTCTTGCGAGTTCGGAAGGATTCTAGATTACAGAGGTAGGCAATCGCTTCGACCAAGTTGGTTTTCCCTTGGCCGTTGTAACCGTGCAGCCAGTTGAGACCAGGTCCAAACTCAACCTGCAACTGGCGATAATTTCGAAAATGATGAAGTTCCAGCGAACGAATTACCATTCAATGCGCAATGGCATGATGACAGCGAGGTATTCTTCACCATCTGCGGCCCTGATCACGCTCGGGCTCATTGGGTTCTTGCACTCTAGCTTGACTCGCTCAGTCTGGATTACTCCCAGCGCATCCAACAGATAGCGTGAGTTGAACCCCACCTGAAAGTCTTCTCCGCTATAATCCGCTTCCATTTCGTCGCTAACTTCCCCATATTCGGCCTTTTCGCTCTCTAGCCTTAGCTTCCCCTCGGTCAAGGTTAATTTGACCGGCTTGAGCTTTTCATAGCTGATAGAAGAGACAATCCGCAGTGCGCTGACCAAACGTTCACGATCAACAATGGCTACCAGATGATTATCCTTGGGAATGATCGGATCACAATTGGGGAACTTCCCCTCAATCAATCGAGTCTTGAAAGAAACCTGGCTACCAACAAACTGCATCACACGGTCATCGAAGCTGATCGTGACCTCTTCTCCGAAAAGTTCGATGGCCTTACGAATCTCTCCTAACGCCTTGCGAGGAATGATTACATCAGAAACAGACTCAAAGGATGCAGACTCGACTCCCTTGAGCACTTGTGCTAAGCGGTGGCCATCTGTTGCCAACCACCTTGTCAGGTTTCCTTCCTTCGAAGAAAAGTTCACCCCCATCAAGTTTTTGCGGGATTCGTTGGTTTGTGAAGCGAACAGTGTCATGTCAATGCACTGCTTAAGATCCTGGGATGGTAGCGTTAGCGACTCTGACAACTGCTCCAACTCAGTTTGTGGATAAAGACCTACTTCCACCAAAGGTAGGCGCATCTCAGAAGCTCCACTTGTGATATGCACCCAGTGCTGCTCCGTCGAGCGGATGCGAATATCATTGCCCTGAAACTCCCGACAGATGTCGTAGACCTTCTTTGCATTCACACAAATACTTCCGGCTTGAATCACTTCTGCTGGGAAGTGTTCGATGATGGAAATTTCATAGTCCGTTGCTGAGAACTCAGCTTCGTTATGATCTCCATCTTCTCCTGAAACAGTTCTTAGTAGAAAGTTTGAGAGAATCGGTTTGGAAGCACTCTTGTCAATGATGGAAATGATGTTCTGAAGAGCGCTACGAAGAACTTCCTGTTGAATTAGAATTTCCATATTTTTTTATAGTCGTAGTAGTAGTCTGTCGAAAACCTGTCGAAAACCTGTCGACTGGCTTGAAATGATTCAGCTTTTATAGCTTTTTGGGGTTGTCGAAAACCTGTTCAAACTTGTCGAAAACTTGGGGAGTGTAGCAATAAGAACAAACAATGAACAGGTTTTCGACAAGTTATCGACAGGTTTTGGAAAGATTGTCGAAAACCTGTTCAAAACTAATCTAAACCACTGAAACTAGATAGTTTTTAGATTAAATTTCAAGAGATTCAGATAAACTGCCTGTCGAAAACTTGTCGAAAACCTGTCGACTGGCTTGAAATGATTTCATTTTTTGAAAAATGAAAATACTTCTTCTTGGTTCAGTGCTGTGATCAATGGGAATGCACCAACATCCTCTAGCAGGTGTATCAGAGTCCCACGTTCTTCAATCGGAGTTGAGTGGGCACCAATGAAACGAATGGCATCATCTGGAGACCATTGCTTGACAAGTTGTTGTGCAGCTATTCTATTTGGATTGATCAAGAATGGTTCAATACTGATGTCCTCCAGAGCTTCCAAAAATAGATTTTCTCGCCAGCCGTAGTGTGTGCAGCCAAGCACAACAATCATTTTTCCCGGAGAAAGTGGTGGATTGGCACCGTTCAGGAATAGTCGGATATTTTCGATTATCCGAGTTCCAGTTACATCAGAAGAGATCATGTCTGCTAAACCCGGACAGGCAATCGACCGTGTATCTGGTAGCAGTTGATCGTACACTTTGGAAGAGATTGTAGTCGGTGTTGCCAAAATAAGTAATCTGGAATATCCAAATTCCTTTGCTTTTTCAAGAACAGCTTTGCGTGTCAATTCAAGCATTCCCTGAATGGGTATTTCAGGAAGCTTAATTTCTGGTAGCAGTGCTGAGAGAGTGTGGCAGGCAACAAAGATATGATCAGGTTGGTAACTGTCTGCAAGGCGGTGTAGGAAAGTTTGAAAGACTTCCTGCTTTTCAGCTAATGACTCCATTGAGTTGTAGCTGCGTCGAGGATCAGGGGCTGCGTTGACGTAGAGTAATTCTGTATTTTTTGCTGTGGGACCAGTGGGAGCTTTCAGTAGATCAGCGCAGACAGACAGCCCTCCCAGACCTGAATCAGTGACTACTAGACGCATGGAAGTAGCTTCAGCACCGATTGTTGAAAAGATAGTGCGAGATCAGCCACTCATTTCCACCACGAAATCCCCATACTTCCGAAGTCGCCAGGAAGAACATCCGCCAACGCTGGAACCAGACATCGGCATCTTTGCCGTAAGTCTCACGAAAGGTTTGTAGAATTTCTCCCTTCTGTGAATCCATCATCTGTAACCAGGCATCAGCTGTTCGTTGATAGTGAACGCCACTCAGAACCCAGTGCTGTTCTAACAATAGGTCTTTCTGGAAATAGAGTAGCAGATCGTTGGAGGGCATGATTCCACCTGTGAAGAAGTAGCGTCCCATCCAATTGGAATCTCCTTCGGAGGAAAAAGCATAGGCATAACGACGGTGGCTGAAGATATGGATGAAGAGTTTTCCTTCTGGTTTCAGCCAATCAGAAATTCTTTCCAACAGTGACTGCCAGTTGCGCATGTGCTCAAACATTTCTACTGAGACAACGCGATCAAAGTGCTGTTCAGTAGTGAAGTCGTTCATGTCGCAGGTTTGTACACTCAGGTTCGTCAAACCCAACTCCTGGGCACGTGACTCAATAAATTCACGCTGAGGCCGAGAATTCGAAACAGCCAAAATTGAAGAATTTGGATAATGCTTTGCCATCCACAAGGAGAGAGAGCCCCAACCACAACCAAGCTCGAGAATCTGTTGACCATCCTGCAAATGCGCTCTCTCACAAGTTAGAGCCAGCATGGAGGCTTCAGCGTGCTCTAATTCTGTAACACCCTCAGGAAAATGACAGCAGCTGTACTTGAGATGTGGCCCTAAGACTAATTCAAAGAATTGCGGAGGTAGCTCATAGTGTTGCTCGTTTGCTTCTTGAGTGTGCAGAGCAATTGGACTCTGTCGCATCTCCTCAACAAACGTCATCATTGCTTGCCATTCCTGATCTGGACCCTCCTGCGCTTGCTCTCGAAGGCGCTGCAGTAACAACAGACGAATGCCAGCACGAGTCAGCAAATCCGGAATACGACCGTTTTCGACGAGTTCAATCAGGGAACGCAAGAGCATGGACAAGATACTTTGAAGGTTGAGAATAGTAGACCTTCTCAGCGTAACTTATGTGGGATAACAGACAAGTGTGGAGAAATTAGCTTACTAAAGTAATTCTAGATAGCTAAATTAGGCGAGAAAGCGTGGGAAGAAAAAGTGCGCACAAAGGCGCACAAAAGAGCTTACTTGGCGTCGCGACAGTAGTCGTTGTAGGGAAAGCCAATGCTCCCGTCGCAGAAACGACGGAGAATCAGGTACTCACCGCTGCAGCCAGTACTTACCAGAACCGTACCCCCCAGTACGAGTCCCAGCACCAGCTTGCGGAAGAGCCGCTGTCGGAAGATGTGCATGGACACCTCATAATCGAATGGAAGCAAGAGAAACAGACACAATAGAAGGGTATCAATTTTTGTGCCCCAAGTCATCAAGGGTCAGCACACACACGAAAACCCAGATAGTCCTGCCTCATTTCTGGTGGGTTACCACCTCTTTGCCAAAGTTCAAGAGATTCTGGTTGATTTCGATAGCTCCCACCGCGAACTGTTCGCAATCTCCCCTCTTTAGGGCCACTCGGTCGGGTGACTGTTTCTGGTACTAGAGGCGCATAATAGTCTTGAACCCATTCCCAAAGATTTCCCTGCATATCGAAGAGTCCCCAGGTATTTGGTTGCTTGCGCTGAACAGGCTGGGGACCTGGTTGAGAAAGATTGCGGCTGTGCCAGGCGTGTTGGTTGAGGCATTTGGCTTCTGTCCCACAACCAAATCGTCCTTGTCCCTCAGCTCTGGCGGCATACTCCCATTCCGCCTCCGAGCAAAGTCGGTAATCTCCCGGATAGTGATGACTGAGCCAGCGTGTGTACTCCTGAGCCTGATCCCAGGAAATATAATTGAGAGGTGCATCAACTCGATCTGGATTTTTCATTGTCCAGTGGCGTGACTCGGTTGGTTCTGAATAACGACAAGCACCAGCCTCCATACACAATCGATATTCGCCCACAGTGACTTCGTGATTGAGAATGTAATAGATCTGATTTATCGTCACTTGACGCTCTGGTGGTTTGCCGGGGCTGCCCATCACAAAGCTGCCTGGCCAGATTGGGACCATCCCAGGTGCAAGAGTACGTGTCTCAAAGGACCATTCGTAACGAGCCTCTAGACGGTTTCCCTGTAAATCTTTGAGTTCGGGTAGTAGCGTTACCCGATACGTCATTCCATACAACCATGGTTGATTCGGAATGAATTTCAGGCTAGTTCCTTTTATCTGCAAGTTACCCGCTACTGGAAAATTACTAGCCCCTTGGATTGCTTGAATCCTTACCGATTCTTTACTAACCGTCTGAGGATCCAATGGCTGACTTAGATAAACATTGATCGATTGGTCAGCCTGAACTTGGGTCTCTCCGTCAGTTGGATTGACCAGTACAACACTGGGAGGCCGCATCAAAGGAGGCGGTGAAGTTAGGAAGTTCCAGCGTAATTCACTCAGCATCTCTCCGTTCTGGCCACGTAGCGGCTTGAGTAAGCTGACGGTGTAGGAAGTATCGTGAGCGAGTGCAGAATTGGGAGTGAGTGTAAGACTATTGCCCCTGGTACCTAGACGGAGTGAAATTTGAGTACCTTCGGAATCAGCCAGCGCAAAACTCTCAGCGTTTAGATTTTTGGAGTCCAGCGGTTGATCAAAGTTGAGTAGGATCAGTGTATCTGGAGAGACCGTGGCGTTGGGAGCTGGAACCAGAGAATTGATGGAGAGTAGCTTTGGTGTCTGGCTGAACTCTGGAGCCGAGATTGGCTCAGAGAGGGGTTCATTCTGTCTACTGTTCGAGCTTTCACCTGTTGATATAGCAGGAAGTAGCCGTGGGGGATTTTCTGATGGTGAGGTCTTGCGTTCACAAGAGATCAAGAAGTAGAGCGACAGGACAAGTAGCAGATGGAACAGCCTCATGATCCCCCCTCGGACAAACAGCAACGATTGGGGTGGTTGGTGCTGAAAGATAGCGAGACTAACGACCGAGCAATTGATTCATGTTCAGCATCGGTAGCAAGACAGACAGCGCAATGAAGCCGACAATTCCACCCATCAATACAATCATAGTTGGTTGCAGCAGAGCCGTCAGACCCTCCAACAATCTACTTACTTCTTCCTGCATACGGTTTGCCACACGTTCTAACAACTCATCAACACGGGCTGCTTCTTCTCCAATAGCCACAACGTGCTGGACATAGTCCGGGAAGTAACCCGTTCGACCCATCGCTGCCGAAAGTGGGATTCCCTTGTTGTTGACCTCAATGATCATCTTGTTTAGTTGCTCAATCAGCAGTTGATTGACAACCACGTGTCGTGAAATTTCCAGAGCAGTCTTCAAATCCACTCCACTTCCAAGCAGGGTTCCGAGAGTTTGACAAAAACGAGCGATCAGTACCTTCTGCATCAGGGGACCAATCAGCGGTGCTTTCAGTTGCAGTTGTTGGAGAACTTTCTTGCCAAACTCGCTACGTAGAAAAGCTGAGAAACCGAAAATCAGGATTATCAACCCAATCAATACAAGGTACCAAGAGTGAATCATGAAATCGCTGAGGCCCATTAAAATTCTGGTGGGTAAGGGTAGCAGGGTTCCTTTGCTGGCAAAAATCTGGGTGATTTTGGGCACGATGTAAGTGACCATAAAGACAACCACCAGCAATGAAAAAACCAGCATGAAGGCTGGGTAGATCATTGCTGATTTCAGTCTACCTCGCAGACGTTCTTGAGTTTCGTAGTAATCGGCAAGCCGTTTGAGAATTGTACCTAGGTTGCCACTGTTCTCTCCTGAACGAATCATGCTGACATACATCTCAGGAAAGATTTTTGGGTACAGCTGCAGCGCATCCGCCAAGGATCCCCCTTCAACAACACGTGCTCGGACTTCGGCCAGGATTTCCTTAAATCCCACGTTTTCGGTCTGCTCAATGATGAGTTGTAGGGCCTTGTCGTAAGGAATTGTAGCGTCCATCAACACCTCGAACTGTCGAGTGAAGAGAGTCAACGCTCGCTTGTAATTGGTTCCACGTTTTGGGAGGAAGGAACGACTGGTGTTGCGGGAAACCCGAATTTCCTTGGGATAGAGCTGCTGAGAGCGTAATCGCTGGCGCAGGTCACTCTCGCTAACAGCATCTTCAGAACCCTTGCGCAGAACTCCAGCCTGGTCGAAAGCTTGGTACTGGTAGAGTGGCATGGTCGAGTCTCAACGAGAGTTACGGTGGGGTTGAATCTGATATTTCCAAACAGCACGCTGATGCTCCCGCAGGGTACGAGAGAATGCACTACTACCGTCTCCTCGTGCAACGAAATAAAGATATTTCACACTGGCAGGCTGCAATGCGCTATGAAGAGAGTCCCAACCGGGGTTACTGATGGGCGTTGGAGGTAAACCCTTTTCTGTATAAGTGTTGAACGGTGTTGGGGTCTCTAAGTGTTTCCGTGTGAGATTGCCATCGAAATTTGAAATCCCATAGATTACTGTTGGATCACTCTGCATCTTCATCCCCAAGCGTAAGCGGTTATGAAAAACCCCGGCAATCAGCGGACGATCCTCTGCTGTTCCCGTTTCTTTCTCAATCATTGACGCAAGGATCAAGAGTTGATGGTCGCTCAGCTTCTTACCCCCTTCAGCCGGAGTTTCTGAGCGTAACTGGGTAAAACGATTATTGAATTCCTGAATCATCAGGCCTAGGATTTCACGTTCGCTACTCTCTTGCGCGATGAAGTAGGTTTCAGGGTAAATAACCCCTTCCAAGGTTTTTAAGCCTTGAATTCCTGATAGCTTGCGTAGTGTAGAATCTGTAAAAAGTTCATCGTACCGATCAGCTTGACCAAGACCCTGTTCCACAAGGCGGGCTGTAGCTTGTTGGTAGCTCAGGCCTTCCGGGATGGTGACACGAACTTGCAGGCCACTGCCAGAAACAAGGTGGTTGAGGAGTGCAGCATGGTTCCAGCGAGGATCTAGCTGAAATTCTCCGGCTTGTAATCGGTGGTGCTGTCCGTTGAGGCGAGCGAGAAATTCAAACCAGAGAGGTTGTTGAATCAGGTTGGCTTCTCGGAGTTGCTGAACCACTTGGGAGAAGTTGCTTCCGCGCTCGATGCGTACCCGGATGGGTTCATCACCCTGGCCGATTGGAAGGTTCCAAAGCCAGATCAGGTTAAGAGTTAACAGTAAGAGCCCTAGCAGCAGCCCAATACGTTTTCTAGCGAATCCCCCAAACAGCATTCCTGGTCGCTTCATGTGCAGCGGTTCCGAAAAGGCGGAGAGATTTGCCGGAAGGTTCCTCGTATCTTGACATCAAAGAAGTCCCCACAGCGAAACCCTTGTAGCATCATTGTCAATGGTCCCAGTTGATCCTGGAGCTTTTGCGACAACCGCACTTTCAGATCCAGATCAATTCTCGATTCCAAGAGGTTTCTTTCGTTGAGACGGATATTGCCGGTAACGCTTCCTTCCAGATCACCATTCAGAGTCAGTTGACTGATCTCGATCAACTGCTGTTGCATTGAGATCGCATACGACACTTCTGGTAGATTCAATTCAGTAATAGAGAGTCCGTTGAGCAGTGGATGTTCCTGATTTAGGCGAAATCGGAAGTCTGTCATGGAACCCTGCAAGGTGCCAATGGGTAGAGACTGCTGTCTTCTTTGCAACTGTGCCAGGTTCTTGATCTCACCATCAAGCGACATGACCCCTGCTGGAAAGCCAAAGGGGAGAGTATTGGCCAGCGGTACTTGTTGCAGCATCAACTCATCCAAAGAGATATTCAGGGTGTTCATCCCAGGCAGATCAAATGCAAGCTTGAGATCAGACTGATAGAGTTGGGCCTGTACCCAGAATTGCTGAAATTGCAGAATGGGCAGGAAAGGCAGTGTTACTTGATCCAGTTGGGCTAGGGTTTCCAACGGAAGCATCCAAAGCTGTGGAGGGCGTGGAAAAGTAACTGAAGGAGTAGAGAGGTGGGTCCATTCCAGTTGGAGTGGATCGATCTCAAGCTGGAGGCCTGCTTGGCGTCGAGCTTGTGACTCTATATAGTTGGCAACGGCTTCTCCAGGAAATTGCTGACGAAAGCCGGCGAGCAGTGCCACAACCAGCAGTACCAGGACGGCAATGAATGCTAGTAGAACCTTGAGGATTAGCAGCGGTAGACGTTGCAAGCAGGCCTTTGCAGATCAGGAGTTGGAGGAACGAGGACTCTGTTTGAAGACCTGAAAGTTCAAGCGCACAACACGACTTCCTGGAGCCACGCTGAAAAGAAGCTGCTCGATTTGAAGGACCGGTTGGTTATTTTCTAGCCGATACAGGACCTCCAACGCATCGTCCAGATTTAGCTTATCCAGACGTACTTGGACACCATCCATCCCCTCAGGTGGATTGCTGAGCGCATTGAGTTGCAGGTTGTCCTGGATCTTTAAATCACGAGCAACAGCTTCGACAAAAGCAGAAAGTGGCTGCTCCATTACTGGAGCAAGTGGCCGATTTTTCAGTTGGTTCCACTCACTGGCTAGCGCTTGCAACTCGCGTAGCTGTTGTCGCCGATTATCCAGTTGTTGTTGTAACAGTGCTTCCTGACCAGCGAGCTGCTTTTGTACATACACTCCTCCAAAGGCCAAGCCGATGAGAAGCAATAAACCCAGCAGTAGTTGTTCACGAAGGGTCAGTTCACGCATGAGGACACGCGGTAGAGTCAGAAGTAGAAAGAATGCGTACCACTGGCGGTGATTTCCGAACTCGCAGTGGATTGCGAGTACAGTAATTGGCAAAGCCAGCATCGATGAAGCGATAGGGGAGCTGCTCGTCCCGACCCGCTGGAATTCCAAGACGAGTGGTTTGCAGGACTTGTTCCGGACGATAGCCGGTATCCAGTAGCTCCAGGCGGTCTGCTATCAACTGTTGTTGATCCCAATCTGGAACCTTTAGTCCTAGAGAGCGACAGAGCAGGGTTTGCCCTGAGCAGAGTCGCTTTGAGTCACGAATTCGACCAGCAACACGGTTGCGATGCTGCATGGTTTGCACCATTGCTTGGGAAGTTGGACCATCTGGAAAGAAGGGAAAAATGACCGCTGATTTGAGCAGCACGGCGTTGCCTTCTCCCTGACAACTGAAGTTGAAGGAGTCGCCACCGTGCGCATAGTACATGTAGATGGTACCGGGTGCTCGGAAGAGAGCGTTGCGTTTGGGAGTCCAACCCAGCGAGGCGTGGCTGCCTTTCTCAGTCAGGTAGTAGGCTTCTGTTTCGATCAGTTGTGCCGCCAACCACTGTCCATCCAGATGATGCCGCAGCACTTTTCCTAATAGATCTCGAGCAACTTCGCAGGTGTCGCGATCGAAAAAATCCCGGTCTATGGGAGTCATTCGTCGATCAGTTCCATCCATCCATAGGGATCTTCCATCTCGCCATACTGGATGCCAGTTAGGTTTTGGAAGAAACGTTGGGCAACAGGTCCGGTCTTCCCTTCCCCAACGAGAAAGCTCTCATCCTTCCAACTGAGTTCACCAACTGGAGAAATGACGGCAGCAGTCCCAGAACCAAAGATCTCCTTGATGGTTCCTTGGCGCACCCCGTTGAGTACCTCCTCAATGCGAATACGCCGCTCCACCATTGGTAGTCCCCAGTGACGTCCGAGTTCCAGAACAGACCGACGGGTGATACCCGGTAGGATGGTTCCGTTGAGTTGGGGCGTGACGATTTCATTTTCCATGACAAAGAAGATGTTCATGGAACCAACTTCTTCAACATATTGCCGCTCCACCGCATCCAACCAGAGGACTTGTGTGTAGCCCTTGGCCTGGGCTTCCTTTTCAGCCAAATTGCTAGCGGCATAGTTGCCTGCGGTCTTCGCTTCGCCGACCCCACCAGGGGCAGCTCGAACGTACTGTTCTTCGACAATGATCTTGACCGGATTGAAGCCTTCTGGGTAGTAGGGTCCGACGGGGCAGAGGATGATGAAGAACAGGTATTCCTTGGAAACCTTCAGTCCCAGTGCTTCTTCAGTAGCAAGCAGAGTTGGGCGGATGTAGAGAGATGTGCCTGGTTCATTTGGAACCCAGTTTTGATCGGTACGCAGCAGTAGCTTGAGTGCTTGTAGCCCAGTTTCAACGTCCAGTTCCGGTAGACAGATTCGCTGAGCAGTTCGTTGGAGTCGCTCAAAATTCTGTCGAGGGCGAAAGAGACGAATTTTTTGATCGGCTCCTCGATAGGCCTTCATCCCTTCAAAGGCAGACTGACCGTAGTGCAGCACCAGGGTGGAAGGAGACATCTGCAGGTTTTGGAAGGGCTGAATTCTGGCGGAGTGCCAGCCACCGCGATCGCTACTCCAGCGAATCGCTAGCATGTGGTCCGAAAAGACGGTGCCAAAGGTTACCCCAGTTAGTGTACTTGGCGGGGTCTTGCGTGCTTGCTGCGGAAGTAGTTCCTGTACGATGTCCATGTGTGCGTATTGCTGGAAGAGGAAGGGTGAAGTGGTTAAACTCAGCGGCTATTGAGATACTGCATCTGGCGATACACCTGCTCTTGCCGATACTCGTCGTAATGCAACAGTAGGTAAGCCGTGGTTGAAACAGTACTTATGAGCAGCAATAGGGCGATGCGTACAATCCACTTGGTATGATGCATGGTTTCGGCCGACAAAAAAACTGAAATTATGTAGAAATTATCCCATGCTTGTCAAGCGGACGCTCTCAGAATGCAAAACCAACGGTGAAGACCATTGCCGCTGGTAGCCGCATCGAAGAGTACCAGCGGTCCCGACGTCCATTCTGCTCTTCTTCCAGATTGGCTCTGAATTTATCAGGATCATCATTGAATTCAATATTGTTATATTTGTTTTTGATCGAGTATGACTGTTCGGAAGGGATCGTCCAGCGCAGGAAATCAAAGGAAGTAAACATGTTTTCAGAGAATTTCTGGAACCCAACTCCTATGGTGTAAACGCTGGTCTCAATAGTCATGTCATAGTAGGCTTGTGCTGGTTCGTATTTATCGTTGACATCTACCTTTTGCCCATACTTGATGTAACCTCGATTATAAAGCTCCAATCGTCGCTGTTCGCTGGTGCCAGCGATGTAGAAACTTTCTGCAACAAAGACCTTGGCATAGACTGCTGTGTTTATGATTCGGACATCCCCAATTCCATCTTTTCGCAGATCATCTAGAGCGCTGAGAATATCAGAATCAACTAACTCCAAACCTACTACAACTGGGTCATAGTAGGCACCTAGCACAATCCCTGGAGAGGTCAGTAGCAGCGGGCTGAGTCCATACTGTATTCCGAACAGGAGGGCAAAATTGCGCTCAAATCGGTAGCCTCCCAATTGTAGTGACTCTGCTGTTCCTGGATCAAGAAGGGGGTCATCATCAATTGGAGTGCCTGATTCTTCTTGAGCTCCCACCCACATGGGGGCCGACAGGAACAGGAAGAAGAACAGGAGTAAACGCAGACGCATAGACTTGCTTCGCCGACAGGTTTGAAGGATAGTGCGGGACTTACACAAAATAGACCACAAATTCTTGCCGACTACCTTGCTATGACTAGCCTTGTGCGCATTGACTAGCACCTACTGAGTGACCTGAGCCAACGTGCTCGTCAGCATTCACGACGACGTTTGAACCATAACTTTCATGAACCTCCGGATGTTGTTAACCGGATGCTTAACGCAATTGAACCTGATAGCTATATTTGTCCTCACTGACACCAACATCCTCCATTACAAGAATCCTTCCCGGTCCTGCGAGGCGCTGGAGCTGTGATTGTATTTACAGACACGGGGGAGGTAGAGGACATTCTGGTGTTGGATTCAAGACGTCAGTGCTGGGGTGTGGAAATTCCGGCAGGACGTTATCATACGGTTCTCTCTCGAGCTGTCGGTAGTGTGTTTTACGAGGTCAAGCAGGGTCCTTATGATCCTCAACGTACCAAAGAATTTGCTCCTTGGGCTCCGTTGGAAGGAACCCCAGAGGCCCCAGCACACTTACAACGCCTGCACCAATGGGTGGACCAGGCCCAGCAAATGTAACCTTGCCAAAAAAGTGGATTGACAAGTCCTAGAGGCTGGGAGATATTTTTCAGCTTCTCTCCGCATCGAATGCCGACGTGGCGGAATTGGTAGACGCGCTAGATTCAGGTTCTAGTGGGGGCAACCCCGTGGAGGTTCGATTCCTCTCGTCGGCACCAGCATCAAATTCCTCTCTGATCCAAATTAGTCCCCTTCCTTCCAAGAAATCTAGATAATTACTGGATTTAACGCCTTTTCCGTTGTATTCTGTGCTCCATCACTTTCCAAAGAAATCCGCCTACAGCCAAAAAATTTGTTGGCTAGTTTGTTGGCTAGTAATTCATTTTTTCTACTGGCCAACATTCTGTGGTTCAAATTCGCACAGCAGTGATGGAGTCCTGTTATGGCACGGCAACTTGATCCCACCAAAAGAAAACTCACTGACATCCAGTGCAAATCAGCAAAACCCCTCAGGGATAAAAATGGGAGTACTAAGCCAATCAAGCTCTCCGATGGCTATGGGTTGAACCTAGAGGTCCGCAGTGATGGAAAGTTCTGGTTCTACGCATTCCGGCTCAATGGCAAGCAACTCAAGCTCAATCTAGGTGGGTACCCCACCGTGAGGCTTTCAGATGCTAGGGAGATGCATCAGACAGCTTGGACTATTGTGCAGGATGGGGAAGACCCCAGGCAGGCAACGATTACCAGTACTCAGAAAAAACGAGCTCAGACTGAGCAGAGAGAGCTTGAGAAAAAGCAACTTGCTGAAGAGGCAAAAAAGTCTCGCTATACGTTCAAGTCAGTCGCCAATGAGTGGATGAACAATAAAGAGCCATCGATCACCAAAGATACGTATCGGCGTAGGAGTCTGCTGTTGCAAAATCACGTCTTTCCAGGGATTGGCAAACGGCAGATTAGTGAGTTGCGGGTGAGTGATGTTCTCAAGGTGCTCAAACCGATCTCAGAGCGTGGATCGACCTATCAGGCTAAACGCTGTCAGGAGATTCTACAGCAGATCTTCAACTATGCCCGTGCTTTGGAACTCTGTGAGACCAACCCTGCTGAAGCAATTCGGCATGTTCCAGCAATGAAAACCCACCAGAGCGAACACTATCGAGCTCTTGAATTTGTTGAAATGGGTGCTTTGCTCAAGCGCTTGAGAGATCCAGAATCCAATCGACTCTCTCATGCCCGACCTGCGTTAGAATTATTGATCCTGACTGCAGTTCGTCCTGGGAATGTTTGTGCTGCTCGCTGGGAGCACTTCCATTTAGAGGGTAACCAACCAACTTGGGTGATCCCCGCCAAATTGATGAAGAAGCGCCGGGATCATGTTGTTCCCCTCAGTACTCAAGCTGTTCAACTGCTTCAAACAGTTCGAGACTACAACTGGAGCCAAGTGTGGTTGTTTCCTGGTACTAAGAACAAAGGGTTGAGCGATGGCACCCTGAAACGGCAACTGGCACTTTTGGGTTATGAACACCAACATGTTCACCCACACGGGTTTCGATCCACCTTTAGTACCTGCACAAATGAATCGGGGCTTTGGAACCGCGATGCTATTGAATGGGTGCTCGCTCATGTGGAGACTAATGAAGTTCGTGGAGCCTATAATCGAGCCCAATATCTGGATGAGAGAAGAAGATTGCTTCAGTGGTGGGCAGATCAACTAGACTGGATCGAACAGGATTCTAGGGGCCGCAATTAGCCGAATGGCTAGTCCTTCTACCTAAAATCAATCCCCCCCTTTTAGCCATCTTAACCCCCGTTCTAGGTGCGGCTAGGAGGTACCCCCTCTGGCCCCTCATCCCAAAAAATTTTCCAGTCTCCGCACATGCTCCCATCAATTTTTTTGGATTTCTAGGATTCGATAAATGGGCATTTTGTCTGCTATTGTCCATACACGTCCAGATCAGCTACAATCATTCTTGACCAGTCACTGCATTTTTGACTTTCTACGCAGTCTATCCTCTCGTTCCCGCTTCCAATTCTCCAACCTCAATCAATGGGATCACCATGTCTCAGAAGAACCCTAATTCCGCTGAATTACCAAATTTAATCTCGCTAAATGAAGTATGGCGTAGAACTGGGGTACCACCCTACAAGATTATAATGATATGTAATGAGATCTGGCTGGACTGTACTCCTGTCGATGAGGGGTATAGGTGGCAAGGACAGCGGCTCATTCCAGGAAATAGAGATCCCCTTGTACCAATGACTGGGAAATACAAATTGACTGAGGATTCCCAGTTGGAACTTGCAGAGCGCACAATCGATCCCCTACGTTCAAGGGGATTCCCTTTGGTAGCAAATCTGACAATGGAAACAGAAAATGGGTTTTTGACTCTACATTCAACTAGCAAGAGTCAGTGCCCGCCAATTCCAACACCAAAAATTCTGGTTCCTGAGAAAGCTCTTGAACAATTTTTAGCGGCCCATACTCAAACGTACGAAACGGCCCGAGAAGCCCCTCCAGAGCCAAAGGATCGAAAAGCACCTGAGCGCCCCATACATAGGTTACTGCTAAGGATGATGAAGGGTGGGATTAATTCTGGACCTGAACTTTATAAACAATTCAAAAGAGAGATGGTTAATAAGAATCGTAAGTACGATCTAGAGAAAATATTGCTTCAGTGGACAGACGACGAGAAGCAAGAATTTTGGTGGCAAAATGGTCCAAAAGCCAAAAGATGGTGTTGGAAAACAGTCACAAATGAGGTCCTAAAATTAAAGAATCGGTATCCCGAATTGAAATGAACCAAAGACTGGATTTCGTGTATTTGGGAAGCATTCTGGGAAAGCAAATCTGGGTTAACCTTAGATAAACCTTGGCTGGAGTGATAATTAGAAAGTCCAAAAAAAAGATTCCCATCGGGATTCTGGGGAACCCCATTGGGATATTCGTGAGTTAGTCTTTCCAAAGTTCCATTTCGGAACGTTCTGTCATCCAATCTAGTTAAAAAGAGAAGAATGGAGAGACTACTCACGATACGTGAAGTTGAGCAACTGACAGGGTTCAAAAAGTCTTCTGTGTACTCATTCATTGAGGCAGGTGGTTTCCCGAAGCCCGTCAAAATAGGGCGGTCGAGCCGATGGCCCTCGGGTGATATCAGTGACTGGATTCACGAGACGATTCAAAGAGGCCGTGCAGTCGATCTAACCAAGGAGGTTGTATGAACGAGCCCATTTTACTCTCCTCCTCTTCAGAAGGAGCAAGACAACTGGCGCAAACACACACCTCTATTGGAAGGAGATAATCATGGCTGAGCAAAATCCTGCGAACGAAACATCGACTGACTTTAGCCGGTTCAGGCTTTCGCAAAACTTTGGCAATGTCAGCGGGGTTAAGAAGAAGCTGACAACGGTGCCGGTTCGCAAACCTAGTAAAACCCAGTGGGTGCGGGTCCATCCCGAGAAAAAGATGGACACTATGCTCCTGCCATACCCTGAAAAAGGTGGAGATCTCTACTTGGTCGAGCCAGAGTTTCAAGCTGAGGTGGAGCAACTGGCCAAAGCCTATCGATTGATACTGGCCATTGATCGACAAGGCGACCCCTTCTTCTGGCCCATAGCTCTTCCTGATGAGAGCCGACCCCTAAATTGGCATCTTTCCGCACTGGAAGCTGCCAACAATGCAGAACTGGAATGGACCCGGATTCAGTCCAATATGAATATCGGAGCCTATGAGATTCTTGCTGCAGAAGGGGATCTGGAAGACCCTGAATGGCCTGAATTATCAATGGATGAGCTCTTGGAGATTGCATTCAAGAACAAAATCATCAATCGGTCTGACCATCTGGTCCTGCTCCAATTGCGAGGGCTGGCCTGAACTTCCTGCAAGGGAAACAATTCCAGCAGATCTGGTGTGCAGATTTTGAGTTTGGTCAAAGCTCAAACCTCACACCAGCTGTGAGATGTCTAGTTGCCCGTGAGTATTACAGCGGGCGACTGGTGCGTCTCTGGCTGGACGGTGTAGCCAAGCCGGTGTGCCCACTCCCGATGGGAGAAAACAGCCTCTATGTGGCTTACTATGCCTCTGCTGAGATGGGTTGCCATCTCACTCTTGATTGGTCCTTTCCTAACTGCCTCCTCGATTTATTCTGTGAACTTCGATGTCAAACCAATGGTCTGCAGTTACCAGTGAAGAACGATTTACTGGGTGCCTTGAGCCTGCATGGTTTGGAACATATCCCTCTGGTGGAAAAAGAGGAGATGCGCGAACTTGCGCTGCGAGGTGGTTCTTACACAGCTGCGGAGCAACTTGCCTTATTGGACTACTGTCAAACAGATGTTGATGCACTGGTTGCTCTGTTGCCGAAAATGAGCCTGGAGATTTCGATTGAACACGCACTAATTCGTGGTCGCTACACGCAGGCAGTGGCCCAAATGGAGTCTGTTGGGATACCTACGGACCTGCCGTTGCTGGAGCGGCTACGAGCCAACTGGGATTCGATCCAGGACGACCTGATTGAGGATGTTGATAAAGACTACGGTGTGTTTGAGGGTAGGGTCTTCAAAAATGACCTATTCTCGGAATACCTTAGCCGATACCAGATGGCCTGGCCCAGACTGCCTAGCGGGAATCTAGATCTCCAGGACAAGACCTTTCGGTCAATGGCAAAGACCCACCCCCAGATCTCTCCACTTCGAGAGTTGAGACATTCTTTGGGACAGATGCGCCTCAACAAGTTCAAAGTCGGCGCAGACGGGCGCAACCGGACACTGCTCAGCCCCTTTGGCGGTAAAACTGGAAGGAATCAGCCAAGTACCAACAAATTCATCTTTGGCTCTTCAGTTTGGTTGCGGGGTCTAATCAAACCAGCAGAGGGTTGGGGTATTGCCTATATCGACTGGTCTCAGCAGGAATTTTCTATTGCTGCAGCACTTTCTGGGGATTCAGCAATGCAGCAGGCTTACACTTCGGGCGATCCCTATCTGGAGTTTGCCAAACTAGCTGGAGCAGTACCCCCCGATGCCACAAAGAAGTCCCACCCCAAGGAACGGGCGCTCTATAAAGAAACCGTGCTGGCTGTGAACTATGGGATGGGTGCAGAGTCACTGGCAGATAGAATCCAGCAGCCTGTGATCGTTGCTAAAGACTTACTGCGCAAGCACCGTCAGACCTTCAGAACTTTCTGGAATTGGTCCGATGGCAATGTCGATTATGCGCTTCTACACAAGCGTCTCTGGACTGTCTTTGGTTGGCAGATTCAGGTGGCGGGGACTATCAATGCCCGGAGCCTAGCCAACTTTTTGATGCAGGCCAATGGGGCAGAGATGCTGAGAGTTGCTTGTATCCTGATGACAGAAGCTGGAATCCGAGTCTGTGCACCAGTACATGACGCTGTGTTGATCGAGGCTCCACTAGATGAGCTTGATGAAAGAATCGACCAAGCCCAGGAATTGATGCGAGAAGCTTCTCGGCAGGTGTTGGGAGATTTTGAGTTGACCACTGATGCGGACATCTATCGTTATCCGGAGCGGTATCGGGATGAAGAGCGTGGCGGTGCATTCTGGGATAGGGTAATGAGCCTACTGCCAGATCCTGATGTTGCCTGAGGTTAGACCTGCACGCTAGTGTGCACCCACCTGCACGCCAGTGTGCACCCGGTCCCTCTATTAGAGTATCTATTTAGAATATGATGATACCCATTGAAGAGAAGAGAGCAGCCTACAGGCATCCCCAACTTCGTGAACTCCAAGCAAAACAGGAGTCAGGCTTCTTCTTACATCCACAAGTACAACTTGCCTGGGTCGAAAGGGCAGCACAGCTTGGGACACAGGCGCTGGTGGTTGGTATTCTTTTACAGTTCAGGTTCTTGCTGAGCCAAAAAGAGTCGGTGACTTTGCCAAAGAATTTCTTGGCAAAGTTCGGGGTTTCTAGAGGGGTCAAACAAAGAGCGCTGAAGAAGCTTGAAGGTGCTGGTTTGGTCAGAGTGTCTCGGGTGACTGGCCACAGCTCAAGAATAACACTACTGAAAATCTAGGCCTCAGAGGGCCCACAACGCTAGCACAGACTCTTACCGTGCAGGAGCGGCTAGTATTGGGCCTACAGAAAAGCCTAGAGAGACTGAATGCGGAGCTAGTAGCCGTGAGCCATCATGAGATGATTGCGCAGACACCCCCCCTTCGCAGATCAGGTACGGGGTATCGTAGAGCAGGCCATGATCGACGGGATGCAGACTTTTGTTGGTTCGGTACTGATTACTGCAGAAGCAGTGGTGGGCAGAAGTTGGGCGGAGAAGTGATCATTTCACAGAAACTTTTTGCACAGGGATTTTAGTATTAGAATAAGTACCATCAGAATTTTTGATTTGGTAGTGAGTGCTATTATCGGAAGGTCGGTAATAGTAACTCGTAGAGTTTGATGCTTTATCATTGATCGTAAAACCAGTAAAATACCAATCTCCTTTTTCTTCCCACTGGCTTATATTGTAAACCCATTTTATAAATCCGTCAGCATCGACCAGACTATTAGCGCTAGCATTTAACCCCCACCTTAAAACTCCGTCTTCATGGAATGATGACATATAAGATGGTTTGTTAATTCCAACCCTAAAATACGTACTTATTCCCGAATTGTCATCAGACGTTTGTAATTTCAAAGTTACATTACCACCACCTTTTAAAGTAGTGGTTGACAACGAAGCAGAAGTAACTGTCGGAGGGGTGGTATCTATAGATTGTCCAGTAACAGAAACTTTTTGCACAGGGATTTTAGTATTAGAATAAGTACCATCAGAATTTTTGATTTGGTAGTGAGTGCTATTATCGGAAGGTCGGTAATAGTAACTCGTAGAGTTTGATGCTTTATCATTGATCGTAAAACCAGTAAAATACCAATCTCCTTTTTCTTCCCACTGGCTTATATTGTAAACCCATTTTATAAATCCGTCAGCATCGACCAGACTATTAGCGCTAGCATTTAACCCCCACCTTAAAACCCCGTCTTCATGGAATGATGACATATAAGATGGTTTGTTAATTCCAACCCTAAAATACGTACTTATTCCCGAATTGTCATCAGACGTTTGTAATTTCAAAGTTACATTACCACCACCTTTTAAAGTAGTGGTTGACAACGAAGCAGAAGTAACTGTCGGAGGGGTAGTGTCCTGCGCCGGGCTAGTAATGAAGTCCCATGTACTGCCGGACGCCAAAGCATTGCTAGCAAGGTCCTTGATCCCAGTTTTTACCGTCACTGTGTAAGTCGTTGAGTAACTGAGATTATTACTTGGTTTGAAGACCGTAACATTGTCGTTGAGTAAGAATACTTCTCCACTGACATTACTACCAGTGCTAGTTGTGACCTTAATATTACCGTTATTAACGGTTTTATTATCGATCGCCTCATTGAAACTGATAGTTATATTGTCGGCAACAGACACATTGTCCTGATTTATTTTTGGGTAAAATGAATCGATCCTTGGAGCAGTCGTGTCTGGCGCTGAAATAGTAGTGAAGTTCCAGATTAAATTTGAGCTACTTACCAAAGCGTTGCCAACAAGGTCCTTGATCCCGGTTTTTAGCATCACGGTGTAGCTGGTTGCGTGATTTAAAGGAGTGCTCGTTTTAAAAGTCACCACATTCCCAAGGGTTTGTGCCTGCCCATTGACAATGCTGTTGCCAGCTTTGACCTCTATTTTGTTGATGATAGATTGGGGTTGTATCGCCTCACTGAAAGTGATCGTGATGTTGTCAGATACAGATACGCCCATCTTGTCCTTGTCTGGAGATCTCGAAATGATCGTTGGAGGTGTCGTATCTGGTGCTGGTGTGGTGAAGGACCAGGTGCTGCCGGACGCCAGAGCATTGCTGGCAAGATCCCTGATCCCAGTTTTTACGGTCACTGTGTAAGTCGTTGAGTAACTGAGATTATCACTTGGTTTGAAGGTTACCACATTTCCGTGAGTGTATACCTGCCCACTGACGAGTTTGCTACCTGCATTTCCGGTTGTTTGTACCTGCCCGTTGGCACTCCCACTGCCTGTATTTCCAGTAGGTTGTACCTGCCCGTTGGCACTTCCACTGCCTGTATTGCCATGGGTGTGAGTCTGCCCATCAACAATGCTGTTACCCGCCTTAACCTCAATATTGGTTTTGAGAGAGTCAGGCAGTATCGCCTCACTAAAGGTAATCGTAATGTTGTCAGAGACGGATACGTTTGTCTTATCCGGCACTGGAGATTTTGAGGTGATCGTTGGGGGTGTCTTATCTGGTGCTGGCGCTGTGGTGAAGGACCAGGTGCTACGGGACGCCAGAGCATTGCTGGCAAGATCCTTGATCCCGGTTTCTATCGTCACCGTATAGCTGGTTGCGTGATTTAGAGGAGTGCTCGGTTTAAAAGTCACCACATTCCCAAGGGTTTGTGCCTGCCCATCGACAATGCTGTTACCCGCTTTGACCTCAATATTGGTTTTGAGAGAGTCAGGCTGTATCGCTTCACTGAAGGTAACAGTAATGTTGCCAGAGACGGATACGTTGTTCTGGTTTGATTTTGGATAAAACGCATCGATTCTTGGAGGAATTGGGTCACGTACATTCACAAGAGCTTTGATCTCTGCGTGAGTTAAGGATCGATTGTAGATGTAGATGTCATCTATGACTCCAGTAAAATTATTACTATTATTGGTGCTTCTTTTCCCAAGAAAGAGATCGCTATCATTTTGAATTTCAGGGTTTAATTCGTGAAGTTTAATATCTTCTAATTTACCATTGATGTAGAGCTTGAGTTGGTTTTTATCACTCACAAAACTAACAGAATGGTAAGTGCCATCATCGACTAGACTTACCGATTGTACTGATGGATATCCAATATTTTTGGCATATTTCATTCCTTTAACATAACCATTGGTGCATCTAATAGAATAAGGATAATTGCTTGTACCAAGGTTATCCCATTTACTGATCAAATCAACTGACTTATTCTGATTAGAAACACAGCTATTTGTTTTAATCCAAAAGTGAATAGTAAAGTTCAGATTTGGCCAAAAATCTAAAGAATCGTTGTCTGGAATTGTTATGTAAGAATTTCCATCAAAATAATAAGCAGAATCCAATTTATTGAAGCGATTCGCCCTGAATTGAGCGTTACCTACTCGAGTGCCATTCAAGGCATTGCCTGAATAATCTAGGGTATCATTATCAAATGGATAGTAGGCACCGAGTCCATTATTCAAATTGAGAGTTTGGTTATCGGTTCTGAACTGAAATATCCTAGAACTATATAGCTTTGAGTTGTCCTGTGGATCAACAAATTCTTTGAGCTTGAGTTGGTAGTTGGTCTCGCTCTGTAGAGGTCCTGCGGACCAGAAAACCAAACTATCATTATCGAGATTCCACTGCCCACTCACAGTCATGTTGTCACTGGCTCTTTGAAGATGGAGATTAGCCAGTGGATAGCTGCTAGGCAAGCTGTGTAGGTACTTTATTTTGAGGCTAGCATAGGCGTTGACGGTTGGGTTGCTTTGATTATCAACCCTGACCTGCCCGTCATAGAGCTGGGCTAATAAAGTTGTATTGTTATCAATTGGCTGCCCTAGATTATCTGGAACCACATTGACTTGAACCAACCCAACATTGGACTTGTTGCTGTGATTATCAATGACCCAGTAGCTAAAATTGTCAGGACCGGGTGAAGAAGGAGCAGTGTAGGTAAGATTTCCAGTCTTGTTATCATTGAGTTTTAGTCCCCCACGGGTCTTAGAGTTGTCTATATAAAAGACCAAAAGATCATTGTCTGGATCGGTTACATTATCGATGAGCTTTTGATTAGTAGTTTTCCCTACTGGAACAATAAAGGGACCGAGGTTGGAGACAACTGGTGGTCTGTTTGGATCCTTCGGGGGGGCTTGAACAATACAACTGAGGTGGCTGTAAGATCCGCTAAGCGTACCATTAGTGCAGGTTCTCTCCTGAGATTTACAGGCATTCCCAAAGGGTACTTCCTTGTTTTCCCAGGTTTTGATCTTTTTGTCGTGTGCTACAGTTTGCCCCCCTAATGTACAGTTTACCGGAGCTTGAACCACGCAACTGGTGTGAATGTAGCTCCCAGTGAGCTCACCTTTGTTACAAGTTCGAGTTTGAGAAGTACAGGTTTGGCCAAAGCTCACTTTTTCTGCAAAGAAGGCTTCTACTTGGCTGCTCTGATCCCCGTAACCTGGGATCTTTTTACTCCCAAAACTGCAAGATTTCGGGATCGCTGCAATTCCTTCCTGAAGCTTTTCCTTGGCCTTTTCCTTGATTATTGCAGGGTTAAAGTTTTTGAGGTTCGGATTGTCTTTGCCAATGTTATCAACCCTTGTGTTGATCTCACTTTGGATTCCCTGGGTCAGAGTCGTCACCAGATTGCTATCGGTTGTCAACCTGCCAACTGCAGAAGCAGTGCTCTGAGAGAGGCCCCCAATGGTATCTGTCAGGTTCAAAGTTGAGTCGGGTGCAGCCGCTAGGATCCCAGCTCCCTTGGTAGCTCCACCAGCAATATTGTTAACCGCCTTGGCCACATCAAAAGTAGTGTCATTGGCAAAGCTCTGCTGTAGATCAGCCAGGCCCACTACACTGCTGGTGGTCACATTTGCCACCACAGCCGATAAGTTGAGACCGGGATCACCCTCCACCTCATCCAGGGTGTCCACGACTGTTTCGACTGCTTTACTTAAAGTCGCTGTTACCTGGGTCGGGTTCATTTTGGTTTTTCCTAGCCCCTTGACCGCATTTTTGGTGATCGCTTTGATCGCGTTGCTGGCATCCATTCCTGGGACGGAAGCCGCTTTTTGGACTGCTTTTTTGGTAATGGCCTGAACTGCAGTAGTCATCTCAGCAGCATCGGTCTTGGCTTCATCAAGGCTACTGACCATTGCCTCAACTATTTCACCCAGCCCATCATCAAGCGCATCGTTGGATAGCTTCACATCCGCAAGGCCACTGACTGCTGTTTCCATCAATAGACCCAGCAGATCTTCAAAAGCGGCTTTATCACTTGCACTGCGAGCCGTTCGAGATGTACTTGTCAACTTGTCTTGAAACCGGCCGATCAGACTCATGACCGCACTGGTCGTGTTGCTGATCACCTGCTTGGTCAAATTGTCTGAGCCCAGTTGTGCTTGACCAATGCCCTTCATTGCCCCTTTGAGGAAGCTTGGCAGCACACTCTTCGGACTCTCTGATGTACTCAGGCTGTCGCTGGCCAGCTGTGCTTTAGCAGCATCAATGATGATCTTGATCTTATCTTTGTTCAGCGTACCCAATCCCTCGAGTTTACCTCGCAGATGGTTTTTGGCAGCCCCAACTAAAGTCTTGGTCGAGGTAAAGGTGAAGCTACCGAGTGTGCCACCCATTGCTCTGAGCTTACTATCAGAGCTGACCTTGCTGGTGAGACTGCGCTCACTCATTGTGCTGTGCAGGTGGTTCAGGGCCGAGGTTGCAGAAATCAGGGTTTTCCCAACCGCAGTTTGAATCTGGGAGACGGTGCCGTCACTAGTAAAGGTATCGACGTCTACATCAAAGCTGAGCGTCTTGCCCCTCAGGGTGTTACTGGTACTGCTAGTAATTTCAATGCCGTTGCTGGGATCGCCATCGGAGTCCAGAGTTTGTAACAACCTGGCCAGATTAATCACTTTCTGATCCGCCGTATCACTGGCGCCCATCACCTCAACAGGAGTCAGGACAGCGGAGGCGGCTACACTGCCCAAGCTTACATCACCTATTGAAAAGCTGGCAGTATCCCCCGGTTGATAACTGAATTCTCCGCTGGCATTGGTGGTCCCACTCAGTCCACTGGAGGTAGTGTAGGTAACTCCAGCAACCGCACTGTCGACGAACACCCCGGTGCTGCTACTTGAAGACCTGGAACAGTTCGTGACACAGGTAGAAGAAGAAACTGGTTCTTCAGGCACAAGACCACAACTGTGGAGAAATTGGCTTAAGAAAATAAGTGGAAGCAGGTGCTTGAACAGCGGCAGGATTTTGTCTCTCATCAGGAACTCCTGAGTAGACAGTGCAATATGTACTCGGGTTTTTTGACTAACTTAGGCTTATTTATGCAAACTGCAAATGAGAAATAAGATACGAATAGGCTTTTTTAGAATTTATCGCAACAAATTTTGACAAACTCTTTGCTTTTTAAGCTCTGAAAAAAAGAGGAGTTTGAGAGTCTTAATAACTAGTTACAAGCTCCAAAGATCCGGCATGGATCATTGTAGTTTGGCCGCCCGTCGGGAACTGCACCAGGATCAATGATCGTTCCAGCCCGACCAAAGCGATAGCCAAAGGTCAGGTAGGTTGATTCAGCAGATTTTACCTGGGGACTCATTCCAGAGATGCCCTTATCAAAAAGTTGGTCCTGCTGCTCGTAGTCTAAGCCCAGGTAAAGAGAACCACTAATAAATGCACGAATACCAATTTGGCTGAAGGGTTGTTGCCGTATGGATCCGACTTTGTGTTCAGTCACCTTACCGGAGGAGTCACTTTGATCGAGGTTCAGCCGATCAACACTCAGGCGGTATCCCAGATCCAGCGTGTATTCGAGCCAATTGGGGTAAAACCGAAAACTAAGCCCGGCAATCAGATTGATGTAATCCGAACTCAACTTCACATCATGCAGACTGCTCTTACCAGAGAGGGAGTAGGTCCCTAACTCCACACCGAGATCCAAGAAAGACAGCATTCCGTGTGATCGATACGATATCATTCGGTTTGGACCACTCAACTTCTTTGACTGAGAGTCCGTTGATTCTTCGTAGGTAGCCTCAATCTCTCCTTCAGCATAGCTGACCTCCCCTGTTGCCCAGGCCAGCTGGTGGCCAAGTACAAACAGTAGGCTTAGTACTAAAGTTTGGATCTTTTTACTTGAAACCACAGTTATCAAAAGGTGTCCAAGAGTTAGCAATTGCTGACGAACATCAGAGGATCCGGTTACTTTGGCGATTGCCTCGCCTAATAGTCAGACAGACTCCCGCCGACAAAGAATTGGAGAAGAATGCAATAAATATGTACCACAATAGATTGGGAGAATTTCTGCCTGAGAAGGTTGTGACTGAGCTCGGCTGCAAGTGGCCGAATTGGCGAATTGAGGTTGTATTTCCCTAATTAACCAAGAAAAGATATAATTTTAGTTACTTTGAGCATGGCTAGGGTAAAAGAGAGCATTTTTCGTAGTAAGTTTTCATAAGGAAATCCGGATGACAGAGAGCAAAATTCAGCGACTGGATCGACTCGATCTGGATGAAGTCTGCGAAATGATTGCTGATGGCTGTAGCTTGGCTCAGATTGGGGTTAAGTTTGATCGTAGTCGCAATGTGATCTGGAAGTTCCTGCACAAGAACGAGGAACATCGGCAGGCTTACCTGGCGGCTCTACAAGAAAGAGGATTCTATCACGCCAATATGATTGAGAGGTTGGTGCTTAAAGTAGAGAATGGAGAAATGCGACCTGAAGTGGCCCGAGTCGCCATCGATGGCCGTAAGTGGATTGCCAGTCGCTTCCATCCGAACTTGCTCTCTGAGAAACTGATTGGCAACATTACCCATCACCAGAGCAGTATTCAGGATCAACACCTACAGGCTCTCAAAAACATTATAGCCAAACGGAAGCGTCGAATCGAAAAGGAAGAGAAGGCGAAGGCAGAAGGGCAGTTGGGACTCGCGGCATCGAACCATTGACCCAGTGAACACATACCAAGCTACTCGTGCGCCTAGGCACAATTTTAGTCGAAGGTGACAGTACACGGATGTGAGAACTCTTCGTGTACATTATCTGGCACGATAGCAAAGTTTATCCAATCATTTTTTGGTAATGTGTTGTTTTAAATCGACCAGGAAGTATGGTCCTTCAATTTATTAAGGGTTTCTCAGTAATTTTGAGATCGTCATCCAATGGAAGTATGGGCCTGATCCCATTTGTTGATAAATAGGAGTGATAGGATTTTACAGCATCAATGGGTGATATCTCCTGGCTAACAACAGCCCTCATAAGTTCGACTGTTTTCAAAGGTGCCTCTGAGAATTGTATCTTTCTACCAAATAGTGCCACACGTGCCCCATATTTTTCGCCTTGATAGATTAATTCAAAAGTATCCCTGGTAGTGCCCTTGGATCCCCCTAAAATGCCAACAATTAATTTACTCGGATTGTAATTACAAAGTTCTTCCATTGCAGCGGGCCCATTAAAAGGCATCTTTAAGAAAAGGGGTCTTTCTAAAGTTGTTAGGCCAGCGAGGGTTTTAACTATGCAATCATTTACATATTTTGGAATTTCATCTGAATGAATTCCAATATCAATTTTTGGATTAAAGATTTCAAGAAAATAATTCATTTCAATATTTCTAATTTCTGAAACGAAATCATTAAATTCAGACATAAAATTCAGATCAGAATTCAGGTCATTAGAAAATGTAATGGAAAACAAACCTAAATCAACGAAATCTTTAACGACATTCAGATTTGCTGACCTGAAATTTTTTGGGTTCTTGTTACCATAACTAGAAAAGCGCTGACTCCAAATGTCTGTAGCATCATTTAACCGAACAGCAGGAGTGACTGGGGAGTCATTAAAAATCCCCTCACCTACAAGTTGCTCAGCTGAAGAGGCGGACATCAACATAATATCTACTAAACACGATTTCGTTACTTGCCGCATTTCTTCGATATAATCAGTAAACGGACGGGGCTTTCCAACGACACTTTTGTCCTCTCCAACTACAAAAATCCCACCACCCATATCGCCATCTTTAGCGTCTGCAATAATGAAATCATGGCATTTATAAGAACCATTTTTAATTTTTTCTAACTTGATACCTAAACTTTTTTCCATAAGAAATTTTCCTTAAGAAAGAATATATTCAACTTCGGAAAGCGAACTGATAAAACCCGCAACAAAAAAATCACCTAATCCAATTGTGGTAGGATTTTCTAATGTTATCTTATAAGAAGGCAAACAACAAAAATCAGACTCACCAATACAATTAAAATATTCAGAAAATTCTAAAGACCTGTTTTCAATTTCGAGTGAATTCCTAACATTGGAATAATCTGCAAAATTCAGACAATCACCAAAAATCATACGCGCAGAAGAAATATTTATGGCATTTTGTACACAATTCTTAAATTTAGCGGATTCATTACCAAAAAGCAAAGACCATCTTGAGGTATGGATTAAGATTTTATCGAATTTGTAACGAGTACGTAGTGAAATAAGCGAATTGACTAAAAATTCTGGATTGTCGATAAATTCATAGCTTTCAACAATGCCTGCGAACTCATGTTCATTCATACTGAAAAAATTAACTTTTGGAAATATAAAATCTCTTACGAGTCTTTCAATTCTAAGGTTATGATAACCAGCATGTTCGTAAAAAGTGAAAGCTTTACCTGAAGATTTTCCAATAATATTATTTAAATTATTTAAATTTTTATTGATTAATGAATCGCATTTTATGGTGTTAAGGCCAGAGATTAATAACACTTTAAAAGGAAAGTAAGAGTCAATAATATTTTGGTCTATTAAAATATTTTCGTTGATAACGTCATTTACGAAAATAATTCGTTCAGCTTTGGGCGAGAAGATTTTTTTCCCAGAAAGATTGAACGTTGTATTTTCAGGGTATTGTACAATGATATGTGGGTAAGATTCAGTATATCTACTGCAATTGAGATAATGTATTTTAGAAGGTAATAAATTAACTATATCTTGTGAATAAGAGCTCAGATATACTGCACAACTCTTATTCATAATATTTAGTGCAATGCCAGCTCTAATAGCTGTTCCGCCATGTGTAATCTTATATTCGAAGAGTGAAGAGAATTCATACAACGTAGTGAAGTTATTTACATGACACTCAAGTCCTATATTATTCTTAACACAAAAAAGAATTAAGATCAGTAAATCCCTTATTGATTGAATTTCCTCTAGTTTATTAATGTCTTCATAACAAATTTTATATCTTAATATCAGTTCGTTAAAAAAATCTTGATTCCAAAATATTTCATGATCAATGTTATTGCTAAACCCTAAGAGAATTCTATTCATTATTAAAATTTTACCGAACCTGAAGTTAAGCCTGCCAAAAAATATTTTTGCGCGAAAAGATATAAGAAAAGTATAGGGACAGTTCCAATTATACTCATAGCCATCATTTCATTCCACTCATATGCATGTTGTCCCATTAATAGCTGAATGCCAATTGGAACTGTCCTCATCTCATACGATTTAGTCAAAGTAAGCGCGAACAGAAATTCATTCCAACATAGTAAAAAAGTATAAACACACGTTGCAACAATTCCTGGTAAAGATATTGGTATAATTACTCTACAAAGAGCTGTAAAATTCGAACCTCCATCCATCAATACGGCATCATCCAATTCTTTTGGTAAAGTATTAAAGTAACTGGTCATCATTAGAGTTGCGTATGGTATTGTGAAAACTAGGTAGGTTAAAATTAGAGCTAAGTAAGTATCAAAAATTTTGAACGTAACGACGATACCGAAGTACGGTATTAGCAGAGTTATAGGAGGTATTGTCTGTGTACTAATGATAGATAAATTAAGTATTCTTTTGAGCTTGAAATCGAACCTACTAAAACTGTAACCAGACAATATAGATATCAACAGTGTTAGTATGGTTACTATTATGGCAATAAAATAACTGTTGAAGAAAAATCTTAATTTATCTTCATCGTTAAAAATGTTGAAGTAGGCTGAAAGAGTGAAATTTTCTGGTATAAATGATGGGGGATACGCAAAAACCTCAGTGTTTGTTTTCACTGAACTAATAAAGATCCAGAATACGGGAAATAGTGTGAAGACAAGGCCGACTAGCAACCCTACATACACTAAGAACCGAATTTTTATATCTTCCTTAATCATTTGTACGATTGATTTGTTTTCTTATGTAGAAAATACTTACTATTAGTGACAACAAAAATGTTAAAAATGCACTTGTTGAAGCCAATGAAAACTCATATTTTGAAAATGCTAGTTTGTAAGTGTATGTACTTAGCATTTCTGTTGAATGTATTGGCCCTCCACCTGTTGTCATCCAAATCAGAGGGAAAACCTGTATTGTCCATATGAAGTCTAATAATATTAAAGTGTAAATTATTGGTTTTAATTGAGGTATGGTGATATTTATAAATTGTTGTCCCAAGTTAGCTCCATCAATCTTTGCAGCTTCGTATAATTCATTTGGTATCCCCTGTAAACCTGCTAATAAACTCACCATATAGAAAGGATATCCAGCCCAAATATTTATGAAGGTTACTGTATTAAGGGCTGTATCTCTAGATGACAACCACTCGATCCTCTCGTCTATCATTTCGAACGATAGAAGAATGTAATTTATTACACCACTTGGATCTAGAACAAGACGCCATATGATCGCAACAATCGTGGCTGTAAACAACCACGGGACTATATAAATTACCCTCAATATACTTTTAGCGATAATATTTAAGGATTTATAATTCAGTAAAAGAGCAAACGCTAACCCAATTATTAGATGAAAAAAAATGCTGGCGGCTGTGAAATAAATAGTATTATAAAATGAGATCCAGAATATGTTGTCGCTTAATATTTCTTTGTAATTTGATAAGCCCACAAAGTTTGGGCTCTTTTTCATGATAACATTATCAAAAAACGAATAATTAATAACTGTTATCATCGGTATTACCATCAATATTATTAGCAGGCTTATTGATGGTGTCTGGTAAAGATAAGGATATATTTTTTTCCTCACCCTTATTGTGTTCATTCTCTCTTTCTTTTGTAAGAAATTATTAAATAATCCATAAGATTTCGAAAAATTTTACATGTAAAATATTTCTCGTAGTTTTGTCTTAGTTATTAAGATTTTACTTCTAGCCCGCTAATATTTTTAGAACTAGTTACATTATTTCAACAGTTCTTATTTTGCCTATGTCAAAATAACTAATCTTATCAGGCCAGAAGTTTTAGTTAGCGTTTTAGAATTCAGCTATCCATCTTGTCTGAGCCTTTCTAGCTGTTTCTTCAGGAGATTGTTCTCCTTCCAGCATTAATTGAATTTCTTCGTCTAAAATTCTCATCAATTCACCAGCGACAGGCAACCCTGTAAACTCATTTTTGAGGTATCCATTTTTAAACATCGCAAATGCCTTTTCAAATTGCCGGTCTGCTTTCACAAAATCCGGCTGACCTTTTACATTTCCGGGAAACGCATTCGCAATTGACACTAATCTGCTGTTGACCTCAGCGCTCATTAAATATTCAACAAGTTTCCAGGCTTCCTTCTTGTTTTTTGAATGTTCGCTTACACCTATGCCCCAGGCTGCATACATTATCCCACTCTTATCTTTGAATCCTTTAGTTACTGGCATTTCAGTAATAGAGAAATTCAATTTTGGGTTTCTCTTTTTGATTAAGTTGATATGTGCAAGTGTCCCAACCATCATACCGACTCGCTCGTTGACAAATTCTTCGACTTTATCCTGCTCTTTTTTGGACAATGTTCCCGGTGAAATAACTCCTGCTTTGTGCATTTCATTAACAAATTTAAGTACTTCAACTACGTCTTCATTCTGTAGATCTGGCTTCCCATCTTTCATCATATTACCCCCTGATGCCCAAACCCACGACATTACGTCATTTTGAACACCCCACGGAGTTTCTAGTGATAACGGTAATACCCAGCCATACTGATTCTTTGACTTATCGGTCAACTTTTTTGCAGCTTCGAAGAATTCCCCTCTCGTTTTAGGCATTCCTCGTAAACCCGCTTCATTCATCATATCCAAATTCACAAATATTGGATATATGAACGATGCCACTGGGAACATGTAACTCCCACCGTCCAACTTTATGATTGCAGCAATTTCTTTTGTATCCAGAGTTCCCTGACTCATCAGTGGATTCATATCAGTTATTGCCCCTTGCTTAGCCAGGTCATTGACCCAAGCTCCATCGAGTCCTACGACATCACTCAGTGTTCCTGTCGCTGCACCTACAATTATCTGGTCTTTAATATTAGGATAAGGCCCACTAATAAGTTTAACTTCGATATCAGGATTCGCCTTTTCAAAGTCATCCATGATGGCCCTAAAACTTCCTTTTGGTAGCTCTGGCTCCCACCATTGTATAAACTCTATTGTCTTTTTGGCGAAGACAGCACTTGACAATAATAGAGATACTGAGATCAAGAACGAGAATTTTGCAAACTTCTTTAGAGATTTCATT
>JACLAD010015396.1_pt1 | contig 38079 bp, 35 predicted proteins | sample 8027901 | NCBI WGS metagenome assembly JACLAD01 (sample SAMN15725071, study PRJNA655200) | protist metagenome | isolation source: fluorescence activated cell sorting (FACS) single amplified genomes of... | place: Spain: Blaines Bay Microbial Observatory, Mediterranean Sea | collected 2016-07-05 | reverse complement strand
TGCTTTCGACGTGTTGGCCGAATCGCTTGGCGGAGAAGACCTATCGCAAGGCAAGCTGTTTGGTCACCGCTGCTTGAAGGTGGTGGGCAAGGCGTTTTTGGTCGACTTCGATGGCGACCTCGTCTTCAAATTGGGGCGGGACGCCATGGCGCCGTTGTTCGAGGCCCACGCCGACTTGGCAGGTTTCGACCCTTCTGGAAAAGGCCGTCCGATGAAGGACTGGCTGCAAGCCCCCTCGGACGATTCGGACCACTTCCAGATTTGGGAGGAGCAGGTGCGGGACTTTGCGCGAAAGACGGCCTGATCAGAAGAGCCAGCGGTGCCCAACCGTGATCATCCCGTAAGAGTCAAGGGCGCTGACTGCCCAACTTGTTCGTTGCGAATGGTCCACGCGCTCACGCCATTCGGGAAAGACCTTGGTGCCCAACCCCAGCATGGACAGCTCGAAGGAGAACACCCACTCTGAGCACTTCAGATCGGCAGCGGTCTTGCCCCGGCGCTCCAGTTTGCGCTGCTTGGAAGCGCTGATGTTCCGGTTGCAGCGCTTGGTCGGAACCCCGGTGGACGCATAGACGTGCAGCGGCCAAATGCGAACCCCAGTGGAGTAGCTCCATCCGGAGTCCCATTTCCAGCCTCCGCCCACCTTGGCGGTCACAATGGAAGGAAAGGCCAGTCCGAACTGTCCTTCGACAAAGCTGGTCTTTCCGATAAAGGTGCGGCCCCCGGCGAGCAAGGAGGTGCCTGGAAAGACCCCGTCTGAGGAGAACCCAGAGATGTACGCCAATCCCCAGTTGGTCTCGAAGTAGGCTTCGTTGCGGGCGTCTTGCGCCCAAGGGCCCTTTGCGACGCCGAGCAGGATGAACAAAAGGAGGATTTGACGCAGCATGTCGAATCGCAGGATGTGGCAATCTAACACAGCACAAGACGGCATCGTCTTTCGGTCTGCAGGTGTCAGCGTTCCGTTTGCGGACGAATGGTGGCCACGGCGCTCGAATGGGCTTCGATGTCGGACCGGTCCATGCGCATCTTCCGGAATTGGCCGTTGTGGTAGAGCGGCGCCTGGTTGTCGTAGAACTTACTGAAGACGTTGCCCGACTGGCCGGTCGGCAGGATGCTCTCGGCGCCGTCCACATCGGTGAAGTCGATGCCGATGCGCTTGGAAGGGCCGGAGAAGACGGTGTAGTCCACGTCGCGCTTCAGCTTGAACTCGTATTTGCACAGGGCGTCCTTGGCGGCCGGCAGCCCGAACGGCCCCACGTTGAGCCAATCGCCGAGCACAGGCACGTCGGTCATGGCGTGCTTGTGGGTGGCGGTGTGAAGCCGGTCGTAGCGCCAGGCGTCCACGTCCGGCCCGAGGGCGACCTCGAGGTCTTCGTGGGCTTTGAGCAGGGCGATGCCCAGTACGATGGAAGGCCCCTCCTTGAGGTCCGTGCGCACGTCGTCCCACCAGGGGGAGTCCGGGTTGGCGAGGAGCCGGGGGAAGGTGTTCTCGCTGATGATGGTCCGGTGCCAGCTCTCGAATTTCTCCGGGGCGGTCTTGGCGCCTGCGGCCTGCTCGAATTCGTCGTACATGGCCCCTTCAATGGCGCGGTACATCCAGCGGTAATAGAGAGTGGGGGCGATGTCACCGGCGCTGTGGGCGCCGTCCCAGTCGCGCAGGTGAGCTGCGGCTGCGTCGAGGTCCGTGTCGAGGGTGCCCGAGGCGATGTGGTCGAGCATCAATGCACAGTTCTGCGCGTACACGGGCGAATGGTGGTCCAGCTGCAATGCCTGGGCCTCGGCCAGCGTCCAGTCGTTCTTGCTGGAGAGGGCGTTGACGATGCCACTCGCCCGGGTGTTGCCGGAATAATAGTGACCGGGGTAATGCTGTCCGGCCACGCTGTCCGGTGCGTTGTTGGCCGAGTACACGTAGCCGGATTCCGGGTTGACCGATTTCGGGTTGTATCGGAAGGGAATCCACTCGGTGTAGTCCTGGGTGGGATCGGTGCCGTCCAGTGTGACCTTGGTATTGAGTCCCTCAGGCCGCACGGGCATCTTGGCGCAGGCCCACCAGGCGATGTTGCCCGCCGAGTCACCGTACATCAGGTTGATGCCGGGGGCGTGCATGACGGAAGCTGCAGCCTCGAAGTCGGCCATTTCCTCCGCGCGGGAGAACCCGAAAAAGGCCTCGTGAATGCGGTTTTCCGGGTATTGGGGATAGGCCCACCACATGGAGACCGAGTCTTCGATGAGCGGTCCGTGGTGGGTGCTCCGGACGTCAAAGGTCACCGGGTCGCTGCCGGCCACCTCGATGGTCTCCCTGCGGACGTCGAGGTCGCGCCACTCGCCACCGTGCAGGTACCGGTCACCGTTGAGGGTTTCGCAGTAGAGGTCGATGTCGTCGTTTTCGAACATCGTGATGCCCCAGGAATGGTGGCGTGTGTGTCCCATGGCAGGGAACGGCAGGCCCGCGAGGTGGTTGCCATAGTATTCGATCTCCGGGCAGTCGATGTGGGCTTCGTACCACACCGAAGGCTGGGCGTAGGCCATGTGCGCATCGTTGCAGAAGAGGACCTTGCCGGAGGCGGTTTTGTCCTCGCCGATGACCCAGGCGTTGGACCCAAGCCACTGGGGTACGGGGCGCAGGGCATCCAGTTCATGCACGCGGGACGCGATGCCCGAGATGTCCGATGTGCTTCGGTCCGCGGCCGGTGTTGGGGTAGATGCAGTGACCGGAATGAGCGTCGTCAACGAATCCCACTGCGCGTCGGCGGGTGATCCGGTGACGGGAATGGTGGCAAACCCCTCCACGCCTGTCGCCAAGTCGGCGAAGTACTTCGGGTCCAGGTTCCACTTCATCCAGTCCAGGATGGGCTCGAATTTCAGATGAATGGCAAATGAGTACGCCATGAAGCCCGTTGCGCAGTAGATGTCGTGGGTGTCGAACGGTTCGGGGTCCTGTCCGAGCAGCTCGTATTCGAGGGGCGTCCGTCCCTCGTCGATGAAGCGGTTGACGCCGGCCAGGTAGGCCGCCATCGCCTCTTGGATGCGCCGGGGACCGTTGGCGAGGAAGTCCGCGGTGACGCGGTCGGCCGCTTTGCGCATGCCGAGGGTGCGCAGGTATTGGTCGTTGGACACCATGTCCTCTCCGAGCAGGGCAGACAACTCCCCACCACCGGCGCGGCGCAGCAGGTCCATCTGCCAGAGCCGTTCGGACGCGTGGACGTAGCCAAGGGCGAGCATGGCGTCGGCCTCGTTGTCGGCGTAGATGTGGGGGACGGCCATGTCGTCAAACACGACTTCCACCGGAGCCGAGACGCCGTCGGCGGCGATGTCGAAGTTGTAGTCCGGTTGGTGCGATTGGACGAAGAAGACGGCGTAGCCAATGAAGAAGACGAGCAGGACGGCGAGGACGCGGAGGATCTTCAATGCGAAAGAATGAGGGGTCAGGCGAGGATGTCGAGAATGCGGTGGGTGGCGCGGCCGTCCCAGAGTGGGGGGATGGTCCCGGCTTTGGGCTGTTCGAGACAGGCGCGGATGGCGTCGAGGTCCCGGATGACCAAGGTGTTGGTGCCGATGTCGAGGGTGGAAGGCCGCTCTGTGTTTTCCCGGAGGGTCACGCAGTTCACCTGCCGGAAGGTCGTCTCTTCCTGGATGCCGCCGGAGTCCGTGATGACGGTCGAGGCGTGGGCGATGAGGTGCTGAAAGGTGAAGTAGTCCATCGGCTCCACGAGCACGATGTTGGACAGCGCCTTCATCTCCGACCAGATGCCGAACTCCTCGCACTTCTTGCGTGTGCGGGGGTGGAGCGGGAACACCACCTTCTGGTCGCGGGCCACGTCGCGGATGACCTCGAGGATGAAGTTCAATCCTTCAGCATTGTCCACGTTGGATGGGCGGTGCATGGTCATCAGGATGTACCGTCCGCGGTCAAGCCCGAGGTCCTTCAGGATGGGGTTGGCCTGGATCTGTTCGTCGAAGGCGACGATGGTGTCGATCATCGTGTTGCCCACGAGGTGCGCGGCGTTGGTGCCGCTCTTGACGTCCAGCCCTTCGGCCTTGAGGTGGTCGAGGCCGCTCTGTTCGGTCACGAAGTAGGTGTCGGTCAACTGGTCCACCAGGATGCGGTTGACCTCTTCTGGCATGGCCCGGTCGAAGCTGCGCAATCCCGCCTCGAGGTGGCACAGCGGCAGGCCCATTCGGTTGGCAGCGAGGGCGCCGGCCAGCGTGGAGTTCACGTCGCCGGGGACCATGACCACATCCGGTCGGGTGTCCTGCATGTAGCTGCCGAGGTCGGCGACCATGTGGCCGAAGACATCGGCCGGACCGTCGCCGCGGAGGGAGAGGAAATGGTCGGGCTGGAGCTTGAACTGCTCGAAGAAGACTCCGGCCATCGCCTGGTCGTAGTGCTGACCGGTGTGGACGATGTCGATGTCGATGTTTCCCCGTTCGCGGGCCAGTTTCTTGAACTGGGTCACCTTGATGAAGTTGGGGCGGGTGCCAATGACGATGAGGAGCTTCATGGTGCGGGTGGGCCCTCAGCGGCCAGCGAGGGGTTCAGGACGCCCGAAGATAGGGCGCCCCCCCATTGGCCCTCAGCGAACGACGAGTCGCAGGGACGTGTCCGCGCCACCCTCCGTCAGGAGTTGGCCGACGTAGGTGCCAGTCGCGAGGGTGCTGAGGTCCACGGTTTGCTGGCCGGTTCCCTCCCTGATGAGGACAGTCTGGCCGAGCAGGGTCTGGACCGTGAGCGTCCAGGATGTGCTGCCGGAGAGTCCGGTCAGGCGAACGGACCCTGATGCCGGATTCGGGACGAACTGGACGCGGTCGAGGCCGTCGGTCTCGGCGATGTCCGACAGGGTGCAGACGACCACACCGAGTACGTCCTCTGCAGGCTCGTTCTGCTCGACTTGGTCGACGATGACATTGCCCTCCTCATCTTCCACGCGATAGCTGTATTCCGAGGGGTAGAAGCCGCCGCTGACCTGGAAGTCGACGTCGTCTCCGTTCTGGATGTCGACGTAGCCGATCAGCGTACGTCCATTGAACCAGTATCCGCCAATGGCGTCGGCCAACACGGGGCCATCGTACACAAACAGGCTGGCCAGATCCCATCCGCTGAATTCGGACAGGAGGGTGACCTTGAGCCGGCTGCATTCGGGCTCGACTTCACAGGCCTTCAGACCGTAGACTCCCGCTGCGGATCCGTATTGGTTGCTGGAGTTGGCGGGCGAATCCGAATCGAACAGGACCGTGCCCTCGGCGTCGACGACCTCGAAGTTGCCGGGCCATCCATTGAATTGGGAGATGTAGTTCATGTCGACGACGGAGCCCTCATTGACGGCAAAGGCGAAGCTGTTGGAGAACCCGTCCAGGACGGTGGGTTCGCCCACGAGCACGTTGTCGACCAACACCTGCATGACGCCATCCCAGCCTTCCCCGCCGGGGGCGTTCATGTTGAGCGTCCAGGTGCCGCAAGTGCCCACAGGGTGGGGGAACTCGTAGTCGATGACCTGGTTTACCACATGCACGACACCATTGTATGCCAGGAGGTCGGGCACGGTGACTTGGGCGTTCTCGACGAAGATGCCGTCGTCGTTGACAAACGTGGTGATGTTGTCGCCTCCGTAGCTGATGAGCAGGCCGTTGTTCATCAACTGGTCGCTGGTGAGCGGCGTTTCCACGATGTGGCGCCGCAGGATCTCGTCCCAATAGGGGGAGTCGAACAGATCGTCCACGTCGTCGAACCCGTTTTCCTCGGCAAAGGCGAAGATGGCGTCGTCGGTGGGGGCGAAGACGGTGAAGTGGCCGGGCGCGTCTTCGTTGTCGTTGATGACGGGTTGGCCGATGAGGTCGTCGTTGAGCAGGTTGGCGTTGATTTCCTGCTCGAACAGGCTGTGGTCCGGGCTGTCGACCACGATTTGGTACACGGTCGCCTCTGGGGAAGTGGAGGGGGCCATGCCGTAATCGATGACGTGAACGACGCCGTTGTCGGCCACGAAATCGGTGGCGATGATGTTGGCCCCGGCGATGGTCAATCCGTCCGCATTCTCACCCACCACGGCACCCTCCCCATTCAGGGTGGGCAGGACCATGCCGGGCTCGAGGTCGGCAGCGAGGTAGGTGCCCTCGATGAAGTGGTACTCCAGGATGTCCGCCAGATCCGGGATGTTGAGCATGTCGAACTGGTTCAGGTTCATCAAGTCCTGCAGGGCATTGATGGCGTCCACATCCGGCAGGAACACCGTGTAGTCCTCAAGGCCCTCCATGGCGGCGAGGCAGTTGGGGCAGTTGTACTGCATGGCCCAGAAGGCGGCGAAGACGTCGGGCATGTCCTCGAAGTTACCGGCCCAGGCGTCGTTCAGCAGATCCAGAATGGTGAAGGCGTCGACGGTGATGGAGCCGACCATGCCAAGCTGGGCCTGGAAGCCGATGCTCGAGTCGAAGTGGTAGACCCCGGGGATGTCAAAGGTCACGACGCCCATGCAGGTGCCTTCTTCGGTTCCCTCGGTCTGATCGAGATAGAACTCGGCCGGGTTGTTCCACGGCTCACCGGTGAGCGTGTTGGTGATGCCGTTGACGTCGTGCGTGCCCTGCACGTTGATGAAGGCGACCGTCTCACCGGGGAGGATGGTCAACTCCGACGGTGCGAAGTCGTAGTCGGCCATCACGATGGTGTGGTCGGCCTCGCATTGCGCATGGAGCCGGGCCAGTGAACACAAGGTGAGGACCAGAAACAGGGTGCGGAAACAGCTGGTGCGCGTCATGTTGGAAATACTCTCCACTGTACAAGCGTGACGCATCCCGGTATGTTCTTGCCAAATCAGGGGCATGAATGGCACATTGCCCCTGGCGGAGGAACGGGTCAGCCCATGATGTGGTAGCCGCCGTCGATGTGGCGGATCTCGCCAGTGATGTGCAGCCCGGGCTGCATGAGGTGCACGATCTCGAGGGCGAGGTCGCGTGGCCCGGCATTGCCCAGTGGGCTCATGGATTCGGCCTTTTCGACATCGGACGGCTCGAGCGTCGCTGTGCCCGCCTTGCTGCCGAGGTAGGGCGAGAAACGCAAGGCGTTGACACGGATGCCGCGACTGCGGCCCAACTCGTCGGCCAATTCGATGGTGATGCGCTCGAGCGCCGCTTTGGCGACGCTCATGTTGCGGTAGGGGTGGAAGGTGACTTTCTCCGCAGCGATGTAGCTCAGCGAGCAAATGCTGGCCCCATCGCGCAGGGCGCCCGTCTTGAGCAGGTGGTGGGTGATGCGGACCAGAGAGAAAGCCGAAACGCCCAGGGTGTCAGAGAACTCGGCCTGCGTGACCTCCAGCAACGGCTTGACCTGCTTGTTGCGGATGGTGCGGTCCATGGCGATGGAGTGCAGGAACCCGTCCAAATGGAGTCCGTTCTCCGCCAGGCCAGTCCCGAGGTCGGCCATGCTCTCCTCCTGCGTCGCGTCCAGGATGATGATGGGGGTGTCCTCGCCCAATTCGGCCTTGACCGTCTCCCGGAAGGCCGCTTCGTTGGCGGAGAGGTAGGCCTGGGCCTTGTCGGAGAGGTCCGTGTGGTGGGGTGTGACGCCGAGGCCGGCGCAGACGACCTGACCGCCCTGTTCGACGATGGCTTTGGCGGCGTGAAGGGCGAGGGAGCCGGCATCGGAAATGCCGGTGATGAGAAAGCGCTTGTCCTGAAGCATGGTCAGACTTTGTAGAGGGCGGTGCCCCACGTCCATCCCGCGCCGACGGCGGCGAAGAGGAGGTGGTCACCCGGTTCGAATTCGGTGGAACGCCAGGTCTCGTCGAGGACGATGGGGATGGTGCCTCCTGAGGTGTTGGCGTAGCGGTCCATGTTGGTTTTGACCTTCTCCCAGGGCAGGCCCACGCGGCGGGCGACCTCCTCGAGGATCTTGATGCTCGGCTGATGCGGGAGCATGCAGGCCACATCTTCGATGGCCACACCGGTCTTGTCGAGCAGGGTGCCGATGGACTCGGGCACGGCCTTGATGGCGGTCTTGTAGACGGCGGGGCCATCCATCTGGAAGCAGTGTAGGCCTTGGGCGAGGGTCTCCTCGCTGGCTGGGCGTTCGGATCCGCCGGCGGGCACGGTGAAGCCGTCGCGGCCAGAGCCGTCTGTGTTCATGTCGAAGCCGATGAATCCGCGGTCCTCCTCGGTGGCGGTCAGCAGGATGGCGCCGGCCCCATCTCCGAAAAAGACGGAGTCGCGTCGGTCCCAGTCGATGATGTTCGAGAAGGTGTCCGCTCCGATGACCATGACGTTGCGGTACAGGCCGGAGGCGATGAACTGGCAGCCGGTGGTCAACGCGAAGAGGGCGCCGGAACAGACGGCGGCGATGTCGAATCCGGCGGCGTTCGTTGCACCGAGTTTCTCCTGGACCATGCACGCCGAGGCGGGAGCCGGTCGGTCCGGGGTGGCCGTGGCGAGCACGATGAGGTCCAATTCCGAGGCGGCCATGCCGGCCATCTCGAGGGCCCGTTGTGCGGCCTTTGTGGCCAATTCGCTGGTGGTCTCACCCTGGCTGATGCGGCGCTCCTTGATGCCGAGCCGTTCCTGGATCCAGGCATCGTTGGATCCGACGCGGTCGAAGTATTGGTTGGGGACGACGTGCTCGGGGGCGTACGAGCCGGTTCCGGCAATGATGGCGTTGGGCATGGCGCAAAAGAGAAGCGCCAATGATACATCTGTTTTTTTATCTAACTCACTGAAATTCAATCGTGGATCAAGTACACGAAATGCATCGAACCCACTGAGTATGACACCATTGACCCAACGGCTTTATGAAGCTTTTGCCCCTAAATTTGAATAAGTCGGGGACCATCGTGGAAAGGGGCAGGTGTGAAATGAAAACGGAGGCCACATGGGCCTCCATTTCAGGATCAACAGATGTGTTTCGGCTCACTCATCGAGAATGCACCGCAAGCAGAGCCCATAGGCCGGATCCAAGCCTCCACAGGCATCGAAAAACCGGTCCTCCTTGATGTGCACAACGGGCACGACCGTTACGATTCCCTCGTGCTCAACGTCCCAGTAACGCGTCCAGAACCACGCGGACTGATCGGCGTTCAAGTTCAACGAGGAAGCAGGTGCCAAGGGGTCAATGATGCCGGCGGGTTGGGCACAAAAGCCGAATTTGTTGAACTCAACGTCCGTGAGGGAGAAGTCCCAATCGGTGGGGTCACAGAACTCGGCACCGGTCACATTCGACCAATCCGCGGTAGAGATGCTGCGCGTGTATTGATGCAGTTGGCTGTATTCGTTGCCGGTGGACACGTCTGGTTTCCGGTCGAGAGCGGCTGGTACCGGGTCGAGTCGGTGTCCGGTCTGGGATGCCCACTGGCCAGCGATTCTCTTCTGGTGTGCTGGCCGGTTGAGACTCCGGAGGTCATCCAGGATGCGGCGGGAGACCTGGTCATCGAAGGGAACTTCGCCTCGGTCCAATGGTGGGCCGATGACATGGAACTCGAAGGCGAGACGGGCCTGATCCTGACGGCTCCAGGTGGAGACAACTACTCGGTGTGGGTCACGGATTTCTTGGATTGTCCTGGGGTGCAGTCTGATGCTGTGGTCTACGTTGGTGTAGGCGAGGGCGAACCGGACATGACGTGGAGCATTCACCCCAATCCGGTCGGAAAGAAGTTCACGCTGGAGGTGCCGCAAGAATGGCGGGGTTCACTGGCGCTGTTGCTGGATGCTTCCGGTCGCATCCTCGAAGAGCGAAGGGGGATGGGGACCACCACACAATGGAGGGTGGACAGCCGTTGGCCCGACGTTCTGTTTCTCCGAATGCTCCATCCGGAGGGCAGAGGTCAGCGTGTGATTCGCGTGCTTCGAGAGCGATGAAGTGGTGATTTGTGCCCCAATTTGTTCGTCATAGGACTCAGGATGGGCCTCAATGACGGGCCGGCTTCGGTTGGGGACACAAGCCAGTCCATCAGTCCCTATCTTAGAGCCATGCAGCGGAACAACATCCAACAGTGGTGGTGGCCCTTCGAAAACGGAGGTGCGCGCGTGTACAGTTGATTTTTCAGACCATCACACTCATCGCCCCCTCCACTCGAGGGGGTTTTTTGTTTTATGACCTACACACTTCACCATCATCGGCAACTCAGTGATTCACTGACTCCGGTCCAGGCTTATCTCCTCCTCCGGGATGAAGGGCCCGCATCGTGTCTGTTTGAAAGCACGGATTACCACAGCCGGGAGGACGCCCACAGTGTTGTGGCCTTCGATCCACTTGAGACATTGACCTTGACCCGCGAGGCCTTGAGACAGTCGGGGTATGCCGAGTCCATTGAGGCGTTTCTGGAGGGCATTGACTGTCCGGAAGCGAAGACTCAAGGTGGATTCCTGGGCATTTATGGGACCACGGATTTCGAAGCGGTGGACGGCATGGACCCGGACGGAAAGCCGCACGCGGGAGGGGGCGACAGCGAAGTCGTTGTTCAGTACTCCTTGTTTCGGTTTGTCATGATTTTCGATCATTTCAAGCAGGTCTTGGATTGCTGGGAGTTCTGTCCGGAGGGGGAGACCTCTCAATTGCCCTTGCTCTTGAAGCGGCTCGCTTCACCGGCGCCAGCGCCGGCTCCCTTTTTCAAGTCTGGGGAGGTGGAGTCCAGTTTGACCCGGAGTCAATTCGAGGAGATGGTGCAGGCGGGCATTCGACAGTGTCATGAGGGCGAGGTGTTCCAAGTCGTCTATTCCCGGCATTTCGAGCAGGCCTTTACGGGGGATGATTTTCAAGTCTATCGCGCCTTGCGGAGCATCAATCCGAGTCCCTTTCTCTACTATCTCGACGATGGAAATCGAAGGCTGTTTGGTTCCAGTCCGGAGGCGCAACTGTTGGTCCGCGACCGCATCGCCGAAGTTCACCCCATCGCCGGAACGGTGAAGCGCACAGAGTCAGAAGAGGAGAACGAAAGGGCCATCCAGGAATTGAAGTCGAGTGAAAAGGAAAATGCAGAACACACGATGCTGCTCGACCTCGCGCGGAATGACCTCAACCGCAGTTGTCACCGCAGCGAAGTCAGCCGGTTCAAGGAGGTTCAACTGTTCAGCCACGTCATCCATCTCGTGAGCCATGTTCAGGCCCGGCTCCGAGAGGGAGTGCATGCCGCTCGAATTTTTGGGGACACCTTCCCCGCAGGCACATTGAGCGGGGCTCCCAAACTGAGGGCCATTGAGTTGATTGCATCACATGAACCTCATGCACGCGGGCTGTATGGAGGCGCAGTCGGCTGTTACGGTCTGAATGGAGATTGCACCCACGCCATCGTCATTCGCTCATTCGTTTCCAAAACAGGCCGGTTGCATTATCAGGCAGGCGCTGGAGTGGTCATGGACAGCATTCCCGCATCCGAGGCGGATGAAGTAGAACGGAAGTTGCACGCCCTTGCCAAGGCCATGGATTTGGCCGAAACCCTTTGATTCCATGGCCATGCACACCACAGAAAAGACGGTGCTCATCATCGACAACTTTGATTCCTTCACCCACAACCTGGCGGCTTTGGTGGAAGAAGCCACGGGTTCACCCTGTCGGGTGATGCGCGCGGCAGAGGGCCGGCACAACATGGACGGGGGATGGAAGGCCGTCATTTTCGGTCCTGGGCCCTCCACCCCCGACGCTCATCCTGACCTTGTGGCCTGTCTCCGGTCCTTGCCGGAGGGAACGCCCGCGTTGGGCGTTTGCCTGGGCATGCAAGCGATGGCGGAGATCCATGGAGGGAGCATTGCGCTCTTGGATCGGCCCCGTCACGGCAAACTCAGAATGGTGAATGAGGTCAGGGCCTCCCACTCTTTCCAATGGCCGGAATGTCCCTTTCAGGTCGGCAGTTACCACAGCTGGGTGGTCGATGGGGTGCCGGACGGTTGGAAGCCGACGGCACGCGATGACGAGGGATTCGTCATGGCCATGGAGCACGACACCTGCCCATGGGCAGGGGTGCAATTCCACCCGGAAAGCGTCATGACTCCATCGGGTCTCGAGATGATGGTTCACTTTCTCAATTCCCCTCGACATGATTGACTTGAATCGCTTGAATGACATGAGGCGCCTTAACCGTTCGGAGGCACAGGCCGTCATGAATGACATGATGTCGGGGTCCATGTCCGATGTTCATCTGGCCGCGGCGTTGGCCTCTTTGAATCACCGCGAGCTTCACCTCGAGGAAATCCTCGGATTCCGGGATGCCATGTTGGAGCACGGCCAGACCGTGGATCTTGGTGGGGTGGCCTGCATGGATTTCTGCGGAACCGGAGGGGACGGAAAGGACACCTTCAACATCAGCACGGCCACTGCTTTCCTCATGGGAGCCATGGGGGTGCCGGTGGTGAAGCACGGGAATTACGGGGTGAGCAGCACGTGTGGGTCCAGCAATGTGCTTGAGAGCCTCGGTTATCGTTTTCCTCAGACAGCAGAGGACGCGAGGCGGTTGTTTGAACACAAGGGCAGTGTATTTCTCCATGCCCCATTCTTTCACCCGGCCATGCGCAACGTGGCCTCGGTCCGTTCGGCCTTGGGGGTTCGTACCCTGTTCAACATCATGGGGCCGCTGAGCAATCCGGCCTCTCCCACCCACCAGATGACGGGCACATTTGACCTGCGAACCCAGCGGTTGTATGCCTGGTGCACGGAACGGATGGGCATCCAAGCGGCTGTGGTGCACAGTTTGGATGGGCACGATGAAATCTCGCTTACGTCCGATGTGCGCGTCTATTCGACCCGAAGCCACTTTCACAAGGTGACCGTGGCGGACTTCGGATTGACGCCGTTGGTGCCGGGTGCCATTGGCGGTGCGGAGACTCCAGAGGACAACGCACAGCTGCTGTCCAATATCCTCAAAGGGGAAGGCACCGTAGACCAACGCCGTGTGGTGGCGGCCAATGCCGCCTTGGCCTTGACCGTATGGGATGCCGAGGCCACGCTGGACGCGGCCTTCTTCCGCGCCTTGAACTTCCTCGACTCCGGGCGTGCCTATGACCATCTCCAATCCTTGATTTCATGAACGCCGTACTCGACACCATCGTAACCGGTCTTCGCCAGTCCCTTCCAGGGCAAGAAGCCCGCGTTCCCATTCCGCAGTTGCAGACCTCCCCGCACTACGATGTGCCGTGTCTGTCTTTGGTCGACTACTTGTCCCGGCCCGACAAGAATGGCATCATCGCCGAATTCAAAAGGGCGTCTCCTTCGCGGGGTGCCTATCGCCTCGACGCCGACCTCTCTGAGACGACCCGGGGCTACATGCAGGCCGGATGCAGTGGCTTGAGCATTCTGACCGAGCCAGACCATTTCAAAGGTTCACTGGAGGATTTGCGTCTGGCGCGAAGGCTGCATCTCTGTCCCATCCTCCGCAAGGATTTCATGCTTGAACCCTACCAGGTGCACGAGGCCAGGGCGGCCGGGGCGGACGTGATCCTGTTGATTGCCGCCTTGCTCGACAAGTCGAAAGTGGCGGAGTTGGTCGGCTTGGCCCATGACCTCGGGATGGAGGTTCTGCTTGAATGCCATGGCGTCGAAGATCTTGACCTGTGGACGCCCGGCATCGATATGGTCGGGGTCAATTCGAGGAACCTCAGCACGCTGGATATGGATGCCCACCGGTTCGAACGGATGGTGTCTGACCTTCCGAAGGACAGCGTTTGGGTCGCCGAGAGTGGCATGCAGGGGGCGCCGGACATCGCAGCCGCTCGGGCTCTGGGTTATTCCGGTTTCCTGATTGGAGATGCATTTCTGAGAAACAGCCTTCCCCACCAGGAATGTGCCAGAATCGTGCGGGAATTGACGGAAGTGAAGGGGGAATGACAAGGCAATTTCACATCAAAGTCTGCGGATTGACCGCGGAGGACAACCTGCAAAACGTTCTCTTGTCGGGTGTGGATGCAATCGGCGTCATTTCCTGTCCGCCTTCTCCCCGTCATGTGGAGGTCGAAGACGTGGTGGACTTGCTGGAGACCTCCCGCCGATTGGACCCTCTGGTCGAGCGTCATTGGGTCGTTCGCGGCCTTTCCTTGACTGAGCTGGATGCGGCCTTCTCAGCGGGCTTGTCCTGCACGCATGTCCAATTGCATGGGGGGTACGCTAGAGCGGCCGCAGAACTCGTTCGAGACCATGGCCGACAGCCCGTTCAGGTCCACTCCATGGTGGATGACGCGTTCCCGTCTGTGTGGCCGGAAACTGAGCGGCTCTTGTTGGATACACCCAGTGAGGCCGGAGGCGGGACAGGCAGGCCGTTTGACTGGACGGCGTTGTCCCGGTGGCAGGCGCCTTCCGTCGAGGTGATTCTGGCAGGCGGGCTCCATCCTAGGATTCCGAAAGCGAAGCTGCTCAAGTTGCCGGACTGGGTCTCTGGATTGGACCTCAACAGCGGGGTGGAGACCTCCCCGGGCATCAAGTCTCCCGAGCTCATTCATCAATTCAAACACCTCTGCACATCATGACGCAGCATCCCCTCATACGGAACGGTTATTACGGAGAGTTCGGCGGGCAGTTCATTCCAGAAATGCTGCGCCGGAATTTCATCGACCTGGAACAGGCTTTCGAAGACGCTTGGAAAGACGCGGAATTCAAGTCCACTTACGCGGACTTGTTGCGAGATTTTGTGGGCAGGCCCACTCCGCTCCAGCGGGCAGACCGCTGGAGTGAGCGTTGTGGAACTTCAGTCTGGTTCAAACGGGAGGACCTCGCCCACACAGGGGCCCACAAAATCAACAATGCAGTGGGTCAAGTTTTGCTGGCGATGCGCATGGGGAAACGCCACATCATCGCCGAGACCGGTGCGGGTCAGCATGGTGTGGCCACGGCCACGGCCTGCGCTTGGGCCGGTTTGCCGTGCACCGTGTTCATGGGAGCAGAGGATATGGAACGGCAACAGCCCAATGTCGAACGCATGCGCCTCCTCGGTGCGGAGGTGCGGTCGGCGAACACAGGATCTCAGACGCTCAAGGATGCGACGAATGAGGCCATGCGGCATTGGATTGCCCATCCGGAGGAAACCCATTACGTGATTGGCTCTGCTGTGGGGCCTCATCCGTACCCGATGATGGTGGCTGAATTCCATGGCATCATTGGAGAGGAGACCAAGACTGCCTGTCAAACCAAGGGGATCAAACCGAGTCATCTCGTCGCTTGTCTGGGTGGGGGGTCCAATGCTTTGGGGCTGTTCCTCCCATTTCTTGACGAAGACATTGAATTGATTGGAGTGGAAGCCGCCGGGGCTGGCGTGGACAGCGGAAGGACTGCAGCGACGATTGAAAAGGGAAGTCCAGGCATCCTTCATGGTGCCAAAACCATGATTCTCCAAGATGATGAGGGGCAAATCGAAGAGGCCCACAGCATCAGTGCGGGCTTGGATTACCCCGGGATTGGTCCCTTGCATGCACACCTTGCGTCCACGGGTAGGCTCCGCACAGCGGCGGCCGAGGACGAAGAAGCGCTGCAAGCGGGACTGCTTTGCACCCGTCTTGAGGGGATTCTTCCCGCCTTGGAGACGGCCCATGCCTTGGCTTGGACCCTACGGGCCGACTGGTCTGGGAGTGAAGAGGTCATTCTCAATTTGAGTGGAAGGGGAGACAAGGACCTGAAGAACTACATCCAAAATCCCGGTGAATGATGAAGGAGCTGATGTCCATTTTGAGAGAAGACAATCGGGTGAACCTCTCCATTTTTCTGACCGCTGGATTCCCGGACATGAAGACAAGTCAGGCGTTGCTGAAGGTCTTGGCGAATCACCCTGCTGTTTCCTTTGTTGAGCTGGGCATGCCATTCAGTGACCCGCTGGCGGACGGTCCCACCATTCAGAGGGCGTCCGAAATCGCGTTGGCACAGGGCACCAAATTGGATGATGTCTTTGCGCTGGCCAGCGGGTTTCGTGCTTCCTGTGACAAGCCTTTGATGCTGATGGGCTATTGCAATCCAGTGTACCGCCGCGGTGTTGAGGCCTTCGTGACGCAAGCGCGGGATGCGGGGGCCTCGGGCCTCATCCTTCCCGATCTTCCTTATGCCTCGCATGACCGTGATTTTCGGAGCGTCCTCGAAGCGAATGGCCAGACCATGTCCTTCCTCGTCAGCCCGACGAGCACCGAGGAGTCCATGGATGAGGCCTTTGAAAAGAGCACAGCTTTTGTCTACGGTGTGGCCAATGTTGGATTGACCGGAGACGCCCAGTCGGTGGACAGGACGGCCTTTTTCGAGGGCCTTCAGGACCATCGAACGCGTTGCCCCATCGTGGCGGGATTCGGAATCTCTGATCCCGCGGACATCCAGCAATTGGAGGGCTTCGTGGATGGGGCCATCATCGGCTCGGCCTTTCTCCGTGCGCTTGGCCCCATTGGGGAAAGCAGGCCTTCTGAATCCGAGGCAGTCCAACGGGCAATCGCGTTTTTAAGTCTGTTCACCCCCCACTCGCAACCATGATCGTCCAACTTCATCATCCATCTTCCTCTGAAGTGATTCAGGAAGCTGAATCCTTTCTCGCGTCTTTGCATGTGCGGTCTCGGCTTGTGCAAACCGCGGATTCCACGATGTTCGTCGTGTATGCCGGTGACCTGCCGGATCCACGGCGCATCCGACAATGTCCCGGTGTCCGGGATGTCCACCGGATCTCCGATGATTTCAAGCTCGTCAGCAGCCAATGGAAGCAGGGTCGCTCGACCGTCCGGGCAGGTGAGGTCGACTTCGGTCCGAGGGACTTTCAGTTGATCATGGGACCATGCAGCGTAGAGGGAGAGGATCAACTGGAGTCCGTTGCCGCCTTTCTTGCAGCACAAGGGGTCAGCATGATGCGTGGAGGCGTGTACAAACCCAGAAGCAGTCCTTATTCGTTTCGGGGCATGGGGCTGGAGGGGCTGGATGTGTTCCGGCGGGTGGCCGATCGACATGGACTCGGCATTGTGACCGAAGTGATGGAAGTGGCCCAGATCGAAGCCATGGTCGACAAGGTGGATGTGTTTCAAATCGGAGCCAGAAACATGCAGAATTTCAATTTGCTGGAAGCCGTGGGTCAATCGGGTCTACCGGTCCTGCTGAAACGAAGCATGTCCGGCACAATCGAGGAGTTCCTCCAATGTGCTGAGTACATCTACAATGTGGGAAACGAGCGCATTTTGCTGTGCGAAAGGGGCATCCGAACCTTCGAAAGCGCGTATCGGAATACGTTTGATGTGAATGCCATCTCGTATTTGCAAGCGCGATCACATCTGCCGGTGATTGCCGATCCATCTCATGGAGTGGGACTGCGTCGTCATGTGGTGGACGTCGGGCTCGCGGCAGTGGCGGCAGGAGCTGATGGCCTGATGGTTGAAATCCATCCCCGTCCGGATGAAGCCGTCAGTGACCGAAATCAAACGCTGTATTTCGATCAGGCGGCGAAGCTGATCGAAGGGAGCCGAAAGGTCCATGCATTGAGGACCAGTCTGGTGCCGTGAATCCACTGTTGGATGAATGAAGTCGACAGTTGGAGTCCACAATGGAGGCACGATGTGTCATGGACAGGTGGCCCCGAATTGAGCCAAGACGAGAAGGACATCCGCGGAACCGACAAAGCCATTGTTCATGGTCCACGGGACGGCGGATCCGACTGTGCCCTTTGTCAATGCTTTGCTGTTGCAGTCGACGTGGGACGACATGGGCGTGCCCAACATTCTCTACGACCTCGAAGGTGCGGGCCACGGGCCTTGGGGCGCCACGGTGCTGGATGCCGATGGGGTCCCGCAAACGTTGGCGGAGCTGGCCTACGACTTCATCGTCGCCCAACAAGCTCTGCAGGTCGAATAGGTTCTCGGATTCTTCAAGGCCAGGGGGTGCAACTTGGGTCACGCTTCGTGGGTCTGTGTGATGAGACCTTTGGATAAAAACCCGCAGGATGTTCTTCATGAAACCCAATGCCGACTGCTCCCGAGAGGAGGTCGCAGGCGCCGTTCAGGACGCCAATGCTGTCATCATCGATTGCCGCACCCCGGGCGAAACCGCCGGGGGCATGGTCACGGGCGCCCAGGAGCTCGATTGGCTGGCTGGCGCTTGGACCGAAGAGGCCATGCAGTCACTGGACCCCGCCAAGTCTTACTATCTCTACTGCCGCAGTGGCAACCGCAGCGGTCAAGCGGTCAAGCTGCTCCGCGCCAAAGGCTTCAATGCCGTATTCAACGCCGGCGCCTACGAATCACTCCAAGGCCTCTGAGGCCTGCTCGAGTTGGGCTTCGGCCGGCGGGAAACCCTGGCTCACGGTTGCCTTGTGCGACATGAGGCGGCGATCTTGGCCCCATGATGGTGTGGCGGTTGTTGGCGGTTCTGGGTGGCCTGTTCGTGGTGGCCTTTTTCGTGTTGTTCATGCCGCCGATTGTCCACGACCGCGTGGAGCCCGAGCGCACGGTAACGGGCGTGGTGTCCCACCTCGGTTGGAGTGAAAAGAGCCAGGACCTGCAGATGCGGCTCGCCGGCGATTCCAGCCATTACTACCTGAACCGTGCCCTCGGCATGGGCATTGACGGGGCGGAATGGAAGGCGGCCATGCTCGGCGACACCGTGACGTTGGAAGTTGTGCATCGCCCTTGGGGCCTGGCCCGGTGGACAGGCGTTGGCCCCATTCGCGGGTCATCTTTCATGGCGACACTGTTTACCGCACCGGCCGGATCCGCCCGTTGCCGGTGGTGAAGTAGATTCGGTCCATGCCCTCTGGATTCTTTGCCCTGCTCGATGACCTCGCCCTCGTCATGGACGATGTGGCGGCGATGACCAAGGTGGCCGGCAAGAAGACCGCCGGCATCCTCGGGGACGACCTGGCGGTCAATGCGGAAAAGGCGGTGGGATTCCCGGCCTCACGGGAGCTCCCGGTGCTGTGGGCCATCACCAAGGGGTCCTTCCTCAACAAGCTCATCATTCTGCCGCTGGCGTTCCTGCTCAGCGCTTTCGCCGGCTGGCTCATCCAGCCCATCCTCTTTGCAGGGGGTGTCTATCTCGCCTACGAAGGCGCCGAGAAGGTGGTCCACACCCTACGTCCCCACGCGGATCATGGTTCAGGTCCTGTGGAGCGGCCGGATGAGAAGACGCGCATTCGTTCTGCCGTGCTCGTGGATTTCATCCTGTCGGTGGAGATCATCATCATCGCCTTGAGTCAGGTGGTCGATGCCGAGCTCATGGTTCAGGTGTTGGTCGTGTCCATCATCGCCCTCGTGGCGACTGTGGGCGTCTACGGCTTGGTGGCGCTCATTGTTCGCATGGACGACGTGGGCATGGCGCTGGCCAAACGGGATGAGGTCTGGGCCCAGAAGCTCGGGCGCGGGATGGTCCAGGCGTTGCCGAAGCTCATCCGCGTCATCAGCCACGTCGGCACGGTGGCGCTGCTCCTCGTTGCAGGCGGCATCTTCCACCACATCGACGCTGTGCACCACCTCTTCCACGGGTGGCCAGGTCTTGTTGTGGACGGCTTGCTCGGCCTGTTGGTGGGCAGCGCGGCCCTCGCGTTGAAAGGGCTGGGATCGAGGATTCGGGGCGCGTTCAGTAAGTGACGGGTATGCCCGCATCGTTGCGGGAGAAGGGCACAGTCACCCCGACGGACGGGAAGATGACATTGCCGTCGGTGAGAAGGGCGATGTCCCACAAGGCGCCGGATTCATTGGGCCGTACTGCTCGAATGCCGAGGGAGGAGGTGCGTTGCTTCATGATCAAAATGGTTCGGGATGTGCCCCTTTCTTGAACGGAAAAAGCCCTTCGATGGTTACCCTGTCATGGGACGCAAGCGCGATTTGAAAAACGTGTACCCCAAGCGACCGCCTGCATGGAACCCGGAGGACCCGGAGGACTTGAACGATTGGGGAGAGGAGTTGCACCGCATGACGGAAAAACGCCGTCGCACCCACGAGCAGCACAAACCAGGCAAGGACGAGAAGTCCTCCTGAGGTAAATTCCTCAACGAATTGGCTTCAAGCCTGTGCCCATTTCTCTTCCAAAGCCATGGCATAAAAAAAAGCCCCCGAATCGCTTCGGAGGCTTTTCATGAAAGGAAAGAAGGTCAGGCTGTGGCCATTTTTGCAGCGGAGCCCGCCCGGGAGGCGGACAGCCAAGCGTAAATGGCCAGGCCGAGCATGATCACGAGCAGGGGAATCGGCGGCTCCACAGGCATGGTGGCCATGTGGTAGGAAGCAACGCCAATGATGCCCAACGTGCCGATGGCAAATCCTTTGAGGACTTGATCGGCTCCAGCTTCGAGGTTTCTAGAAAACCACAGGACCATTCCCGTGCAAAAGGCGATGCCAGCGAGGGCTTCATGCATGGAGGTGCCGACGAGCAGGGCCATTTCACTCTCTGCGATGCCCGGGAAGGCACCGGTGGCAATGGCACGGGCACCGAGGAAGATGCCGAATGCCTGTGCCAAATAGACGAGGCTGATGACGGTCAGAGAAGTGCGTGTACTCATCATCAAGCTGCTTTGGCAGCTCCGCGCTGGTACATCATGCCGATGAGAGCGCCTGCAATGCCCATGAAGATCACGTTGGCGACAATGTCCATGCCCACTTCCGCAATGGGGAAGATGTGACCGCCGTCACACGTGAAGAAGGCGTAGACGAAAATGTTGAGCAACCCATTGGCGGTGAGGCCGGCGACGGCTCCGTGAATGGCGCCGTTGCGAAGGGAGTAGTCGCCTGCGAGGTTGACCATGTAGGTGGCGAGGCCGACCATGAGCAAATTGCCAAACAACATGGCGCCCACATTCATCTGATCTTGCGGTACGACGCAAGAACTGGTCGGATATGGCATGATGGCCATATAGAAAACGCTGCTGACAACGACGAAGGCGACGAAGCCCGCGAGAAAGGGAAGTAAATGTTTCATTGAACAGATAAGGTGTGCCTTAAAAGTAAGGTAGGAATCGCACTTAATCTACTTGAAATGAAGGGATTGCTGACAGTCTGGTGTGCCAATTAGGATTTGTGAAACTTGTTGTTTTTGTTCCTTCAACAAAAGAGGGTGTTGCTCGATTTTGGGTTGGTTTTTGTCGAACCAGGCACTGAATGAAGTCGACAGCCCCGTGGTGACGCAGTATAGGGTTTTGGACAGCCTCAGTCCGGGTATTCGGGATGTACCAAGCCAGAGGTGATCTACGGATGCCTTGGAAGTACTTTGAAATCCAATGCGCATGGGACGTACAGAGCGGTGTCAACGGCTTCCTGCGATGGCCACATCTCGTGGACGTCCTACCTTTTGCTCGATGCCTTTTGGATTGAAGTCTGTTCTACTGGGGGGGTGCTGTTGTCTGGTTTTTTGGGCGGGGTGCGGAGACGTTCCGGTACCCACTGCTTTGGAAGTCCAGTCTTGGACGTTCCAGGACACCAGTGGTCTCTGGCGAACAGCGGATGTGCCGGGCTCCATTCACACCGACCTCTTGGTCCACAATCTCCTTCCGAACCCCTTTGCGGACCAGTCCGAGTTGGACGTTCAATGGGTTGAAAATCGGGATTGGACCTATCGCACGGTGTTGCACAGTCCGCCTGATGATGGGGAATGGGCGCTGGAATTCGCTGGGTTGGACACGTATGCCGAGGTCGAGGTCAATGGGGTCGGGGTGCTGTCTGCCAACAACATGCACCGAACTTGGCGCATCCCTGAGGCCGACTTGTCTCTTGCTGGATACGACACCTTGGTCGTGCGCTTGCTCAGTCCCATTCGCATGGGGCAGGCTGCCTTGGATGGGTCGCCTTGGCCGGTGCCCGCCAGCAATGAGGCCAAGCCGATTGGGCGCCAGACCAGTGCGGTCACGCGGAAGGCGATGTACCACTACGGCTGGGACTGGGGCCCCCGACTCGCGACCAGTGGGATTTGGAAGCCCGTTCGTTGGGTGCGGACGGACTTGGAATTGCCGCCATTTCGGCTGATGGTGGAATCTGCGGACACAGCCATGGCCAACTGTCGTGTGCGTTGGGAGCGTCCCGTGTCGGACATCACTGCCCGACTGCAGAAAGACGGCCAGGATGTCGCCATGCAATGGGTCCGCATCGATTCGGTGACCCACCAGTTCACCGTGGCCCACCCCGATCTCTGGTGGCCGAACGGCATGGGCGACCAGCCACTGTATCAGCTGCTGCTCTCAGGTTCGGACGGACAAAGGGCGAATTGGCGCTTCGGCATCCGAACACTGGCTTGGAACCGGGCTCCGGATGCGCATGGCCACGCGATGCAATGCGTGGTCAATGGCGTTCCGGTTCAGGCCCGCGGGGCCAATGTGATTCCGCCCGACTTCTTTCCGGTCCGCGCGGAGACCCGATGGCGAAGGGTGATCGAGGATGCTGTGGCGGCCCACATGAACATGGTCCGCCTCTGGGGCGGTGCCCACTATGGAGACGAGCGGCTTTACGATTTGTGCGATGAATGGGGCATTCTCGTGTGGCAGGACTTCATGAACGCTTGCGCCATGGTACCGGGCGATGCGGCATGGCGAGCCAACTTCCTCGCTGAGGCCGAGCAGCAGGTGAGGCGCCTTCGGAACCGGACGTCGCTGGCGATTTGGGCGGGCAACAACGAGTCGGAGAAGGCGTGGCGCGACTGGGGATGGCAAGACATGTATGGACTGCACGGCGCCGATTCCGCGGCGGTCGCCCGGGCGTATCAGGTGGTCTTCGAAGCGGCCTTGCCGGAATTGGTGGCCCGATTGGAAGGAGGGGAATACCAACCTTCCTCTCCCCACCACCTTGATCTGGAACAACCGAAAGCGTCGGGCGACCAGCACGATTGGGGGGTGTGGTTTGGCAAGACCGGGTTTGAGTACTACACGGACGAAGCGGGGCGCTTTGCGAGCGAATTCGGCTTGCAGAGCTTGCCGGATCGCCGCACGTTGCAGGAAGTTGGGGTGCAGGATTGGACGGATGCCACCCTGCAGTTTCGCCAACGCTGCACCATGGACTGGCTCGAACCGGGCTTTGATGGGTGGGACATGATGCGGCACTATGCCGCGATGTACTTCGCCGACCCCGAGGCGGTGGATGTGGCCAATTGGACTGGTGGTGACCGACTCGCCGCTTGGACTTATATGAGCCAGCTGACCCAAGCCGAAGGGCTCCGGCAGGCTGTGGAGCGTCACCGTTGCTCTCAAGGCCGGACATCGGGCTCCTTGTATTGGCAGTTGGACGACGTCTGGCCGACCGTGTCGTGGTCGACGGTGGACCATGCCGGCCGGTGGAAGTTGGCCCACCACGCCGTGCGCCATGCCAACCAGCCGGTCCGCATCGTGCCGGACCGCAGCGCGTCATCTTGGATGGCCCTCAACGCCGGACCGGACCCGGTGCGCGGCACGCTGACTTGGGCGCACCTGTCCCTGACCGGAGACACCCTCACCAGCGGGCAGAGGGCCTTGGACGTCTCGGCTTTCTCCGAAGCGAGGTTGTCCTTCATGCCTTGGTCACAGGAGGCCTTGTGCGCTTGGTCGTGGCGCAATGAGACAGGTCAGATCGTTGACGAAGGCGTCTTTTTTCCGCGGCCCGTGAGCCAAGTGGATTGGCCCGCTTCGTCGGTGCGGGTGGAGCCCACCGGTGACGGCGTGATGTTGAAAACGGGTGCTCCGACAGCGGGGGTATGGTTGCGCGCAGAGCACGCTGGGCGCTTCGAGGACAATGGGTTCCTGCTTCTTCCGCACTGCCCCAAACGCCTTCGTTTTCTGGACCCAGACGGTGCCCCTGCCGACCCTGGACTGGTCAGGGTGACCCACTTCGCAGAGGTTCAGTCCGCCCTCAAGCCTTCCATTTGATGTTGCACCCCATCGAGGGCGCTTGACCTTCTGCAGGGACGGTTGCCCCGGCGAGCAGCTGATCCAACACCTTGGCCAGGTCTTCACCTGTCACCGGAATGTCATTGCCCGGACGCGATGCATCGAACCGCCCGCGGTACACGCACCGCCGGTCGGCATCGAACACGCTGAAATCGGGCGTGCACGCTGCATCGTACGCCCGCGCCACCTCCTGCGTCTCGTCGTAGAGGTAGGGAAAATCGAACCCGCATTCCTCTGCCAGCGCCTTCATCTCCTCCGGGCCGTCCATCGGGTAGTTGGCCACATCGTTGCTGGAGATCGCGATAAATTGGATGCCGCGCTGACCGTAATCGCGCGCCATCGCGGTGAGCTGGTCGAGGATGTGCACCACGAAGGGGCAGTGGTTGCACATGAACACGACCACCGAGGGGCGCTCCTCCATGAGGGACTGTCCATGGACGAGTTGTCCATCCACGGCATTGGGAAGCTTGAAGTCGGCGGCCTGAAAGCCCAAGGGTATCTCGGTGGTGGGGGTCAATGCCATGGCCACCGAAACTAGCACGCTCCGCACAAAGGAACCTGAGGCCTTCCGCACGAACTGATACGTCTGTGCCATCGCCCCGAAGCCGTCGATCTCTTAGTCCCGTCGGGACTTGAGCCTTGCCGGTTAGGCGAGGGTGGCGACGCTGAAGGTAAGAGCGTGGCCGCGGACCTTCACGCGGTTGCCGTCGAGGGCGCAGTGCAGTTGGCCACGTCTGGCGGAGCGTTGTTCAGCCCAGAATGCCGTCTGGCCGGTTTGGGTGTTCCAGTAGGGGACGAGGGAGCAGTGGGCCGAACCCGTGACGGGGTCCTCCAGAATGGTGGCCTGTGGGGTGAAGAAGCGGGACACGAAGTCGACGTCGTCGCCGGGTGCGGTCACAATGACGCCGCCGTGGCCGAGGTGGATCTGGTCGAATTCTGCGCGGTCGATGGTGATGGCGTCTACCGTGGCCTGGTCCGGGTAGACGAGGACGTAGTCGCGGGCCTTCAGGACGGCAGTGGGGGCGTGGTTCAGGGCGTTGGCGATGGGCTCTGGCAATTTGGCGGGCTCCGGTGGTCGCGAGGGGAGGTCCATCTCGAGCCGGCCGTCGTCGGTCTTGCGCACCGTCAGGATGCCGCTGGCGGAGTTGAAGCGAACGGCTTCCGCGTTAGGTGTGATGTGGTGAAGGACAGTGTGGGCGCTGGCCAGGGTCGCGTGGCCGCACAGGTCCATTTCGATGTCAGGGGTGAACCAGCGCAGGTGGAATTCGGCCTCGGGATCGTCCGGGGTGGGGACGATGAATGCGGTCTCGGCCACCGCCATTTCCTGGGCCATTTTCAGCATCCAAGCGTCGTCCGGCCACCGGGTCATGGGGATGACGCAGGCGGGGTTGCCACCGAACGGGTCCAGGGTGAAGGCGTGGATGCGGTAGCAGGTCAGGCTCATGGGTGGTGGAGTGTGGCGGCGATGTTCCAGAAGTTGAACGTGCTGTCCGTCCAGGATTGAGCGCCGGGAATGGCGATTTCGAGGGTGTGCTCGCCGGCGGCGAGGTCGCCGAGTTCGAGGCGGAGTGGCTTTACATCGTCGCCCGGGCACCAGTTGGAGCGGCTGAGGTCGGAAGAGGCGACGCGCTCCTCGAGGGTGTCGCCGCGGACGACGTAGGTGGAGGGCCAGAAACCGCTCGTCGGGTTGAACCTGCGGTAAGCGCCGCAGTCGGTGCGCCAAGGGGTCCATCGCTTCAGGGTGTCGCCATCGAGGAGGAGGAGGTGCTCTTGCTCGGTGAATTCGTCGCCACCCGCATGGCCGCCGTGGCCCGTGGTCAGAAAGTCGAGGGTGGCGCCCTTTGAGGCGGCGTCGAGGGTGAATGGGACCGTGAGCGGGCTTTCGGGGAAGGCCGTGTAGGGCCGCTGGTCGTGGGCGAGCTTGGTCGTGTTGAGGAGCGGGCGGGTGGTCTGATCGAGGGCGACATCGCAGGGGAGGTCACTCTCTTCCATGGTGATGCTGGCGCTCACAGTGTAGCCTTCAGCAGTCCAGGTGTCGATGTAGATGCCGACCCACAGTGTGTCGGTGTCGGTGAGCCACGATTGCATGTGGGAGAGGTCCGCGGACCAGTGGACACTGTCGGCCCAAGCGCCGACGGATTCTGGCTTGAAGGCTTGGGCGCGTTCACTGTGGCTGAAGTGGCCGACGCCGAAGGGGGTGATGAAGCGCAGCAACTCCAGGGCGGGCTCCCGGTTGGCTTCCTCCGGGTCGGACACAATGCCAGCGAAGCCGATGGTGTCGGCATCGCCGCCCTGCTGCATACGCTGGAGGTAGTCGCGGCCCGCCCCGTCCGCAAAGGCAAACAGGGTGCCGCTCTTGTCCCACGGGTCGCCGGCGGAGCGCAAGCTGACGTCCACGGTGATGGCGCACTGTCGGTCGCGGTGGGGCAAGGCGATCGGCTTCAGCCGGATGCGGCCGTCATCGAGGCGGAAGTCGCCTCGGTCGGTCAGGACCGTATCCATGGGCCGGCCGGGCACGAAGGCCATGGTGTCAGCGGACCACAGCACGACGGTGTGGTCCCCGAGGGCAGGGAGGTCGTTTCCCGTCTGGCAGGACACGAGCAGGGCCGAGATGGCAGCCCAAAGGATGAGGTAGAGGCCAAGATGGAGGCCAGCACCGAGTCGGGGGGGCTGGCGGGTCACGCGCTGCAGGTCATGTCGGCGCCGCAGCAGAGGGGCGACTTGATCTTGCCCTCGCAGGACGGGCAGCGGGAGACTTGAACGGAAGAACCGTCGGGCAGGTCGAGGTGACCGTTTTCCAAGGGGACGTCGCATTTGGCGCATTGGGCCTTGACGGACATGCCGCATTGGCCGCAGGAGTACGTGGCGTTCATGCCCTCAATATCGGAAATGAAACAGCCCCGCAGTGGAGACTGCAGGGCTGCTTCGTGTTCGGGCGGGCTCCGATTACTGGAACACCCGGATGTAGTCGACGGCCATGAAGCCCGGGAAGGGTGTGGTCTCGTCCGGGTCGCCGGGCCAGCTGCCACCGATGGCGACGTTCATGATGAAGAAGAACGCGTCGTTGAACGGGTAATCGAACCCATTCATGTTGGCCGGGGTAATCGTGTGGTAGTGCTGGTCGTCGAGGAAGAGCTTGATTTCGTCCTCCTGCCACTCGAGCGAGAAGACGTGGAACTCGTCCGCGAACGTGGCCGGGAACTCCAGGGCAGGGGCGATGACGCCGTTGTACTGGCGGTTGGCGTTGTCCGGTCCCCAGTGCACCGTGCCGTGGATGAGGCGCGGCTGATGGCCAACGAGCTCCATGATGTCGATCTCGCCACAGGCGGGCCAGCCCACCTGGTCGATGTCGGACCCCAGCATCCACAACGCCGGCCAGATGCCCTGGCCGATGGGGAGGATGGCGCGGATGTCGACGCGGCCGTACTGGAAGTCGAAGATGCCCTGCGTCTTCAGTCGGGCGGAGGTGAAGCCGCCGTCGTTCCGAGCGAAAATGTAGCACCGACCATCCTGCACCGTGACGTTCTCGGGACTGTTGGTGTAGTTCTGGAGCTCATTGTTGCCCCATCCCCAATTGCCGTTGCCGAGATCGTAGGTCCATTTGGATGGGTCCGGGACACCGGGGGTGTCGAACTCGTCGCCCCACACCAAGGTCATGCCAGGATAGGAGTCCGGCGTGCTGTAGCCCGCATCGCTGATCTGGATGCTCGTGTCATCGTTGCGGATGGTGCCCACGGCCTCCTGGATGTTGTCCCGGAGGTAGCCGCCTTCCGGCGCGCTCAGGGAGACGGTGAAGTTCTCGTCCGGCTCCAGCCACTCGTCCACGATGATCTCCACCTCGATGGACTTCTTCGTTTCGCCTGGGGCAAACGTGAGGGTGCCCGAGGTGGCGGTGTAGTCCTCGCCAGCGGTTGCGGATCCGTCCACCGTGGCGTATTGGACGCGCACCTCTTCGGTCTTGGCCTCGTCAATCCTCACGTCGAAGGAGAAGACGGAGTTGGCCTCGTTCTCGAAGGCGGTCCGGTCGTTGGAGAACCGGAACTCGGCGGGCGTCTGCTCCTCGCCACCATCGCAGGTGGTGAAGAGGAGGATGGAGGCCACAGGAAAGATCAGCGGGCGGAGGGTCATTGGGCGGCGAAGTAGAGGGTGAAGTAGCCCTCCCCTGCGGAGCAGTCCCCGAGTTGGAGAGGGGCAGACACCACGAGGCGGTCTTCGGTGAGCTCGATGATGTCAAAGTTCGGACCCGCATCCCACACGCCCATGAACCAGCAGAAGCCGAATTCGTCTTGGGGCAGGTAGATCTGGTCCTCGCCATTGATACCGGCACCGTCGAACAGGAGGTAGGACAGCGTGTCGGGCACTTCGAGCGGGGTGACCACGTAGCCTTCGTAGGGGTTCACGGTTCCTCCGTTGTTGTTGTAGAAGTAGTGGCCGTCGGTCGTGAACTGGTAGCTGTCGTCGTACTGCTCGGGCACGAGCCCGGCGAGTGGGCTGCTGTACCATTCGCTGCTGCCGGGCTGCGGCCCCACCGAGATGGCGCCGGCATCGCCGGAGAAGATCCACGTCTTCTGGTTGTCGCATCCAGTCAACAGGGCGAGCGTGCCCTCGCAGGGGAGCTCGACGGTGTTGGCCACGAAGATGCTGTCCGAGGCGCTTCCGGATCCGCCTGCTCCGTAGACGGAGTAGGTGACGCCGTACGTGCCGGCCTGCGGATAGAATGTGGTGTCCTGCGTGGCGTTGCTCGTCAGGTTGTTTCCGAAGTCCCAGAAGTGGAGAAAACCGTCACCGGCCAGCGATGTGAAGACGACACGGTTGGAGTCGACATAAGGCACCGCAGCCGTGTCGACGTAGAGGTATTCCCATTCGAAGGAGGCGTCCGGTGCGCCCGGCAGATCGATGCCGTCTTCTTCGATGGGTTGGCAACCTGCTGCAAACAAGAGGGCCGCGAGGGGGAGGAAATGATGGAAACGCATCAGTATCCGGGGTTTTGGGTGATGAGGCCGCCACTGAGGGTGATCTCATTGCTGGGAATGGGGAAGAGTTCGTTGACGCCGGCGGTGAAGCTGTAGCTTGCGCCGGGGAAGTGCTCGTCAAGGTGGGCCTGCATCACGTCGGCAGCCCGGCCTTGGCGGACAAGGTCAAAGAAGCGGTGTCCTTCGAGGGCGAGTTCCACCCGGCGCTCATGCCAGATGTCCTCGAGCGTCACGTCTTCGTTGAAGATGGGCTGTCCACCGCCTGCCGGGAAATGAGGTCCTCCGAAAAGCGGGAGGGCGGCACACGGTGCAACGCCCGCAGGCGTGCCGGCGCACCAGTCTTCACCGCGGGCGCGGTCGCGAACGGCATTGACCATGTCGTTGGCCTCGTCGATTCGTCCCGTATTCACGCAGGCTTCGGCGTGGAAGAGCATGATGTCGGCGAGGCGGATGACGCGGTCGTTGGTGTGTCCGTTGGGGTTCGGGTCACCGAACGGCGCCTCCTCTGCGGCATTGTTGAAGTACTTCTTGGGGTAGTACAGGTGCGGCATGCCAGTGGCGTCCAGTGTGAAGATGCCGCGGTCGCCCATCACATCACCCTCTTGGAAAATGGAATGGGAGAGGCGCGGATCGCCGGTTTCGAACGCGTCGACGAGGTCCTGGGTCGGCAGGTTGAAGCCGTAGCCGTTGAACTGGCCTCGGGCCCGCTGGAATACGTTGGTGAACGTGCCCTCGAGCTGCTGGCCCCAGTTTCCGCCGGAGGCGTTCATGTACTGGATCTCCCAGATCGAGCCGGGGCCGTTTTCACCGAGTTCGGTGAAGATGTTGCCATAGGCAGGATCGAGGCTGTATTGTCCCTCGTTGATGAGGTCGCCGGACACGGCGTAGCACGCTTCCCATTCGCCGAGGTAGCCGTACACTTTGGTCATCAGGCCTTGGGCCGAGCCGCGGGTGGCGCGACCGAGGAAGTTGACGCTGTAGCTCTGGGGAAGGAATTCAATGGCGAACTCCAGGTCTTCCTTGATGAGGTCCCAGATTTGGTCGGCCGTGGCGCGGGGCTGCTGGTACTCGGTGGAGGCCAGCGGCGTGGTCACGAGCGGCACGCCGCCGTAGGTGGTCACCAGGTTGAAGTACCAGTAGGCGCGGATGAAGTGCGCTTCGGCGAGGTAGGCATCACGGACCTCGGCGTCCATGTCGATGTCCGGAATCTTCAGCAGCGCAAGGTTGCAGTAGGCGATGCCGCGGTAGGCCACCTGCCACTCGACGAGGAGCATCTGGCCGGCACTGTTGCCCTGAAAACGCTCGAAGTCGTAGAGCTGCGGATCGTCGCCGTCACCGGAGCCTCCCTTGTCGGTGTCGTCGGAGCAGACGTCCCCGAAGAACCAGCGGAAGTGCGGCTTGAGGCCAGAGGAACCCTGGATGTTGGTCACCTCCTGTTGCAGGGTGTTGTAGCAGGCGATGGTGGCCGAGAGGGCGTCCTCCGGGGTCTTGTAGAAGTTCGCCTCGGTGGCGCCGACTACCGGAGTCCGCTCGAGGAACTCCTGCTTGCAGGAGATGAGCAAGACTGGGACGAGGAGAAGAATGAGTGTGCGGTTCATGTGTTCTCTGTCTTAGAAGGTGACGTTGACGCCTGCGATGATGGTGCGGGCGACGGGGTAGAAGCCACGGTCGATGCCGATCTCCAGCGTGCCGCGGGAACCGATTTCGGGGTCGAGGCCAGTGTAGTTGGTCCAGGTGAGCAGGTTGCTCGCGGAGATGTAGCAGCGGAACTTGCCGATGTCCATCTTCTCCAAGATGCGGTCGGGCAGGGAGTACCCGATTTGCAGGTTCTTTACACGGAGGAAGGAGCCGTCTTCGATGAAGCGGTCGGACACCCGGTTGTTCTGGTTGGCGTCCACGTGGGAAATCCGTGGATGCTCGTTGGTGCTGCCTTCTCCGGTCCAGCGCTCGAGGGCCGAGATCGGAAGGTTGGTGGTGTTCAGGTCGTAACGGAAGATGCCGTTGTACAGGTCGTTGCCGTGGGAGCCCTGCAGGAAGAGGCTCAGGTCAAACTGCTTGTACTTGACGTTGCCCGTGATGCCGTACGTGAAGTCCGGGTGGGGATTTCCAAGTACGGTTTTGTCGTTCTCGTCGAGGATGCCGTCTTCGTTTTGGTCGACGAAGATGACGTCGCCGGCCATGGCGTTGGGCTGGGCCGTGTTGGCGGCCGCCTCTTCGTCCGTCTGGAAGATGCCGGCGGTCTCGTAGCCGTAGAATACGGCCATAGGGAGGCCGATGTCGGTGTAGGCGACGAAGTCGTTGCCCGTGCCGAACACGCCACCGGTGGACAGCGGCTGTCCTCCTTCACCGAGGCCAGTGACCTCGTTGCGGATGACGCTAATGTTGCCGTTGACGTCGTACTCCCAATCGCCCTTTTCACCGCGGTAGGTGAGGGCGAGCTCGACCCCCTTGTTGCGGGCGCTGGCCACGTTGGTGGCGGCGGGCAGGAAGCCGACCACACCCGGGACGGGCACGACGGCGAGCATGTCGTTGGTGTTCTTCACGAAGTAGTCGAGGACCACGTTGAACTTGCCGCGGTAGAGGTCAAGGTCGACTCCGGCGTTGAACTGCTCCACGGTTTCCCACTTCAGGTCCGGGTTGGACGTGGTGACGGGGCCGGCGCCGTTGACTTGGACTTGCTCGGGACCGAATGTGTAGTTCTGGCCGTTGAACACGACGGAAGTGAAGTCGAAGTTGCCGATGCCGTCGGCGTTGCCGTTGCGGCCCCACGAGGCGCGCACCTTGGCGAATTCAATCCAGTCCTTCTCGACGACCCACGGAATCTCGGTGAGGTTCCACGCGGCGGAGAGGGAGGGGAAGATGCCGTAGCGGTTGTTCGCACCAAACTTGGAGGAGCCGTCCCGGCGAATCGTGCCGGAGAGGGAATAGCGGTCGCCGATCTCGTATTGGATCCGGGCAAAGCTGGACAGGTAGGAGCTCTCACCGTAACCGCCGCTGGCGTTCGGGGCCTGCTCGTTGAAGTTGAGGCTGTTGTCCAGGAAGGCCAGCTCCGGGTCGTTGGAGTTGAGGCTGTCGCGGTAGGTGCCGATGTTCTGGTAGTTGCCGTAGAGGGCGGAGTACCCGAAGATGGCCTGGATGTGGTCGCCGTTTTCGAAGTTCTTGTCGTAGGTGGCGGTGTTCTCCCACTGCATGGTGGACCACTTGTTCTCGTTGCGGATCAGGCTGTTGACCTCGCGCCACTCGTAAGCGGGTCGGTTCGGGTCGTTCGGACCGATGCCGAGGTCGAACGTCGGGGAGAAGATTTTCTGGGAGCCCAAGGAAAGGTCCACGTTCACGGAGGAGCGGACCTTGAGGTTCTGCCAAATGTCGTATTCGCCGTACAGGTTGCCGACGAAGCGGTTGGTGGTCCACTTGTCGTGGGTCGTCTCCACCTGGTTAATCGGGTTGGCGATGTCGCTTCCGATGAGCTCGGAGTAGGCGTAGGATCCGTCGGGGCGCGTGACCGGGGTGACGGGGTCCATGTTCAATGCTCGCACGACCGGGGTCGCGAACTCATTGTTCTCGGCGAGGGCGTTCCGGTTGAGGTGGGTGAAGTTCAACGTCTGTCCAATGCGGAACCGGTCACCGGCCTCTTGTTGAGAGCTGATGCGGAAGGTGGTCCGCTCGAAACGGCCTTTCTCACCACCGATGATGCCGTCCTGCACGAAGTGGCTTCCGCCGATGGCCGTCGAGGACGTGGCGGTGCCCTTCGTGAAGTTGAAGCTGTGGTTCATGATCGGGGCCCGCTGGAACAGGGCGTCTTGCCAATCGGTGCCTTCTCCGAGGCTGGCCGGATCGGCAAGCTGGGCGTAGGGGACGAGGCCGGCGGAGGCACGGCTCTCGTTCATGAGGATGGCGTACTCTTCAGCGTTGAGGAGACCAATTTTCTTCCACGGCTCCTGGAAGCCGTAGTAGGCGTCGTAGGTCACCTGAGCCGGCTGGCCCTTGGCGCCCTTCTTGGTCGTCACGAGAATCACCCCGTTTCCACCTCGCGCACCATAGATGGCAGCCGAGGCGGCGTCCTTCAGAACGGAAATGCTTTCAATGTCGGCCGGGTTGAGAAAGTCGATGCCCCCGGTCGGGATGCCGTCGACGACCCACAGTGGCTCGGCGTTGTTCAAGGAACCCGTTCCCCGAATCCGGATGGACTGGGTGGAGCCAGGCTGGCCGGAGTTTTGCGTCACCTGGACACCCGCGGCACGGCCTTGCAGCGCCTGCTCCGTCCGGAGCACGGGCACTGCAGTGGCGTCCTTGATGTCGATGGTTCCGACCGCACCCGAAATCTTGCTTCGCTGCTGGTTTCCGTAGCCGATGACAATGGCTTCCTCGAGGCCGGCGATGTCGGCGGCGAGGGGATGGTCCACCGTCGTTCGGCCCGCGAGGGCCACGTCGGTGGTTTTGTAACCGATGTAAGTGAAGGTCAACGTGGCCTCGGGCGTGGACACCATCAAAGTGTAGTTGCCCTCGAGGTCCGTGACCGTGCCGTTGTAGGTGCCCTTCTCGACGACGGAGACTCCGGGGAGTCCCATTCCGTCATCGGCGTCGGTCACCTTGCCGATGATGGGCGTGGACTGTGCCCATGCCCCGAAGGGCACGAGCCAGGCCAGAAATAGCAGGATGCGCATGGTGCGGTTCAATGTTGGATTCAGTGTTGGACAATCACCGTTTCGGTGGCCGTGGCGGCGCCATTTTTGACGCGGATGATGTAGAAGCCGTTGGGCTGGTTGCCGAGGTCAACGACCGTCTGGACGCTGCCGGCGTTGAAGTTCTCGGTGCAGACCTGGCGGCCGGAGAGGTCGCGGACGACCAGGTTGGCATCGGCTTCCGTTGCGGCCGGGAAGGCCACGGTCAGAACGCCGTCGGTCACGCTCGGGAAGACGCGGAACTGAAGAGGGTTGCGTTCTGCGACATGGTTGATGAGACACGGTGCACAGGACTCGAAGCACACGGTGTCGAGCACCATGGCATCCTCGGAGGAAATGGTCAGGATTCGGTTGGTGAAGCCTGCCGAGGTGATGGTGCACGCTGAATCGGCCTGAGCGTCCAACTGTTCGGGTGCGCTCCAGCTTCCGTTCATGAATTTGTATTCATGGTCGCCCTGCGGCAGATCGAGGGTGACCGAGTACACATTGTCACCGTCGGCATCGCTCATGAGGACGGTTTCTCCCTCCCAGTTGTCGATGGTCGGGCCTGTGACGTAGACGTCTCCATCCACAGTTTGACTGCTCATGTCGACGTGGAAGGTCACCTCGGTGTCGGGCACCACGACCTCCTCACATTCCTCGCAGCTTTCGAAGCAGATTGGATCCAGCACAACGTTGCCAGCACCGGGTGCAATCGTGATGATCCGATTGACAAAAGTGTCCTCCCCGTCAATCGTGGTCAATGTGCACATGCTGTCTTCCTGACTGTCGAGGTTCTCGGTTCCGTCCCAGTCGCCATTGTTGAACTTGAATTCGTGATCCCCAGCGTCCAGCTCCACATTGACTGCATAGATGCCATCTCCAATATCGTTCATCACGACGCTCGTTCCGTCCCAGTTGTCGATGGTTTGTCCCGTGATGTAGATGGGGCCGAGGATGTCTTGCTCGCTCATGTCGACCTGGAAGGTGACGGTCGACGCGGTAGAACATTCACCGTCGGTCCAGGAGGTCACACCACCGTAGAATTGGGCTTCACACTCGTTGCCATAGGTCACGCCGTCACAGCCGCAGACCGGCGCCCACTCTGTCGTGCACATCATCGTGGTATCGATCTGTAGCGAATCGATGCAGGGTGTGACTTCACCGCATGCATCACAGCCGTTGTAGCAAATGGCATCCAGCACAATCGGGTCGCTTCCCTCGACGATCAACAGGCGATTCACGTATTCACCGGGTGCTGTCGTGCAGGATTCACTGCCGTCAAATGTTTCAGCGGTGTCCCAATCGCCATCGATGAGGTATTTCCATTGAATCGCTCCAGGCAGGCACTCCAGCGTGAGGGTGTAGATGCCATCACCGTCAGCGTCCTCCATGGGGTTGGCCCATTCACTCCATGAGATCCAATCTCCAACCATATACACGGTATTCGTGACATTTTCGTTGGCCATGTCGACATGAAAGGTCACATCGACCGGGCCGCCAGTGGCAGTGCATGAGCCATCTGTAGTACACTGTCCAAAACAGGTGTTGATGATGGTGTCTTCTGTGATGTTCACCAACTCACGGTCGCTCCACTCACCTGCAGCACAGGGCTGACCAACGATGTTTTCCTTACAGGACCAGTCTGCCCCGCATGTTCCATTGGTAAATGTGTAAAGTCCGGTATACCCGGACTCCACTTCAACCGTGATGGTCCAGATGTCGTCTCCGTCTTCATCGGTCATGAGATTGGGATTGTTGGCTCCTGGACCACCCCAGTCCTCTCCGCCGGCGAGGTACACGCCATCGGGGGAGGTGGTTTCGTTGGCCATATTGACGTTGAAGGTGACGCTGACCATTTGGGCCTGCATTTGGAAGAATGCCATGCAGGTCATCAAAAGAAGGGGGAGGTGCTTCATCGGGTGTGGTGTTGATTTCAGTTCTCTGCTTCAGTTGTGTTTTCGTCAGGGTGCGATGAGTTCAAACTCAGCGAACTGGTCTTGGATCCGAAGGCCGAAGTACCCAGGCTCCACGATGTACATGTTGTTTCGTCCAATGAACCCAAGGTTGTGAGTATGGACGTCGAGGGTGACCTTGGAGGTTGCGCCGGCAGGCACAACCACCTGTTTGTAGGCCGCGAGTTCGTCCACGGAGGGGGTGATGCTGGCCACGCGGTCTTGCGAGTAGACGATGACGGTTTCGGTGGTGCTGCGGTCGCCGGTGTTCTGGAGCGTAACCTCGACGGTCACGGTGTCCCCCATGTTGGCTGATTCTCCCGTCAGGATTTCCAGGTTGGTGGTTTGAACCGGGGAGTAGGACAGGCCGGAACCAAAGGTGTACTGGGGGTTGAATCCGCCTTCGTTGAGTTCAGTGTGCTTGCAGTCGTGGGTGAGGTGCGAGGATGGATGGCGCGGCCAGGTAAAAGGCAGACGGCCGGAGGGATTGAAGTCCCCGCTCAGGACGTCAGCAATGGCACGTGCCCCATAGTCTCCTGGCAAGTAAGCCATGAGGAAGGCGTCGAGGAGTGGCTCGATCGCAGAGTGGGTGCGGGGGCGACCTCCGACATAGACTCCGATGACGGGCACGTCGGTGGCGTGAATGGCCTTCACGAGGTCCTGTTGGTTCTGGAAAAGTTCAATGGTCTCGACGTTGCCCTTGAATTCCGTATACGGCATCTCCCCGAGGAATACCACGGCACACTGCGTCGATCGAGGGTGGAGGGAACGTGTCACGGCGTCAATGTCGGCTTGCCCGAATTCCATGTCCAATTCTGCCAGGTCAATGCGGTCCGCGCCGAAGACCTCGCGCATGGACTCGACCGCGGTGGGGCGTCCGGGTGTGTTGTACTTCGGGTTTCGGCCTTGCCAGGTTCCGGTCCATCCACCGTTCAAGGCATTTAGGCTGTTGGCCGTAGGGCCCGTCACCAGGATTCGTCCCGTGCCTCCGATGGGGAGGATGGGTTGATCGGGGTAGACGGCGTGCCGACCTTCATTCTTGAGCAGGGTCATGCTCTCGAGGGCGGCTCGCGCCGCGGTCCCCTCAAGGCTGGCCTTGTCGGGGTAGTCCTCGATGGAAGGAGGCATTCCACCGGTGTCGAACAGGCCACGGTCGTATTTGACGCTGAGGATGCGGCGGACGCTCTCGTCCAGTCTGGATTCGGCGATTCGGCCCTCGCGGACGAGTTCGGCAAGCAGCACAGGAAATAACGTGTCGGTCGGCACCATGCTCATGTCAATGCCGGCATGAATGGCCATTTCGATGGCGTCCTTGTAATCAGCGGCCACTTTGTGGCGCTTGAAGAGGTACCGGATGTCCTCCCAGTCGGTCACCACCAGCCCTTCGAATCCGAGCTCATCCCGCAGGATGTCGGTGAGGATGTGGCGGTCGGCATGGACGGGGATGCCATTGGTTTCGCCGCTGTTGACCATGACCGTGGCGGCGCCGGCTTCAACGGCTGCGGCGAAGGGCGGGAGGAAAATCTCCCGCAGCTGGCGCTCGGGAATCCAGGCCGGTGTGCGGTCCTTGCCGGACAGCGGACGGCTGTAGCCCATGTAGTGTTTGAGGCAGGCCGCGATGGGAGAGGGGCCTTCCTGGTATCCCTTGACCATCGCCACGCCCATGTCAGTCACCAGCCGTGGGGATTCGCCAAAGGTTTCCCAAAACCGGGGCCAACGGGCGTCACGGGCGACGTCCAGGACCGGAGAGAAGTTCCAGGGAATGCCGGAAGCCAAGACCTCTTGGGCCGCATTTTCGGCGAACTTCCGTACGAGTGCCGTGTCCCACGTGGCGGCGAGCCCCAACTGTTGGGGGGCCAGCACGCCGCCGGTGGTGTATGTTGGACCATGAATGGCGTCAATGCCGTAGAGCACGGGGATCCCGGACGGCTTTTCCGTCGCTTTGTCCTGGATGCCTCCGATGAGCTCGTGCCATTTCTCCGGGGTGTAGGCATGGCCAGCACAGTTCAAAATGCTGCCCACACGAAGGTCGACGAGGACGTGCTTTAGTTTCTCGGGGTCGAGTCGATGGGGCTCATCCACGTTCATGCCCTCCTTCACGCAGACCATGTCGAGGGTGAGCTGGGTCATTTCCCCTGCTTTGTCCTCGAGGGTCAACGTGCTCAGCACACTGTCGATGAAGGCGTCTTTCGAAGACTCTGGAGCGGTGTTGGTCGCATCTGAACAACCTGCGGCGAAAAATCCCATCAGGCCCGCCAACATTGCAGAGAAACGAATCGAAGGTGTCATGTCGCTTGAATTGGACAGCAAGTGTACGAAATACACTTAGTTGGGGCAGGCCCAGAGGCATGACTCTTATGGGGTATAGATGCAGGGGGCTCTGGGGCGCCGAATGTATTTTGGCCCCATGAAGACGAAGACCTTGATGAGCGTGGCCGCGGTGGTGGGCATGCTCGTGTGGACCGGATGTGCAACCGGCGGCAGTTCCGTTGAGCAGCCTGGTTCCGATGAGGGGAACAACCGGACCTTTTATGGAGAGGTAATCGACACGGTTGGCGGGCTGAATGGCCACGCACTGAGGACGGCCTTGAGCCTGTTTGAAGGACGTACGCAGGCCCGTTTCGAGGGCGAAATCACAGCGACGTGTCCCAAGAAAGGATGCTGGATGGACGTGGCTTCCGGTCGGGACACGGTGTTTGTCCGCTTTCAGGATTACAGCTTCTTCGTGCCGACCGAAGGAGTCGAAGGCAAG